>Ga0265780_10005664_pt1 | contig 15752 bp, 12 predicted proteins | sample P1T30metagenome_FD_192432 | JGI IMG/M metagenome (GOLD analysis project Ga0265780, IMG submission 192432) | Plant litter microbial communities from East Loma Ridge, Irvine, California - P1 T30 | ecosystem: Environmental > Terrestrial > Plant litter > Unclassified | place: USA: California... | reverse complement strand
CGTCGTGGCGGACCGACTTGTCGAACACGGGGATATGCGGGTGGATGTCGCGTTCGTGGACGAGCCATGCAAGCATCTCGGCCGAGCCGTAGCCGGTATCCGCCGCCAGCCGCTCAGGCCAGACGCCAAACCGGTCTTGGGTTCGCGCGATCATGCGTTTGCATGCTGTGACTTCGGCCTGCCTCACCGCGGTGCTCGCCTCCACGTCCATGATGACGGCGTGATCCAGGTCGATCAGATAGTTGGTCGAGTAGGCGTAATAGGCCTGCCCGCCATGTGCGCAGGTCCAACGCGATGCCGGATCCGCGGGCGCCAGAAACTTCGGCACCACCGGCGTGGCTGCACCGAACGCGGCATCGTCGAGGACGGCAAGGTACTCACGCGTCGCGCGGTTGTCGGCATCGGGCGGCAAGCCCTCGCTGCCGGGCCCGCCGGTCTGACGGTTGGCATCGGCTCGGATCAGGCTGGCGTCGACCGCGAACCCTTCGCCTCCGACCAGCCCCTCGGTCATGCAGCGCTCGACCGTCGTTTCAAAAAGCCGGCGCAGCAGGTCGCTGTCGCGGAAGCGGCCATGGCGGTTCTTCGAAAAGGTGGAGTGGTCGGGAACATCGCCTTCCAGCCCCAGTTGGCAAAACCAGCGGTAGGCCAGGTTCAGATGCACCTCGTCGCACAACCGACGCTCGGAGCGGATCCCCATGCAGTAGCCGATGATGAGCATGCGGATCATCAGCTCGGGGTCGATCGATGGCCGTCCCATCTCGCTGTAGAACGGCTTCAGGTGCTCGCGGATGCCCGACGGATCCACGAACCCGCCGATCTAGCGCAGCATGTGGTCGGCGGGCACGTGCCGCTCCAGACTGAAGCTGTAGAACAGCGCCCCCTGCGCCACGGTCCGCTCGCCCATCATGGGTCCGTCTCCGCTTGTCTTGCGACAATTGAATCAGACCCTCAGCACGACTGCAAGACCGACTTTTTCAACACAATCGGGCGGGAGCGGACATAGGCTCGTCGCATAAGTGCTGATTTTCGAACGTCTCGAATGTCCCGCATTTTGCGACAGCGGGCCGAAACGATCTCGGCCTCAACCGTCATCTCTCTAGGGAAACGTGCTAGATCGAATGACAGCACCGCCGCTCCATAGCGCTATTTGACGATGCGCTGGGTCCGCGAGCTTGGCCGTTGGAAACTAAGGCTTTAAGCTTCCAAGTGATGACCATTCCGCTACAGCCGACCAGCGTCGGAGCCGACGTTTCTGAGTGCGATCGTGAGCCGATCCACATACCAGGCAGCATCCAACCGCACGGCTTGCTGCTGATCGCCACACAAAGCGATCTGCGCATTGTTGGCGGGGCAGGGCGGCTTGACCAGCAGTTCGGGCCAGACTGGCTCGGACAGGACGTTGCAACGCTTCTGGGAGGAGGAGCAGGCGACGCTCTGGCGTCCGCTTCAAAGTCTCCCCGCTCGCTCGGCGCGATTCCCGATCCGGAATGGCAAGGCACCGCCCGCCACGCAGGCGATTTCTGGCTGATCGAGCTTGAGCCGGCAGAGCAGAAGTCCGCTGAAGACGTCCTGAGCTGGATTGACGAGGTAGGGATCAGCTTCGAACGGGCCGGGGGGTTGATCGAGTTATGCGAGCGAGCGGCGGAAAGCTTCAGAAGCCTTACCGGCTTCGATCGAGTTATGATCTACCGCTTCCTGGATGATGATTCCGGCATGGTCGTCGCCGAGGATGTGGCGAACGAGCTCGCCACCTATCATAATCACCATTTTCCCGCGTCCGACATTCCCCAGCAAGCGCGAGCGCTTTACCTCCGCAACCGGGTCCGGGTCATTCCCGATGTAGGCTATCAGCCCGAGTTGATCCGGCCGGCAGCGCTCGCGGGCGTGGACCTCAGCGATGTCGAGCTTCGTAGTGTTTCACCGATCCATATCCAGTATCTCAAGAACATGGGGGTCGCGGCCTCGGCTTCGATCTCCATCGTCAAGGATGGTATGCTCTGGGGGCTGGTCGCTTGCCACCACATGACCCCCCGTAACCTCGGGCCAGCAACCCGGCGCGCGGCATCGCTGGTGGCCGCTGGTCTGGCCAGGCAGATCAATGCCAAGGAACAGGCGGAAGACTATCGTGAGCGGCTGCGGGTCCGCGCCGATGAAGATGCCATTGCCGCACGTTTGGCGGAAGAGGTTGATCCAGAACAGCTGTTCAGAACGGCGTCGGGTGATCTGCGCCGAATGTTCGAAGCCGATGCCTTCGCCATCCTTCATGGCGGCGCGCTCTACGAAGATGGGGCTTGCCCGGATCGGGATGATATCCGCGAGATTGCTAAATGGGTTCGCCAGCAAGGGCCGGCTCCCTTCCACAGTGACAGCCTTGCGGAAGATTTTCCTGCCGCCTCATCCTACCGGGAGCGGGCGAGCGGCCTCCTGGCGATTACTCTGTCGTCGAAGGTGCCCACCGTTCTCCTCTGGTTCCGTGCAGAAAAGCGCGAAGTCGTGGAATGGGCCGGCAATCCGCACAAGGCGGTTAACCTGAGCCCAGGCGAAAAGCTGACGCCGCGCGCTTCGTTCGAGGCGTGGAGTGAGGAGGTGCGAGGGCGCGCGCGCCCTTGGTCACAAGCAGAGACGGAAGCAGCGCGCCGTTTGATGGGGCGACTATACGATGCTCGCCAGAACCGGCGCATTCGCGACCTCGCCGACGATCTCAACGTCGCCGTGGCAGACAAGGACCGGCTGATCGCCCAGCAGGAAACGCTGCTCAAGGAGGTAAACCACCGCGTTCAGAACAGCCTTCAGCTGGTCATGGCCTTTCTCGGCTTGCAAGCCCGCTCGAGCGATGACCCTGCGTTGGCCGTCCACCTCGGCGAAGCGCAGCGCCGTCTGTCAGCAGTCGCCCTGGTCCATCGCCGATTATACAGCGACGACAACGTGCAGTCAGTCGACCTCTCCCGCTACCTCGCCGAGCTGGTCGCGGACGTGAAGGCGTCGATGGGCCCTGAATGGGCCAACCAGCTCACCCTCGATCTCGCTCCGATCACGATCGCCGCCGACGACGCGGTACAGGTCGGGCTCGTTCTTGTAGAACTCGTCATCAATGCGCAGAAATATGCCTACGGTGGCGAACCTGGTCCAATTTTCATCAGTCTTGAACGTCATCGAACGCGCTTCCGGTTGATCGTCGCGGACAAGGGGCGCGGCAAAACCGGGGCACGCAAGGGATTTGGCACAAGAATGTTGGATTCAATGGTGAAGCGGTTGAACGGCGTTCTCGAGGACGGCGACAACAATCCTGGCGTCCGGACTCTACTCACGGCACCAATCTCGCTGCCGCGTATGGCCGTCAACGAGCAGAGCCAGGAAGACATGGCCTCATGAGCAACGATAATGCCCGCGGCGTGCCGGCGCATGGCGCCTTCGACGAACCTCATGATGGATTGCTCGGCCGCCCCGGCGAGCAACACTGGCAACAGAGCACCATAACCGATCCGTCACTGGAGCACCGTGGCGGTGTGTTCTTCGCTGCGATCGAGATGACGCGGATGCCGGTAATCCTCACTGATCCTCGGCAGACTGACAATCCGATCGTCTTCGCCAACAACGCCTTCCTCGATCTCACTGGCTATGACCTCGAAGAGGTCCTCGGCCGCAATTGCCGTTTGCTGCAAGGCACACAAACCGATCGGGCAGTGGTCGACCAGTTGCGTACGGCGATCGCCGAGCGCCGTGCCGTGAGCGTCGAACTGCTGAACTACCGCCGCGATGGCTCACCGTTCTGGAACGGCGTTTTCATTGGCCCGGTTTATGACGAAGCTGGCGAACTCCTGTTCTTTTTCGCAAGCCAACTCGATGTCAGCCCGCGCCGGGAGGCCGAGGCGCATTCCCTCCAGAGCCAGAAGATGGAAGCCATTGGCCAGCTGACTGCCGGCCTCGCCCATGACTTCAACAACCTCCTTCAGGTGGTCAACGGCAGCCTGGAGTTAATGGCGTTGAAGCGCGAGGATGAGCGCGCTTTCAAGCGCTACCACGAAGCCGCCGTGACCGCCGCCCAGCGGGGCACCAAGCTCACCGCGCAGCTCTTGTCCTTCGCAAGGCGGAGCCGGCTTGAGCCCCGGCGTGTCGAGATTTCGAGCTTGATCTTCTCCGTAGTCGAGTTGATCGAGTCGACGGTTGGCTCGCGCGCAGACTTGCAACTCAACCTGCGTCGACGCTTGCCGGAGATTGAGGTTGATCCAATCCATCTCGAAACCGCGCTCATCAATGTTGTGACGAATGCGAGGGATGCGATTGGATCCGGGGGCACGATCACGATCGCTACGTCGCTAAAATCTGTGTCGGCAGACCAGGTGCCGGGATTAGACGCAGGCGACCACGTTCTCCTCGAAATATCAGACGACGGCCATGGTATGTCACAAGCGGTGCTTGATCGGGCGCTCGAGCCGTTCTTTACGACCAAGCCCAAAGGGGCCGCCACCGGGCTGGGCCTCGCAATGGTACAGGGCTTTGCTCAACAGTCTCATGGCGTTCTGACTCTCACCAGCAGCGAAGGCGAGGGTACCGCAGTGCGGTTCTTCTTTCCCGTCGCACAGGACGAGGACCGCGCACGTGCGCTGGAGCCGGACATTACGGCGTTCCGGCCAGAAGAAGTGGATGCAGTGCGGCCACCTGTTATTCTGGTGGTCGAGGACGAAGAGGCCATTGCCTTCCTCGCCGAGGAAACCCTGCACGACATCGGGTACAAGGTAGTGGTGGCACAGGATGCGGACGAGGCGCTTCGCCGCTTCGACGAGCTGGAACAAAGCGGTGGGGTTGACCTCGTCTTTTCGGACGTGGTCATGCCCGGCATCCGCAACGGCCTGGCGCTCGCGCATGAAATCCGGGCGCGGAATGCTGATGTGCCGATCCTGATGACAACAGGATATAGCGACGAGATGTCGATTGATGGGCCACAACCTGAAGCCCTGGATGTGCTCGGCAAGCCTTATCGTCGAAGGGAGCTCGTCGAACGCGTTCAGGCGGCGCTACGTCGACGGGATCACACCGGTGCGTCACACCAGCGATCCGACTTTGGGCATGCCAAGAGCTGATCGCCTAATTCTAGCCGGGCAAGTTGCACCGCACTGTCGCTTATGTCCTAAGTTTCAGACGTCTCGAATGTCGCCATTTTGCAACGAAGGCGCTGATGCATTGGTCGACACCCGACTCCGTCAGGGCGCGATATGTACGAAGGTCGCCACTAAACAAGCGATCATTCACCGGTTTTCCTAGGATGGCAGCGGCATAGCCGGACCCTCAGCTAAGCGCGGGTCATGACGATCGTCACGACCCGCTCCGTCCCTGCGGTATCGGCCACCACCCGCATGTCAGGCGACCTGCGGCAGCCGATCCAGATGCTTATCGAGCGTAATCGGATAATCGCGCACCCGAACACCTGTCGCGTTGTAAATCGCATTTGCGACCGCGGCGCCGACCCCGCAGAGGCCTAGTTCGCCCACGCCCTTGGCCTTCATCGGCGACGTCTTGTCGTCGGCACCTTCAAGGAAGATCACCTCCTGATGCGGGATATCGGCATGGACAGGCACCTCGTAGAGCGCGAGGTCATGGTTTATGAACAGACCAAAGCGCTTGTCGACGGCGAGCTCCTCCATCAGCGCACCGCCGACGCCCATGGTCATCGCCCCGATCACCTGACTGCGTGCGGTCTTCGGATTGAGAATACGGCCCGCATCACACACCGCCAGCATGCGCTGAACACGGCTCACGCCGGTATAGGCGTCGACGTGAACTTCAACAAAATGCGCGGCAAAGGTCGATTGCTGGTAGGTCTTTGCCAAGTCGCCATATTCCATCACATCCTCAGCGACGATCTCACCTGATGCCGCCGCGTCACGCAGCGCAATCGATCGTCCTCCGGCGCTCACCTGGCCATCGGCAAAGATTGCGTCAGACGAGTTGAGGCCGAGCCGCTGGACCACGCTTTCGCGCAGCTTGACGCAGGCGGCGTAGACGCCGGCGGTCGAGCTGTTGCCGCCCCATTGGCCCCCTGACCCCGCCGAGGCAGGAAAGGAGGAGTCACCAAGTTTCACGACTACCTTGTCCAGCGCGAGGCCCATCATCTCGGCCGCGGTCTGCGCGATGATCGTGTAGCTGCCGGTGCCGATATCGGTCATGTCGGTTTCTACCGTCACTAGGCCCTCAGGCGAGAGCCTGACGCGGGCGGCCGACTTCGTGTTGATGTTGTTGCGGAAGCCTGCCGCCATTCCCATGCCTACGAGCCACCGGCCGTTGCGCACCTGACCCGGCTTTGGATTGCGTCGCGACCAGCCGAACCGATCCGCACCGGTGCGCAAGGCTTCGACCAGCCGACGTTGTGAGTAGGGGCGCTCGGGCTTTTCGGGATCGACCTGCGTGTCATTGACGATGCGGAACTGCACCGGGTCAATGCCCAGCTTCTCCGCCATTTCGTCCATCGCCATTTCGAGGACCATCAGCCCCGGCGCCTCACCCGGTGCGCGCATAGAGTTGCCCTCTGGCAAGTCGAGATCCGCGAGCTTCATGAAGGTCAGCCGATTGGCACCCGCATACATCAGCTTGGTCTGTGACACTGCCGTCTCGGGCTTGCCGTCTGGCAAGTTTCCCGAGGTGCTGTCGTGTGCAATGGCAGTCAGCTTGCCGTCCGGGGTTGCGCCCAGCCGGACGCGCTGGATCGTCGCTGGACGGTGCGTGGTGTTGTTGGCGATCTGCGGCCGGGCAAGCGTCAGCTTGACGGGGCGCTTCGCTGCACGCGATCCCAAAGCTGCCAGTACGGCATCGGCACGCAAGAACAGCTTGCCGCCAAAGCCACCACCGATGAACGGCGAGTCCGCACGGACATTCTCAGGCTTCAAGCCGAATGCCTTGGCGAGGTCTTGCTTGTTCCAGGTGATCATCTGGTTGGACGTCCAGATTGTCAGCTTGTCACCTTCCCACGACGCGATCGTCGCGTGGGGTTCCATCATCGCATGGCTTTCATCAGGCGTCGTGTAACGCTGGTCGAGCTTAACGGGCGCTGCCGCAAAGGCGGCGTCGAAGTCACCGACCTCGTCTACGGCCGGCGCGCCCGAGCCCTCGCCGCTACTCCCGCCTTCCAACGGCGCGTTCGGGGCCTCTTTGGCTAGGTCGAACCTGCCGGGCACTCGCGCATAGTCGACGCGCACCAAGTTGGCCGCGGCGCGCGCCTGTTCGAAGCTCTCGGCGACGACGATAGCGATCGCTTGGTGGTAGTGTTGTACGGTCGCGCCACCGAACAGACTGGCCGTGTTCCGGCTGCCTTTGATCGGCTTGGGTACGTCAAGAGTCGTCACGACGGCGATCACCCCCGGCGCCGCCTTCGCCTCGGCGATGTCGATGCGATTAATGCGCCCCTTGGCCACTGCGCTCGCGACCATGTAGCTATAGGCCTGGTTTGGCGCGACGTCGTGCCGCTCATAGGCGTAGGGCGCCGTGCCCGTCGTCTTGAGCTTGCCGTCGACCCGGTCGACTGGCTTGCCTATCACCTTCATCTGGTCGATCGGGTTCTGCCCCGCAGGGGTATCGAACTTCATGCCGCGTTCCTCGTGTCCTTGGCGTCGGCCATGACGGACGCGAGCGTCCGTTCGACCAATGTCATCTTGAACCTGTTGTCCTCGGTCGGCCGAGCGCCGGCGAGCAGCACCGCCGCTGCGGCCTTTGTCCCTTGCGGTAGCGCTTGCTCGGCCGCAGCGACCCGCCACGGCTTCGGTGCGATGCCGCCAACCGCGAAGCGGCCTGTGCCATCACGTTGGATCACCGCTGCAACCGACACGAGCGCATAGGCGTATGACGCCCGGTCGCGGACCTTGTGGTAGAGGTGCGTACCGCCGAGCGGCCGGGGCAATGTAACCGCGGTGATCAGCTCACCCGGTTGCAGGTTGGTGTCCTTCTCGGGATGGTCGCCCCACAGTCGGTGGAAGTCGGCGATCGGGATCGCGCGGGTCGTTCCTTGCGAGTTCACCGTCTCGACAGTCGCGTCCAGCACCCGCATGGCGACGGCCATGTCGCCAGGGTAGGTTGCGATGCAGGCGTCAGAGGTGCCGATGATTCCCAGTGTCCGGCTGACGCCGCCTATCGCGGAACAGCCCGAGCCGGGATTGCGCTTGTTGCAGGGCATGTTGGGATCGTAGAAATATGGGCAGCGCGTGCGCTGGAGCAGATTGCCAGCCGTGCTCGCCTTGTTGCGAAGCTGGCCCGAGGCACCCGCGACGATTGCACGGGTGAGCACACCGTAATCGCGCCGCACGCGCTCGTCGGAGGCGAGATGGGTGTTGGTGACCAGAGCGCCGATGCGCAGACCACCGTCAGACGTTGGCTCGATCCGGTCGAGCTTTAAATCCTGCACGTCGACGAGATGCGTCGGCGTTTCGATTTCCAGCTTCATCAGGTCGAGCAGGTTGGTGCCGCCCGCCAGGAATTTGGCGCCTGGCATACGGGCTACCTCGGCAGCCGCTTCGGTCGGGCTTTTGGCCCGGCTATAGGTAAAGCTCTTCACGCTTTTGCTCCCGCGACTTCGGCCATCGCCTCGGCGATGTTGGAATAAGCGCCACAGCGGCAGATGTTGCCGCTCATTCGCTCGCGCATTTCAATGTTGGTAGCCTGTGGCCGCGTCCTGATGTCAGCTTGCACATGGCTCGGCACACCCGCCTTGATCTCGTCGAGCACCGCCACCGCGGAGCAGATCTGGCCTGGCGTGCAATAGCCGCATTGATAGCCATCGTGCTTCACGAACGCAGCCTGCATCGGATGGAGTTTGTCAGGTGCGCCCAGCCCCTCGATCGTGATGATCGTGTCGCCCTGATGTTGGGCCGCGAGGCTGAGGCAGGAGTTGATGCGGGTACCATTTACGATCACTGTGCAAGCCCCACACTGACCATGGTCGCAGCCCTTCTTGGTGCCGGTCAGGTGCAGGTGCTCACGCAGAGCGTCGAGCAGCGTGGTTCGTGTGTCGAGGGAGAGATCGACACGCTTGCCGTTCACTTCAAATGACACTGGCATGGTCGCCGGCTTCCGCGCGCCGGGAACCGTCCGCGCATCAGCAGCGACAGTTGGAAGCGTCGTTGCCGCAGCTGAGGCGACGCCGCCAGCCAGAACGCCGCGGCGGGAGATTTCGAATTCGGCGGTGCTATTCATCGTGACGTCCTTGTGTGGGCTCTAATTTCATCGGCCATAGTCAGGAGTTGGTAGAGTTGCTGTGCGTCAGCCGGGACAACCGAAACGCGCGAAGACGCGAACCGGATCACAGGATTGGGACGGTTCATCGTCAATCCGACCCACCAGATGCCGGGACCAAACACTTAGCCTGCTGTCGCCAAAGTTCTGAGTTTCGGACGCTGCAAATGTCCGGATTTTTGCGACACCGTCTTCCAAAAAGAGGCAAATCAACGCGCGTAGGGCAGATAGGTCAGACGGGCCTAGCTAGGGAATAGTCGAGCATGCTCCCGCTCGGCGATGCCATACCCGTCACCTGCCAACCGCTGGAGAGCCGCTGGGTCTCTAATCGTTACCAATCCACGGGCAGCGGTGATCAAGCCTGCACCTTCAAGATCGTGAAGCGCTTCAGTCACGCCTGTTCGCTGCACTCCAACCATCATAGCCATAAACTCGTGGGTAACCTCAAGCCGGTCAGAACGCTGACGGTCACGGTACATGAGCAGCCATCGTGCGAGGCGGGCGTCAAGTCGCTGCCAAGCCGCACTGACCAAACCCTCGGCGATCTGAACCATTTGGCTGTACACAGCATTCATAAGCAGCCGCTCAAGCGACCGACTGCGCTCCAGCGCGGAGCGGGCTTTATCGATCGATATCCGGATAGTCTGAAGCTGATCGACCTCATGTGTCTTTTCCCTGGGTCCTGCCGGCGACTAGAAGCGAAAGCTCGCCCACAAGGCGGCGTAGGACGAGTCCCGGTATCCCGCCGCGGTCAGGCCGTTTTTGGCGAAGGCATGCTCGAGACGACCGGTCAACGACAGGCGCGGGCTAACCGACCAGATCGCCTGCAACCTCGCCACGTCAACGGTGCGTCGCCCACCTACACCCGCCGTACCTGTGAAAGGTGCGCCATTCGAGCGGTAGACGGCATCTTCGACGGTATCTCGCCAAGTGAACTGATATTCGCCGGTTACACGCAGCGTTTTAAAGGGTGAGACCGTAAGACCAGGGGCGGCCGCTATCAGATTGGTTGCCGTCAGGTACCCCTGATAACTGTAGTAGATGTTGTTCCCGTAAGGTGCGAAGGCGTTCTTAAGCTTGCCATCCCTGTCTGCCCCGCCACCAGTTGCGTAGTCAAAACGCAGGCTAAGGCGAGGTGCGTTGTTGGCCTTGCCCAGGCGATAGGTCCCAGCCAGGAAAACCTGCCACGCATCGAGCGCACGATCACCATAGCTTCCGCCCTGATGATTGGCCGTCCAATCGACCGTCATCCGGCCGACATCGCCCCAAAGGTGAGCGCCGACATAAGTCCGCTCCTCGCGCGCTGTCTCGGCCCCCCACGTCGACGCACGGTCACGCAGCCGCCAAACGAACGGATCAAGATATAACTTGGAACCGCCGAACAACCGCTTTGGCAGAACGATCCCCGTGGTCACGCCACTGAAACGGCGGTCCCAGTCGATCGGATCGTCGCCGATGCCGCCATTGCCGTATCTGGTGTAATAGAGGTTGAACACATCCGCGCGCAGTCTTGATCCGCGCGCCCAGGCGCGGACGCCGGTCAGGCTGGTCTGCACGGTATTGTTGTCGCGGTTCGCGAGCAGCAAATTCGGTCCGTCGATGAATATTTGGCGGCCGACACGTGCACCAACATCTACCTCTCCGACTTTCGCCGTACCGTCGACGAACGCCTGCTGGACCAGCAGCTTGTTCGATAGCGTGCCTGACGGCGACCCGATATTCTTGCCATCTAACGGTCCGCGGGCGAGCTCCCCATACGCTCGGAAATGTTCTCCCAGATGTAGGTCCGCACCAAGAAAAACGCGATAGCTATCCTGCCGCTGATGCTCAGCCTTTCGACCTTGCGGATTGGAGAAGTAGTTTACACGCGTGCGTAATTCTCCAGATAGGGTCAGGTAGACGTCATCCGAACCAATCGGGATGTACTTCAAACGGTCGAAAACGTCGTCGCGCTTGGCGGGGTCACGCATCTTACGCCAGTCTTCAGCCCAGCGCAGCGGATTGTAGCCCTGCTGCGTGTTGCCGTCGCCGGCAGCTGCGTCGGGGTATGGGGTCGCGACCGGTGTGGCTGGCACCTGCGTGTTCTGTGCCTCGATCTGGGATGGAGGCCGCTCCTGTGCAGCAGCGTGGTGCGTGGCGCTTAAGCCTACGATCGTAAGGCCGCAGCCCTGCAGTAGCGATAGCCGGTTCATTCCATACCTCTCCGCCGACCGGTCGATGCCAAGTCGGTCCTCTATCTGCTGGAGGGACCGGCAGGGCGGTCGCACCGCCCTGCCGAGCCGTGTCATTCCGCGAGTTCGCGCATCACCTTGATGAGGTCGGACTTGCCCTCGAAGCCGATGCCGGGAAGTTCTGGCATGGTGATGTGGCCGTCGATCACCTTCACGCCGTCCGGGAACCCGCCATAGGGCTGGAACAGATCGGGATAGCTCTCATTGCCACCAAGCCCCAGGCCGGCCGCGATGTTGAGCGACATCTGGTGTCCACCATGCGGAATGCAGCGCGACGGCGACCAGCCGAACTGCTTCAGCACGTCCAGGGTCCGCAGATACTCGACCAGCCCATAGGACAGCGCGCAGTCGAACTGCAGCCAGTCGCGATCAGGACGCATGCCACCGTGACGCAACAGGTTGCGCGCGTCTTGATGCGAGAACAGGTTCTCCCCGGTCGCCATCGGGCCGGGGTAATATTCCGAGATCGCGGCCTGGAGCGAGTAATCAAGCGGATCGCCGATTTCCTCATACCAGAACAGCGGATATTCGCGGAGCATCTTGGCGTAGGCGATACCGGTTTCGAGGTCGAAGCGCCCGTTAGCGTCAACCGCGAGCTGTGCTTCCGAACCAATCTCCTTCAGGACCGCTTCGATACGGCCACGGTCTTCCTCGATCGAAGCGCCGCCAATCTTCATTTTCACGACGTTGTAGCCGCGATCCAGATAGCCGCGCATCTCGGCACACAACTGGCTGTTATCCTTGCCGGGGTAGTAATAGCCGCCCGCCGCGTAAACGAACACGCGTGGATTAGCCTCGCGATTATGGCGTTCGGCTAGCAAGCGGAACAGCGGCTTGCCCTCGATCTTGGCGACCGCGTCCCAGATCGCCATGTCGAGCGTGCCGACGGCGACCGAGCGTTCGCCGTGCCCACCGGGCTTCTCGTTGGTCATCATCGCCGCCCAGATCTTGTGGGGATCTAGATTGTCGTGCGCGTCGTCGAGCAGGCTCTCAGGAGTAGCTTCGATAATCCGATCGCGGAACCGCTCACGGATCAGTCCGCCCTGGCCATAGCGACCATTGGAATTGAAGCCGTATCCGACCACGCGCTTGCCGTCGCGAACGACGTCGGTGACGACTGCGACGAGGCTGGCGGTCATCTTGCTGAAGTCGATGTAAGCGTTGCGGATGGGGGACGAGATTGGCTGAGTGATCTCGCAGACGTCAACAATACGCATAATTGCTCCTCTTAGAACGATGATTGGAGTTGGTTAGGAATTGGTCTCGGTGGGGCCGGCGGGATGGAGGGTGATGCTGCGCGGCACTTCGCCCTTCTGTTCCGCGATCACGGTTCGCACCGTCTCGGCGTCGAGCGCGCCCTCCCACTTCGCGAGGGCGATGGTGGCGACACCGTTGCCGATGAGATTGGTGACGGCGCGCGCTTCGTTCATGAAACGGTCGACGCCGAGCAAGAGGACTAAACCCGCTGCCGGGATGTCGGGAAAGGTCGACAACGTGGCTGCCAGCGTGACAAAGCCACCACCTGCGACGCCCGCCGAACCTTTCGACGTCAGCAGCAGCACGCCGAGAATGACGATCTGGTGCCACAGCGTCAGCGGTGTATTCGTCGCCTGGGCAATGAAGATTGCCGCCATCGTCAGGTAGATACAGGTGCCGTCGGCGTTGAAGGTGTAGCCGGTAGGGAGGACTAGGCCGACGACAGGCTTGGCGACACCTAACCGCTCCAGCTTCGTCATCATCCGCGGCAGCACCGCTTCCGTCGAGCAGGTGGCAAAGGTGACGAGCAGCTCGTCCTTGAAGTAGCGGAAGAACTGAAGAAGCGGGAAGCCGGCCCAGCGGGCGACGCTACCGATCACGAAGACGACGAAGATGATCGAGGTGAGGTACACCGCCAGCATCAGGTGGCCGAGACCCCAGAGCGACCCAACGCCGTGCTTGCCGATAGTGTAAGCGACGCCCGCCCCCGCGCCGATCGGCGCCAGCTTCATGACCATGCCGACGATGCGGAACAGCGTCTGCAACAGGGATTCGATCACCGCCATCAGCGGCTCGCCGCGCTTGCCAATCGAGACCAGCGCATAGCCGATGAGCACGGCGATCAGGATGATCTGCAGCATTGCACCCTGCGCGAAGGCATCGGCCATCGTCTTGGGGATGATGTTCATGAAGAAATCGACGACGCCGTGCTGCTCGCCAGCCGCAGGTTGGTATTTGGCGATGCCGCTGGCGTCGAGCGTCGAGACGTCGATGTTCATGCCGACGCCCGGTTTCATCACGTTGACGACCACCAGGCCGATCGCCAGCGCTAGCGTCGAGACGATCTCGAAATAGATCAACGCCCGGACGCCGATGCGGCCGACTTCCTTGACGTTGCCCATCTTCGCGATGCCGAGCACCACGGTGCCAAAGATGATCGGCGCGAGAAGCATCTTGATCAGCTTGATGAAGGCGTCGGCAAGCGGCTGAAGCATCACTGCTACGTCGGGGAATATGACCCCAATGAGGGCACCGATGGCAATGCCAATCAGTACTTGAATGTACAATTGGCCTAGAAGGCGTCGCGCCATGGCTTCTCTCCGGCTCTCTCGCTAGAAACGAATTTTCTTATTTTTGTACAAGCGTTCTCAACCTTGCAGCCGTCTGGATCAAATGCCGATATGGTTGCTAGTTATGCCATTTCGGCATAAATGTACTTAACGGTCCCATATCTGGACTGTGATTGGGACGGGCCGTGCACCTGGATTGGCTGGAAGATTTTCTTACCCTTGCCGAAGAGCGTAATTTTTCGCGTGCGGCACAGCGTCGTAACATTACGCAGCCTGCTTTTGGCCGACGGATCCGATCCTTGGAACGGTGGGTCGGGGCTTCGCTTTTCGCCCGCACGACAGCCGGCACCGCCCTCAGCCCTGCCGGCGAGCAGTTCCAAGGCTATGTCCAGGTGTCAGTACGCGACCTGTACCGCGCTCGGGCAGCGGCGCTGGAGGTTGCGGATCAGGCGGCGTCGGTCCTGACCTTCGCCGCGACCCACGCGCTATCCTTTACGTTCTTCCCGCACTGGGTCGTCCAGCACGCACCGCACGAACCGATCAATCTCAAATCCGACAGCATGCAGGGCTGCGAGCGAATGATGCAGCGCGGGGAAGCCTCGTTCCTGTTATCACATCATCACCCCCTCCTGCCGACATCGCTCGACACGCGGGATTTCATACGCGTCGAAGTGGGCGAGGATCTGCTCGTACCAGTATGTCAGCCAGACGAAACCGGCGCGCCAAGATGGAAACTGGGATCTGGCGCGGTGCCGTATCTGGCATACAGTGCGGAGTCAGGCCTAGGCGGGATCTTGAAGGCCGATTGGGCGTCCCGCAACATCACACCACCTCTTGAAATGGTGCTTCAATCGAGACTTGCCGCTGCTCTGCTCTCGATGGCCGTCGACGGGCACGGTGTAGCGTGGGTGCCACTATCGCTAGCGCAGTCGGCGCTCACATCGGGCAAGGTCATGCTAGCTGCGGATAACACCTACTCGACCAAGATCGCGATCGTGCTCGTGCGGCCCACCATACTGCTATCGAAGGTATCCGAGGCGCTGTGGGCATCTGCCAGCGGACATGACGATTGGGCTGCATCTGCCATCCCCACTGTTTTTTAAAAGCCCGGCACCGGCCCGGTAGAGCTGCCACTGGATTGGGGCCTTTCAAAAAACGAACGTAGGGCAGGAAGCCCCAGCTCTAGGCTTGGGAAAAGCAACGGTATCGGAAGCCGTTTTCCCAAAATGGCCCGAACGACCACGGGAAATCGGAATCCTTAGCTGACCGGCTTTGCCGACGCGGAACCCTGCTCAATCTCTAAATGGGCATCCGGCAAGGATGTCGCGCATGTCCTAAGTTTCGGACGTCTCGAATATTGCGATTTTTGCGACAACGCCATTCACCGAAAGGACTCAGAATGTGCGGGAGCGCGCCTATGACCGACGGACCGGAAGGTGCATACTGCGGGAGGTAGATCTGTAGACTTTGCAAGTCGGTGAGCAGATAGATGCGCCAGAGGCTCGGATGAGCACCTCGGCATCAACCGCCTGCAACACCGCCCACTCGCTCGCGACATTTCGGATTTCGAACTTACCCGGCGCAAGGCTTCGCACGATCGGGCGCCATCAGGTTCTCGATGACGTCGTCAAGCAGCGATTGTAGCTTGTCCATGTCATCTTGGGGTATACCGACGACAGCACATTGATCCTCGCTGTCTCCTAACAAACCCAGCCGTTTTAAGACCGGCTGCGCCGCCTGAGTGAGATATAACCGGTTA
>Ga0265780_10005662_pt1 | contig 15758 bp, 16 predicted proteins | sample P1T30metagenome_FD_192432 | JGI IMG/M metagenome (GOLD analysis project Ga0265780, IMG submission 192432) | Plant litter microbial communities from East Loma Ridge, Irvine, California - P1 T30 | ecosystem: Environmental > Terrestrial > Plant litter > Unclassified | place: USA: California... | reverse complement strand
CCTCACTCTTGTCACAAATCATCATGGTTGCCACTAACCTCGCCGTCACCATCGAGTTCGAAGCCTACAACGAGTGTAAGACAATCTACCGCATCAGCCTCTTCCGTTCTCTCCTGCCCCATCGTCGCACCATTTTTGCGTTCCTTTCTAACATCTTGATTCACAGCGTCCGGCGAAGATGAGCAGTGGTGCCACACCATCACAGCCAGCATCACCGACACCAAAACCAACACACGCGCCGCACACGGCGTCGCGTACCTCCTCGACCGCTACACCATGGCACTCAACGACATGGACCCCGAAGAGATCGCCGAGCTATCTGCATCTGGAGAGGCGCTTTTCGACGACAAGGAGCTCTTCTGGGATGACATCTGCATGGAAACGTTCGTGCTCTTTCACGAAGTCGTAGTGGAGCCCGAGTACCGCCGACAAGGGCTTGGAAAAAGTGAGTCGACGTACTCACCAAGCTGCGGTGGATTTCTGCTGACTGATGGGTGCACGTAGAACTTGTCACTGCGATTCAAGACAAAGTGCGCGAGCACGGCGGCGGGGGACAGCCATACAACCTGGCCGCTCCGGGATACCTCGAAGTGGAGGTGAGCAGGGAAATCGCGCGGGAAAATGCGGAAGATGATAAGGGTAAGATACTGGCGATTCGGGGGCGTCATATCGATGCGGCTGTTGCGTTCTGGACTGCTTGTGGGTTTGAGAAGTTGGAGAAGTCGCATTTCTTTCTCTACGCCGAATAGGTCCCACGATATTGAGCAGAGAAGAATCGTTCACTGAGATTTTGGAGGAGTATGCGCTTTGGACGTTTGTGGTGGAAACGGAGAGTATGGTCCTTGGTCTCACAAGCTCATTCATGATTGGCATAGTAGCTACAGTAACCCTCGTCCGTTAGTAGCCTGCTCTATGCAACATGGCAAAGTCGAATTAGCCTTCATCCTGCCTCGCCGTCAAGTTTGTACCCTATCATGTCTCGCAACAAATCTGCCAATGTTCGAATCTGGACCCCTATCGAACTGATGTGATACTTGGAGCATTTCTGTTAATTTTTCTAACTTCAGAAACTCGTGCGTTAGGTGTCTTACATGCATGATGTACACGGGTCTTCATAGACGTGGAGGAGTGGGTAGGCGGTGCAGAGCACATGACTGAATTCCCACTGAGCTGTATCTTGTATACCATGTGAGCTGGCGTGAGTTTGGCGAGACAGAGCAGAATGAGGTACAGTGAAGGAGATCGCGCCGATTCTTGACCCCTGTTATAGGTTGCGTGAGATGGTGTTTACACGTGCATGCAGGGATATACTGTTGTGCTTTCGGACAGCCTGGACATATCAACGCGACTTCGTACCTTCGAGCAAGCACTCCAATGCTACTTTACTCGTAGCAAAGCACAGGAGGATAGACAATACATAAGGAAGTTCTCGCCGAGGTTGCTTGTCAGGATCGACACTCGATGCTCATTGGTCGCATAATCCAGATCCAGAGTGCTCGATGTTGTTTACTCGCACGATTCGAAAATTTCGCGCTGAGATCCCTGATTGCCGTTCAGCGAGATGAGAGTACTGAATCCATAGATGCTGATGTATGTCATTGACTTCGTCGGACCCTCCAATATCGCTATGTCGTCCCCACCGTTGCTGCCTGCCTATGCCAAAGTCTCCATGCCTCTCTTTCCCGCTCCCTATGCAAATCCATAACGTACAAAAACGTCCTCCCTCGATCCATCTAAAATCCAGCCTTCTTGAGGTACTCGCCCAGCTCCACGACCGAGTTGTATGCGTTTGGCGTTTGGACCGAGTCAGGGTGGTGAGCAATGAGCAGCGCTTTGTCGGTCTTGAATGCGACTATGCCGGTCTTGCCCTGCGATAGCACGTCAATATACGACTTGGGAGGATGGAGGTAGGAACGGTGGCGCGTACCTTCTTCGCCTTGAGCGAGTCGTCGGTCGACTCGATGGTCATGTACTTCTCGCCGTTGATCTTGACGCCGTTTGAGATGACGGCCTTGGGCTCGCTCTTGTCGGAGAAGGACGCAGCGATTGCGCCCATTTCGGCGGCGGTGAGCTGGCGCACGTCAGTACACGCGCTTGAGACGATATGCGCCAAGCTGTTCCATGTGTTGCGGAATTTGTGAGGAGTATCTTCGGTAGGCGCGCGGGGTGTGCATGACGTACGGAGAAGTCTGCCGATGAGGCCCAGGTTGTTTGGCCAGTGACATCGCAGATGAGGGCCTTGTCGATGTTGCCTGTGCCGACGAGGCTGTAATAGGAGGGGTCAGAGGAGTCTTGCTATGGGTGTGCGGTCGAAGTGTACCTTTGGTCAACGTATGCTGGTGTCACAGTCAGTTGTATGCGCTTCCTGGTGGGGTGTTGGATGCCTACCTTGCCAGGACATATTTGCGTGTGATGTGTGTATGTGCTGCGGGAGCTGGTGGTGGTGGAGATGAAGGAGATATCGCGAGAGAAATTGGGCGATCAGAGGCAAAGGACGACGAGGCTCTTGACGAAAGAGGGCAAGTGTGGTGTGCGGTGAGAAGAGCCGTTGTTGGGGTCGCGATGTTGCAAAAGCTAAGGTTTTGGTGGACCCCACCAAAGCCGCAATTGCCCCGCAGTCGCAGTCACGCTAGCACACTCCGACGCCCACGCTTTCACTTATCATCACTCTGTCACCCACGCCTCGAGATTGCATTGCGCCCATTACTGCGCATATGATGCCATATTGCATCTGTCTACCACGTGCATCTACACTAACATGCACCTGAATAATACTGATACCTGAGGAAACACCCTCTCAGCCGAGCATGAGGCATGTCAGACTTCGCCTGACCAACGCTCTGCTAAGGCTCCGAGGCACCTCAGCCCTGACAGTCACAGCCCGATTCATTGCGGACATTCGTCCAGGAAAAGATGAGGCCAAACGTAGATCGCATGGACACTACTGAACACTTGCGCCTGACGCGACAAGTGATGAAGCGTCTCCGGACAAGGTATCCATACATACGAGATTAAACACCTAGGGTCTTGTGGAAGATGATTGCCCTGCGGGATGATGTAAAACCTTCCGTTCCTAACATCGTGTTCAATTCGCTCTCTTGCGCATCTTCAAACGGACAGGAGTTGCGATATTTACACGCTGGAATCAGGAGGCGAAGTCGTGGCATTGCCAGAGTTGTCGCTTCTATTTATACGAGACTTCTTCAAGTAGATGACAGCATGCTTTCTGTTTGTGCCTATCAGGTCACTTGTTTCGTCAATGCGGTTGCCTTCTTCACGTAGCCATCTTTATGTTGCCTTCCTTATGTTGCCTTCTTTATGTTGCCTGCTTTATGTTGCCTGCTTTATGTTGCCTGCTTTATGTTGCCTGCTTTATGTTGCCTTCTTCACATTGCCTTTTTCACATTGCCTTTTTCACCTGCCTTCTTCACGTTGCCTTCTTCCTGTAGCCGGCACTTTTGTTGCCCTTACTGCCCGGTTCATTTTACCCTTATCATGTTGCCCTTAGCATGTTGCCTTACTCCACCTTTGTATCGACGTGGGCTCAGTCATGCACGGGCAATCAACATAGGTGCTCGGTGGCACAAAATATTCCACTAAAATCCTAGCCGTCGACACGAAATCGGTTGTGTTGGCTTTGTAACTCGAACCTAGACATCAACACGGTCAGAGGCTGGCAATGCATTGTAGAGGGGTCCGTACAAGTCTTGGTTGCTATGGTGTGCGTCAGAGTCAGCAGCGAGTACAGGCGGATTGGGATGGTGACGGGACGTGTTTATGTTGGAAGCGAGGGCTTGAAGAATGGGCTCAAACTCATGCATTCCCTTGAGTCTGGTTCTACGTGTCTTAATTTGCATTGCCTTCGGCCTTGTGAAGGGGATGGTGCTCATAATTTGGACGTATGCGTGGTCGAACATCTCTCTGGGCAAAATGGCTTGTATAGTAAGAGTACGTTTGAGGTGATAACGCTTGTGTGGGCAGGAAGCGTGCTGGTTTTGTTCACGGAAGGGTTCTTACACGATTGATGGTACCGCATGTGTGCAGAGCATGCACTGATAGATTGACCAATTGTAGAGATAGTCTTGCTATAAACATGTGACTGCTGAAGTGTTTGGGGTGATAGTATGGCGTCATTGTCGAGAATGCTGGTTTAATGCGGTCCAGTTCTTAACCGGAGATGAGGGCAGAGGTCCCAGATGTTGATGTGATGGCATGGGGAGCGTAGTGTGTCGCATGTGAAAGTATGTGAGGTCTCAGGCTGATGACCGTCTACATCTTGCTATTTCGCACTGCCCATGTTTAGTACTGCCAGCGGAAAACGAAATATGGTTGCTTACGTTTGAAAGCTGTCGTGGAGCGCTGATACAGAAGGAGTTCCGTATTATCTGTGCGATCTGGTTAGCTTCTCCATCCTTCGTCGGCATTGAAACGACTGCAGGTCTGGCCAACCTCAAGCATACTGTGTAGAAGTTGAGTGGCAAGTCTAGTAGGTGATCTTGATCATTCTCCAGGAAGAAGTGTCTGCAAGTTTCGATTGAGCTCATCGGCGAAAAGGCAGTTTTGCCATCTCGACTTCCTAGTCCTTGACATTGATTCCAAGATTTATGTGGCTTCAAACTCGATTGCACTGAGGCCAGATTGCAGGGTCCAATGTGTTGATCGAAGTTCAAACTTGCCTGTATCTCGAAGGAGCCGGCTCCAAATTTGGTTCGAAGGAGAATCTTCAATTTGATGGGATCTATATTCCGTCCGGCGATAGCTTGAGTTGGACGATCGTACTCAGAGTCGCAGTCACTGTCGTCTAGTGTGATTTCTGGACATTTTGTGGACAGAGCCTCCTTCATTATCAAGTCGTTGGTTGATCACAGTCCAAGAATGGAAGGTCGCGACTGCAGAAGCAGTGATGGTGATAGAACTGATGGCAGATATGATGACCACACCTGTGGCAATGAGGGACCTTATGAAGCGTCCTGTAGCCTTGTCTCATTGTTATTGTCCGTGATCGCTCAGCTGCACCACGAAAGTGGCTGAGTGGAAAGTGGCTGAGCCAATGTGCGGCACGAACGAACACCGGGCGCCAAAAGAGGGACAGACGTCCGTCAACAAGCCACCACCATTCCATGCGCGTCCAGACCGGTCAATACTGCAGCCCCAATAGCCCCAGCACATACGTATTAATTAATGTTCGCTTGTGCCATCACTGGCACGCAGCCCCGAACCATGCGCCCTCAAACACCCCAGGCCTGCGGTTGCCTCTTAAAGCGCGATGCGTGCTGCCGGCCCCTGTTGGTAGCCTGTGCCTTATCTACAACACATGAGCGCCTACATGTTGTCGCTACAGAGACCATCCAAAGACTAAGACACATACACCGCGCTAGTTTTAGGAACAATGACTGGAGACATTGACTCAGTCGCGGTCAGCCAGGGCACGACAGCTGGAGCGACGGATCTGGCCGGATTCGGGAGCCACCTCACCACCGTAAATTCGCCGCCAGCGCCGGAGCTACGAGAAAACGGAATACCATTTGCTATCAAGGCTCAATCAGATCAAATCAATCCATTCGATGGCCAATGCAGTTCGGACAACGTACGTGGTGATGCCACGCCGACGCAGAAACAAGAAGCCGCAACCAGGCCACGAAAGGACTCAGGCTGGCTTTCGCCCAAGAGCGATGGTGGCTACAGCCAGTCTGGCTGCTCTTCCTTGTCCAATGATGCTATTGATACCTGTTCCGAAGATGATGCTGTACTCACACCTTTGACCAGACGCTGCTCGACAGCCTCACAACCCAACACACTGCTCGAAGACCTGAGAAAAAAGCCAAAGACTCATTATGACAGCTCGGACGCCGAAGTAAGGAAATTGAGTCCCTCGCCAGATTTTAGAGCAAGCTGACATCGTTAGAGTGCACCAAAATTCACTGATGACTTTGACGACAGCGATATGGACTTCAGCCGGCCTTACACGGCATCTTTGGGACTCCCAAAGGTCGTTCATACTCGGTCACAAGACAACAGCGTGGTCTCAGACGGAGGGGCGCAAGATTTCTTAGACTCAAGCAAATCATCGACGACACCACCAGAGCTTCCACCAGTTGTGACTCGAAGTAGTGCTGGTGCCAACTCCGATCGATATGTTTTGCAACGGCAGATCTACAACGCGATGGTAACGGCCCGGACAGATGACACATCTTTGCCAGGACAACAATTTTTCCCCAAGAATCAGCTCAGTCTTGTTATCAATACACATGCTGTAGCAACGGAGCTCACTCAAAATCTTTCCCAAAACCACTCAGCGGACGAGATTCGACAGTACGCCAAAGCCATTTGCTGTACAAATCGCGTCTTTGTACGCGGTAGATATCGGGACAGATCCTATCGCTCGATTTTCGCAATTCTTGTCTTGGTCGAGAGATCACACCTAATACTGTCTTTCATTGATGAACAAGTCAGTGATATCGACCTGCCCCTGGTGCCAATCAAGGAATCTGAAAGCATCATCGGGATGCGTCGACGGGATACAAGGCCCAATGGAAGCGCGTCTCACCCTCTACAATGTTTCAGCAACGTCGACTGGTCTCCCGCATCATTAAGTCATTTCGACAGGCAACAGTGGCATATGATTTCACCATTTTTCTCCCTGGGAGGCACTGGACAAATCAAGCATTACCCGCTGCACGGTCAACACATACTCCCCTTTATTGTCTCACAAGGAGACAGTACCTCTGAGAGTCATGGTGGCTATGGAAAAGTGCTCATGATTCATATGCATCCCGCACATCACGGGCTCGCCCAAGAGAACAATGCTGATCGTGGATTTGCAATCAAGCAGCTGCTCACCAACGATCGTAAATCTTTCAGAAAAGAACGAAAGATGTTGAAGAAATTTGGTGGCATCCACTGTCATCCTCACATCGTCTCGCTGCTTGCGACTTATAGCCACAGGGGCAAATATCACTTCATATTCGACCGCGCGCAAAGCGACCTAGGCAAATTTTGGGAGGGTCACCACAATCGCCTGGACATGGATCATCACGATGTACTTTGGATCTCCGAACAATGCCTTGGACTTGCGGATGGCCTCTTCGTGATTCACCGGCACAAGACGTTCAAGACGCGCAGTATCGACCACCAGCTGAAAGACCAAAAGGCAGACGTAGCGGCCAAGAGATGCGTGAAATTTGATAAGAGCATAGAGCAAATCTCATCCAGGATGCGGCCCAGCGTCAAGGTGCACGGAGCTATCCAGGCAATCATTGACCCCGCGCGGACGTATTCATCCGAGAATGAGAGTCTAGGGCGTTACAAAATTACTTATGGTCGCCATGGGGACATCAATCCGCAGAACATATTGATGTTCAATGACGAGCCGAAAGAGCCCACGGCCGCAGCGGGAAAGATGCGAGGCACACTGAAAATTGCCGATTTCGGAACAGCTGAGATGAACTCGACGTGCAGTAGATCAGGGAAGCGCGATGTGGCCAACACCATGACTTACCGCCCCCCAGAGTGCGATGCGGCCGACAAAACTATACGTCAGTCATTCGATATCTGGTGTCTAGGTTGTGTGTTCCTTGAGTTCGCAACCTGGATGCTTGGTGGCGACGCACTCGTTCAAAACTTCGCACTAAAGAGAATGTCGCGGGATCCAACGTTCAACAACGACAAGACCGACACTTACTTCGAGCTTATCTGGAAGAAGGAATACAAAAGGACGGAAGCCAGAGTCAAGCCATCAGTCGTCACGGTAGGTCTTTCTGTGTGCATCACAACGAACCTGTACTAAAAGCTCGCAGTTTGTGGAAACGCTTCATGGCATGCCTCATTGTACCAATTTTCTCCACGACCTTCTCACTCTAATCATGCACGATATGCTAGTCGTAGATTCTGAAGGCCGACTGACGTGCATGGAGCTGCGCATAAAGCTGCGAAAAATACACCAATATTGCCGGTCCCGGCGATACGCAATGCACGCCAGTCAATGGCGTAACGGCAAGCATGTCAAACCCCAGAACTTCCTGCGATCATCTGAGATCAAACATTCGAAAGAAGTGCAGCGGCAGATTGCGAGGAATCTGCCCTTCAAAGTAGTGATATAGGGCCCTCGAAAGCAGTCTCCTTATCGGTCTGTCCGGATAGGAAGCCAATCAAAAGCAATTTTTGGCCAAAAGCTTTCTTGCTTATGCTGCGTCGCAGGTATTCACGGTATTCTGGGGCATCCGGGTGAAAACGCAGGGTCACTTCTCAATTAACCTACCCAATCCTGTCAACAATTGTGGGTTTTTGAAGCAGCATTCGCAGTGCTCGCTCGAGGGCTGGATAGAAGTGGGCAAAACGTGTGGCTGCATGAGCTTGGCCAGTATTAGCGCTACGTCCTGGCCTTCAGCTGAATTGCGACTACCGGACGTGCAGCGATCGGCTCGCTTACACTTCGAGTTCGGTCGAGTTCATGCAAGCCGTAGGGTGCCGGGCCGCATTGGTACGCACCTCCACACCACTTTACAGGGATCAACTGTCAAGCTAGCCATCGAAGCAGGATTCCAGCCCTTAAGGCTTGATGTAGGATATTGATTGGTCTTTTTCGGCCACGGCCAAGTCCGGTGCGGCTCTGCGAGCTTCTCACATGAGGCTGGCGCCAAAAAGGTACATAAGCTTACAGCTGCCTGATCTCTGGGGCAACCATCACTGTCGCAAGGCTGCAAATCGATGCAATCGACCGGAAATCTTACGGATCCTCTTTCAGCGTCTAGCCTATTGCACGCGACTCTTGCTCTTGCTAGGAACCCAACAAATCTTTGATCACGTTTGTGCGTGAGGTGCCTTATCCAAGTACGAACTTACCAGACACCATCCATGACTCCGCAAGACGTCCCAATTCGACCTAAACGACGCAAGATACCCAATGAATCCAGTTCTCAGGACTCCTCAGTGCAACTTCATCTGGCGGACGTAATTTCCCGGTCGTTTGCGATAAGCACATTCGACACTCAAGAGCGTTACTATCTTCCAGCGCCTTGCATCAAGGGAAGCACTTCTCTGCAGGGTAGCGAAGGCCTTGTGAACAAGAAAGTAGTTGAAAGGGAGCTTGTGAGAGCACCAAAGTACAACAGCTATGCAGCAGACACCAAAGCCGAATTGGTCGACTGGATCGTAAGCGATGCCAGTAAGGTTTTCGCAATAACCGTACAATGTCATCTGGATCCAGTCTTCTTCTTGAAGTCTATGATCAATTTCTACAACTCCGAATTCGATGATGCCTCTCTTCCCATTGATGACCCAAGAGCTCTAGCCGATGGAGATCCTCGACCTCCCAGACCGGAAGCTTTTCCAGCAGATACATGGCTGGACCAACGACATGACGAGTTCTTTCAGTTCCAATGGACATGTCTCGCCCCAGTCTTCGTTAAAGAGGAGTATGAATACGATTTGCGGAGCCAGCACATCTTACCGTTCAAGAAAGCAATCGACACCAATCCAAGATCCGGTTCGTTCAGCAGTGTCTTCAAAGTGACAGTGCATGAACATCATCAGGAACGTCATTCGGCGTCTGAGGTAGGTGTGGACCTCCCTGTCTCGGGCCAGATCTAATGAAGTACACAGATTGCTATAAAGCAGATTACGGTACAGAAGAGCGCAGGCCAGCAGCAGACTGAGAAGGCTTGGGAAATTGAAGCGAGGGCACTCAGTGCTATCAACTGCCTGGAGCACCCTCACATTATGAAAAGCATCGCAGCAATACGCCGCGGGGACAGCAGATACTTTATGTTCCCCTGGGCTGAAGAGAGCTTGCTTGATTACTGGAACGCGACACCCAAGCAAGCTCCTAGTCCTGAGCTTATCTTGGAGGCACTCAACCAGCTGAGAGGCATTGCCGACGCCCTCGACAAATTGCACAACTTTCGGGGTGGGTCATCGTCAGACAGCGAGTCTTATCGCGACGTGCAGATCGTGGTTGCCCCATCACAAATGGAGGACAGCACCCCACGGATCGATGAAGACGAAGCTGATGTAAATGCGTATCGAAATCCTATGAGTCAGGAATCAATACGACACGGAGATCTCAAGCCCGAAAATATACTTCGCTTTTTGGACGGCAAGTCAGCCATTGGAACGCTTAAGCTTGGTGATATGGGCCTTGCAAAGCGGCATGTGGCCGCGACCGAAAACCGCCGCGGGACAAGCATGAGATATGGTACTCGCCGATATGAAGGCCCCGAGACGACGATCGCCAAGCAAGGCCGTTCTAGGCTTTATGACTTGTGGTCCATGGGATGTATCACTTTTGAGTTCATCATATGGCTTCTGTACGGCAACGAAGCCCTCACAGAATTTTGGGACCAGGCAGAAAAGCAAAGCAAACCAGCAGAGTTTCAATACTACAAGATGCAAGAAAGTGGACGCGGGCCCCGTCCTATGGTACATCCAACTGTCGTTCGCTGGATGAATCATCTGCAAAAGCACGATCCCGAGTGCCGGCAAAGCTCAACGTCAGCTTTGAAAGACCTCTTGGCAATTGTGAGAGACAAACTACTCGTCGTAGATCTACCACCGACTCGTGGCAGTGCGCTCGGGGAAGGGGGAGGCGGCCGTGGGCTACCATTGCCTGAGTTTGTTGGAGGAACAGTGAAGTACCGCGCCACTGCAGCTGAATTCCGCAAGGCATTAGATGCGATCAAGAGGAAAGAGAAGGGTGCCAGGTACATATATACCGGGCAAGGTCGCTCCGCTGTCAGTCTGCCGTTCGCCGCCATGTCCTACGGAAGTTCCCTAACTCCAAGGGCGTCACAGCACGCCAAAACATCACTGCGGGTCGATTCCAAGGTGAATGCTCTAGCGAGTGGGGTACTCAGTAAGAAGATTGAAGCCGACTACACACTTCCGCCTCTTGAAGCTTGGGAATTTGACGTTGATAACACCTTTGCTGGTAAGGCCACCACATACTCTGAAGCCGAGAGAAACCTACACGCTACACACCACCAGCTCTGTGGACGATGCTCGAAGCTCAACTTCTGGTCGCCGGGTTTCGCAATCGAATATGACGTCGAGGTGTTAGCGGAAAGCGCAAAGACCTGCGACTTGTGTGAATTACTTCACAACGCAAGCTCCGGTATCGATCCCATGTACAGTGAGAAGATACGATTCGAAAGGAACCAGTCGGTGATCACCATGACCGGCTTTTCATTTCCAGTGCTATCTATATTTCGGAGCCCAGGTCTGTGCGTCTGTATCATCTTTCGAACTTTGCTAACGTGTTGAAAGACCTCTTCACTCCGCTTGACATCCAGATTGGGTCACCAAAGCTTCTAGATCTGGAAGACTGCTCGTCGAACGCCTTCTTCGACCTCGCACACGAATGGCTCAAAGACTGCGATGAGAATCACCCTGGCTGCGGAGTCGAGCTTGCACACAGATCTCCTACAAGACTGATACATGTCGGCACCCTCGCGATGCCAAAGCTTCGCCTCGTGGAGACAAAGCACGAAGTCGTTCATGATCCGCGTTACATTGCACTATCACATCCGTGGGGTGATACCGAAGCTTACAAGGCCTTCACCACCGTTCAGAATGACCCGAATCGGACAGGCCGTGACCTCGCGAGCTTCAAGATTTCTATCCCATATGCGGACCTGCCAAAGACCTTCAAGAATGCAGTAGACTGTGCTCGGAAGCTGAACATTTCGTACCTGTGGATAGACTCGATATGCATCATCCAGGGCCCTGATGGCGACTTCCCTGACGAGGCGAAGAGGATGGAAGATGTCTACAGCGGAGCGTACTGCGTCATCGCTGCCAGTCGGGCTGGCGATCAACGAGACGGATTTCTTGGGCCTAGACCGCAACGCAAATTCGTCACCTTCAATCAGAACGAGCCCTTCTATATCTGCGAGACTATCGATCACTTCAACAGCGACGTTATCAAGGGTCCGCTGAACCAACGCGGTTGGGTGCTGCAAGAACGTGCCTTGGCGCGGCGAACGATGTACTTCACCAAGAACCAGACATACTTCGAGTGCGGCGACGGAGTTCGGTGCGAGACGTTGACAAAAATGCACAAGTAAGCAAGAGTTTGGTTAGAGCGCGCATATAACATACTGACTACAAACGCAGCAACATGGCCGACTTTCTCGGCGACCCAAGCTTCCCAAACAAAGCTATGCGCGTGAAGTCCCGCGCCCTCAAGATCGCATACTTCCAAGGTCTTTACAAGCAGTATTCGCGCCTGGACTTTACACGCTATGCCGACCGGCCCATCGCCATCGCTGGGCTAGAGAAGCGCCTTCAAGCAGCCTTCAACACGCGCGGTAGATATGGCATTTTCGATGACGGCGACAAGACCGACAACGGCCTCTTCCACCGTAGTCTGCTATGGCAGCGCGAACAAGACGGCGAACTCCTTGAGGCTATCAAATTTCCAGTTGAGCGAAACATGCACGTCCCGAGTTGGTCGTGGATGGCATATAAAGGCGGCATCGACTACACCGACCCACCCTACCAGTCCGCCATCTGGGAAACGCGCGAACTCCTACCACCGTGGACACGTGGCGGTTACGGAGATCCCAATATTGTTGATGAAGACGTCGCGCTTGCAGCTGTGGCGCGTGATTTTAGCCTCGCGGGACGAAAGCAGGACGAAGTGAAGGTCGCGTACGATACGGAAAGGGGATCAGAGACGAAGAAAGTGCAATGTGTTATTGTGGCAAGGTCGATTGAGGGGATGAATATCGAGAAGCGGTTTTATGTGTTACTTGTCATTCCGACTGAGGGTGAGACCGAAGAGGGGCACAAGAAGTACAAAAGGGTGGGTGCGGGATTCATGCTTGGGAAGTACATTACGTTGGACAAGGCTGGGGTGGAGGTGAGAATATTCTGACATTTCTTATGTTGATCTTTGAGAAGAACACACACTCATGGATTATTTTGTCGATACGCAGTGTATGAAAACATTGTTTTCCCATCGGCCTCGCAACTGCCCACCATTCCATGCAAACTAATACAACGGACTCGTGTAATTGTGTGTGCGCGTACGCTATGTCCGCACCACCATCATCGGTCAATCCAACAACCACTGTAAAAATCCCCTGTCATGTCAATTGAATTACGCTTGCTGCCCGCTTTACAATTTGTGTTTGCATGCGGTTAGCGAGTGTGACAGGGCACCGCACCACTGCGCGCTTAGAACCACGTGCACTGCCACCAACTTCAGCTGTGACAATCAACACAACTCCCTCATCATTCGTCCAGCATGACCTACTCGCTCTCGGATGCGAAGTCGGACATGTTCCAGCTGGTTGCCTGCATCATAGTCCCCACAGCTTTATTGGCACTTTGCCTTGCCTGGATCAACCACTCCTCAACGCTCGGTGCGCTACGACGCCTCCGTATCTTGACGTACAAGACTACTTCCCCGCAATAACTAGACGAATTATTCAACCCATTTCGGAACTATCATCCACGGCCACTTGTCCGGCCCAGTCAAGAGATTCTATTGCTGAAAATACTTCCCAACACAACTCCGGATGAGAACGCCCTCATCGAGTGCTATTTCACGACTCCACGTGGGCTTACCCACTGGGTCCAAGACTATGCAGCACTATCGTACACATGGGGAACAGCGGACTGGGATGTATCCTCACAGGTCAAAGACATCACTGTCAATGGCGAGCTCGTCTGCGTCAGGAGAAACCTCTATCATTTCCTAATTTGCATGCGTCAAGAAAAAATACAGGCCCTTTCTGGATCGACGCCCTTTGCATCGACCAACAATCATCGAAAGAGAAGCAACGACAACTTAAGCTCATGCCACGGATATACGCACGCGCCAAGGAAGTACTCGTTTGGTTGGGTACATGCGAAGGAGAGCTATTCGATGGCATGTAACAGCTACACGCCGACAGGGCGAAGACAATATCAACACAAGCACAGTCGCCTGCCCGTAGAGCCGCGTTCTTCCGCCTAGTCAACAATGCGTATTGGACGCGCCTCTGGATCATCCAGGAGCTTTTTCTTTCCAAGAAACTCTATATACGTACAGGACCATTCCGTTGGACACTAGCCGAGTTGAAACTTGCGCGAATCAGGCATTCATCAGAGTACGAGGTCGATTGGACCAACTGGATCAACACAGTCGAGATGAGAGAGCAGTGGAAGAACGAAAAGTTACATCTACATGAAGCACTGCTCCGCTGGGGCCATCACGAGTGTCAGAATGTACATGACAAGGTGTATGAACTTGTCGGACTCGCGGTCGAAACGTCACTAGAGATCGATCTTAGCATGAGTATTGTGGACCTGTTCGAAGAGGTGCTCCGGGTTGAGAAAGGGAAAATACATGCGCATGGCTATCGATGTTCGCGAGATTGCACGGCTAGGTTGAGAAGCATTCTTGGGCTGCGGGAGGATGCGCGCGCGCAGCAGGTAGAGATTGGCTTTGTCAAGAGGTACAAGGAATAAGTTACACAGAATCGGATAGTGATTTCTGGAAATGCTGCTTAGAGAAGTATTGCCGTGCTACTCGATCCTGTGTTGTTTGTTGGCTCCGTCAGCAACACATTTGCCCGCTTTATCTGCTTTTGTTTCTATATGCCCGATTGAAAGTCTCGGCCTGACAGGAACGGCTGGGATCAAGCGCGCTTCACTTCCGCACTCGAAGTGTGTGTGTCTCTGCCTCGTCGATGCCGCTAAATCAAGCACGATTCCAGCCTTGGTCGCTAACACCTAGTGGTCGCTGACCACCCTTCCCCACCTTCAACATACCACCGCCATCGTCGTTATATCGGCGACGCTAATAACTCTCGTTGTCGCATACGACTAGAGCATTCTGATTCCCTCGTGCTTCGGCACTTTACACGGTTTGTGATACCCGCTGCAGCGTGTACCGCTATCTTTGTAGTATTGATCGCGTTTCGGTTGCGCGCAGGCAGAGCTGCGTGAGGGCCGAGCTACTACACAACTGCTTGGTACTGCTGCAGCTGCCGACCGATCTCCACCAGCCCTAGAGTCTCAAGCATTGTAGTTTCGAGCGCAGTGACCTACCCTAAACCCCAAGCTCCAACCTCGTCACCCCTCGGGAGATGGACAGCATCACAACAATTCGTCTTCAACCTGCTGATCGGTCAGCGGCGCCCATGGACATTCCAAGACTCGGCATCGCGTACAGTTCTACTGATTTTGACCGATACGTCAATAAAGAGCGCGACTATCATCCGAGACCGTTCGATAAGGCTGGCGATGACTGCGCCGCGATGAGACTTCTCAAAGTGGTGCTTTTGAGTGATAATGACAACCCGTCGACTCCGATACAATGCTACTTCTTGAACCAGAGCCGCTTTGCGAGTAAAGTGTTCTGGGAGCGGGTCAGGTACACGGCCCTCTCATATACATGGGATCTGGCTACAGACAAGTCAAATACAGAGGATATCTTGATACACGATGAGCCTGTATGCGTGCGACGCAACCTCTGGGACTTCTTACACACTATGCGCGAGGCCCACAGAGAAGGTCCGTATTAGATTGACGCCTTGTGCATCGACCAACTGAACAAGGGGGAAAAGGAGGAATAGAAAGCTGATGCCGAAAATCTACGCAGAGGCCGATTGGGTGTTGGTCTGGCTTGGTGCATACGACGCAAACGAAGCCAACGGCGTGGAAGCATTGCATCTATCGTACTATCAATCGTACCGTTGATCGTACGTAGGGCACCAGCCGCCAAAGCTTGGTAGAGAGCTCGATGAACTCAGTCGCTACTACGCTCTCAAGGA
>Ga0265780_10005661_pt1 | contig 15760 bp, 13 predicted proteins | sample P1T30metagenome_FD_192432 | JGI IMG/M metagenome (GOLD analysis project Ga0265780, IMG submission 192432) | Plant litter microbial communities from East Loma Ridge, Irvine, California - P1 T30 | ecosystem: Environmental > Terrestrial > Plant litter > Unclassified | place: USA: California... | reverse complement strand
GAGGAAATGGACAAAACAAAAGTGCTTTTTTTCAGACAGCAATATACCACTGTTTTGGGGGGAAACGGATGGGCTACAGGGCGTTTTAGGAAAGCAAAGAAGTTTATGCGGGAGGGTTTGTATTGGGGAGTTAATAGTGGGAATGTAATACATGGATGACATTTTGAATGTCGTGGCTTGGATGACTGTGTTGATTTTTTGTAAGGGTGGATGTGAGGAGTTACAAAAACAAATCTTGTTATGAGCAATCTGGTTCCACGCCTGTCTTCGCTATCGTTTGTTCTGCTATCGTGAAGCTCCATGAGTACCTGATGTTCTACCTGGGTAGGACTTCAACTTCCGGTGCGGAATCGAGATGTACGAACTCAAATAGATAACAGTTGGAACGATCGAAACCTAGTTCGTCTTGTAAATGGCCAGATGATGAGATGCATTCAGAGAGATGTCTGGGCTGTTGTTCAGACGGAAGTTGAGACGACTGTTACAGCGCGGAATCCCAATTCCGAAGTATCGGAACGATGAGCCAATCTGAACGTTGTGCTTTCTAATTGTGCCATGTGCCGGCATTTGCCGCGCATGACATAGCAAAAGTCTTGGGCGAATTGGTCACAACAGACAGCATCAGTCACCCGCCTGTCCTTGGTATCGATTCTCACGACCACGTTCCTTGGCTTGTTGAGTCGCAACTCTATCAGATACTCGACCTACGAACATGTCACTACCCCGTACCACTGGAGCGTTCGCGCGCTCAAGCCCAGCATTGCGACGATTCGCCTCACCAACGCTTCCTCCCCGCAGATGCCCGCAATGCTCGCGAACCTTCGCCTCATCGATACCATATGGACAGTCGGCAAAGCGACAGATGCAGACGGTAACTGCGTACCGCCCTTCGTCGCTCTACTCGGAACCGCCACCGCGTAATGCTGGTGTACCCGATACTTCAATAGCCGGCAGCGCAACCGAGGCAACCAATACAACAGCCCCACGACAGCCCTCAGCGGAGCGCAATACAGCCTCACCGACAGAGCAACCTAATATGAGCATACCAGAAGGCGAAGCACAAAAGCCGCAAGCAGCAACGCCAAGTAAGCCTCTTCGACCGCGCCGTTACAACTTCGGGCCTCGGAAAGCAACCATCAAGCTTTCGCCCTCGGCTGTCTCTCACCTGCGCAAACTCCTCGAGCTCCCGGAACCAAAGCTTATCCGTATAGGAACAAAGGCGAAAGGTTGCTCGGGGCTGGCATACCACCTGGAATACGTGGACAAGCCAAGCCCATTGGACGAACAGGTAGAGCAAGATGGCGTCAAGGTGTTGATTGACAACAAAGCGCTGCTGAACATAATCGGAAGTGAGATGGACTGGCTGGAGGACAAGCTAAACGAACGCTTCATTTTCAAGAACCCAAACATTAGTAAGTCGCGACGTGGCAATGATTCCAACTATCGCTAACACATGGACAGCTGAGCAATGCGGATGCGGAGAATCCTTCAGTGTTGCATGATACCCCTACGATTCCATTACTACACTATAGAAGCATTACCGGCGTTGCATCTCGGCGTTACACCCCTCAGTAGATACGGCATTGATGTTCTTAGATTGGATTCTCCAATCAATAATTATCGAGCCCCCCTCGTTTTTGCCACTTCTACATCTTCCCCATTTCATAGTCAAACACTTTAGCTCCACTCGCTACCTCTCCCGCGAATTTGACAAAGTCTTGGTGGGCAGGGTCTTTGTATACGTAGTAGTCGCGGTCTTCTTCATTCTCAAACTCGACAACGAATCCGTGGGTTAAGTTGTCCTACACCCTGTCAGGAGGCGGACACGGATCCCTCGACATGGACTTACTGATTTGCCTTCTGGACTATTGTTCTTACCGCCCGAGAATGATTTGATGTAGGGCTTTTGGGATGTTGGGTGGATACAATCATCCTTTAGACCGAGCATACGCTTGCATGCCTGTATACTATCAGCCGCACGAATATCATATCAAAGTACGCAGAATGTACTTCTGAAATTTGCTCTGGAGAAGCTGTGGGCCTCCACTCGAATAGCACAATGTGAACAATGGTCATTTTGAATGTGTACTTGGATCAAACATGTGTACGGAAAAATCAGGCATCATGCGACAAGACGTCAATGAGGGGTGACATATGCGGGCAGGCTGTCGCGGAGGTAATGACCTCAGCGCTGCTAAGCTCCGGGCGATCTACCGCGTCGCATGCTATCAATCCCGCCAACACATCAGACCGAAGCTTAACCACCAGCAACAACTGATACGGGCCGCATGGCAGCCGCAAACGATGATACGACCGCCATGACACCAAACTGCCATTGAATTATCCACCAAACAGCCTAGCTACTTTCTCGCACCCTTCACCTCGATCGCCGTCGCAGCCCATCGCAAGTACCATGGCTACCGTGCCAACTCTCCCTGACCAACTCATCTACCTGATAATCCGCTTCACGGCCTCCGTACCCGACCTACCACTGTCGATACATACACCGCGAACCATCTCCACGCTCTCCCTCAAGCAACTCATACGCCAACACCTCCCCTCCGAACATGCTTCTGCGCGACTCCGCCTCATCTACGCGGGCAAAGTGCTCGCCGATACGGAACCGGTGTCTCGGTCTCTAAAGCTACCGCCACCACGCAATGCGAAGAGTAGTGGCGATGGTGGAAGAGGGGGCGGAGGCGACATAGACAACACCAGCACCGCCAGCACCGCCAGCACCGCCAGCAAGAACAAAGGCAAACAACCCCTCCGCTCAACCCCCGCAATACAATATGGCACGACTGTAGATATTCCGCCTGAAGCCAGAAAATTCTACATCCACTGCTCCCTCGGCGACGCGCTGTCGGCCTCTGAGCTCGCTTCTGAAGCCACCCTTGCCGCAGCCACGGAGACGAGTCTGAAAACACAATGTCACACACCATCCTCTGGGTACCGCGTCACAAGCAACTCCACGAGCAATCATGCAAATAGATTTGACTCCAACACAACCGCTGCATCGGGAGCAACACCGACAACGACAACATCCGTACCACAAGCACAGGGTTTCGACAGACTCCTCGCGTCGGGTTTCACACCCCAGGAAGTGTCATTGCTCCGCTCGCACTTTACTACAAACCTCTCCTTTACACACACTCCCGATACCATGCCCTCGCCAGCACAGATCCGCATCTTGGAAGATAGATGGCTGGATGAATCGGCGAATGATCCATCGGCTTCGCTAGCGGCGGGTGCGGCGCAGGGTGGTGGAGGTGGCGGCGGTGATGCGGGCTGGGGAGCCGGGTTTGCGGTCGAGGAAGGCGGGTTGGACGATATGTTATATGGGTATTTGACGGGTTTCTTTTTTCCACTGGGCGGTCTGGTTTGGGGGTTTAGGGAGGAGGGTGTTTGGACGAGGAGGAGACAGGTGGCGGTTGTTATGGGTGTGTTGATTAACGCTGTTTTTGGCTTTATGAGATGGGGTGCTTAAGCAGAGTGGGTTGTCGTGGAAGGAGAATATAATGAATTGGATGGATATACCCTGTTGCTCAGAGTACAGATTGGGGTTTTACTCTGAGCAATGCCTAAGGTTGAGACCCAATTGATGCCAAGGCTTAGTTACATTTGTACACTTCATGATGATCACTCAGAGCAGATTGAGGATGAATCGTCTGTTTGTTCATAACCTTATTCATCGATTCGTTGTTGAGCTGGCTGTTGGTGGCCTATTCAACATGTAGTAAAGATTTCGCAGAAATCTCCATTCGTCTTCGTCTTCGTCTTCGTCTTCTTCTTCTTCCCCTCCTCGTCATCATTATATCTTCATAATACGCGTGCTCTGCGATACCTACATGATCACTCTACTACAACTCCAGCGTCTCCTTGGCAGGAGCACCCATGTAGCTAAGTGGTCCCTTCTTCACCATCAAAGTCATGACCTCGTATAACGTATCTGCCGCCGCCATGGTGGTCAGCTCCGCATTGGTATCGTACGCAGGTGCCACCTCGACGATATCTGCGCCAATGAGGTTGATGCCCTCGAGACCACGGATGATGGTGCGCAGCTCACGCGTCGTCCAGCCACCAGTCTCTGGTGTACCGGTCGCAGGGGCGACTATCATCATAAACTTATTAGTAACATATCCAAAGCTTGCTATAAAGAAGAAGAAGAAGAAGAAGACAAGAACCTACATGCAGGATCCAAAGTATCAATATCAATACTCAGATAAACTGGGTTCTCAAGCCCCACACGATCCTTGATCTTCTTGACAATACCGTCGATGCCAATCTTGTCAATTTCGCGGGCTTCAACAATTTGGAAGCCGCAGTAGCCGTCGTTGTCATAGTCCGAGGGTCCCGACAGTGTCGTGCGAATGCCGGCGTGGATGTTTGTATCGTTTGCCAAAAGGCCTTCTTGCGCGGCGTGGAAGAAGTAGGTGCCGTGGTTGATGCTGGCTTGCTCGCTGGGTGCGCCGCCAAAGACCTTGGGGCGCCAGGTGTCACTTTTTAGGGGGTTAATTAGGGATCAAGAGAGGGAGGGGAGGGGAGGGGCAAGCGTACAGATGGCTGTCAAAGTGGATGACGGTGATGGGGCCGTATTCGCGGTTGATGGAGCGGAGGAGGGGGAGAGTGATGGTGTGGTCACCTCCAAGGGTGATCATACGAGGGAGTGTTTTGCCATGCTTAGAAGGACCGGGCTTGTTGGCGTGGGTGTAGGGAGCGCGGCTCAAGAGGAGGTTGTGGCCTTGCTCGATTTGCTGGAGCGCGTACGCATTGTCGTACCTGAACATCACCACTTAATCAGCACCTTCATGTCCAAATTCCAGAACCATCGAAACCGTAACAACTTACGAGGTAACAGGAATGTCACCGCAGTCAATGACCTTTGCCCATGAGTTGAATGGGTTCGCCTGTAGTGGGACATTGTAGCCGCCACTAAATCCGATTCTGTGTGAGCCTTTGTTGCCAAACAGGAAAAGTAAGCATGCGACTTTGCGCAAAGAGTACATACTATAAATTGAGACGGCGAGAACCTTGTCTGATGCCACTGGGGCCGAAGCGAGCTCCCGGACGGTATGATGTACCAGTGTCAAAGGGAGCACCGATGAATGCAATGTCGTAGCTCACATCGCTTGAGAGACATGGTTGGTATGGGAGGCGGCCGAACGTAGAGATGCCGGAGAAGATGGAGTCGGCCTGTACTAGAGTCAATTTCTGCGTCGAAAGTCGCACCCGGAGAATAAAAGTCCTACCTGTGTGCCGCCATCACCGGGAAGCGTGTTATACCAAAGACCTTGGTGCGGGCCAGCCAATGGCTCTTGGTCATGGTCGTGGTCACCATGTGCAGCAACAGCTGCGGCGAAACTCAAGATTGTTGGAGTAAATCTCATCTCGTCGTTGAAATGCTTGCAGTGTGGAAAATAAAAATTGTTGTTGGTGCAAGATCAAGCCTGAGAAACGCGGGACTTCTGCAGTAAATAAGTGTTTGAAACTCAAGCGCCCTCTCTATCAGTTGTGTGTTGACCAGCTCACGTTAGGTAAACTGGAGTTATGTAAACAGCTCCCAGAGCTACCCCTGTCCATGATGATGCCTCTCTGCATGTATGGCACCGAACTGCCTCCAATAAGTTAGTAATTTTTTAAAGAGCTGTAGATCTCGATATGCTTCCGATTGAGAAGGTTTGGAGTCGTGCTTTCCGGTCGTCATGAGCCAGTGGAGCATTGGCAGCTTGGTGATTACTAGAAGCTGTCCGCGGCGCATCACGCTCCTTTTTACTTTGTGCATAGAATACCATGATGGCTACGCGGCTACTCTCTCTTTGCCTTTGAGTACCGCAGACTACCGGTGCACCATACTACAAGGCGTTGATGATCGATGTGGAGACCACCCCGCCATGTGCAATGACGGGCGCCACGATCGAGGGCCGAGCACCCGACCAGTAGCGTTCCCCATAGACAATGCCGTAACGGCGATATTCAGCACCTTTGACTGAGATTCTCAATCAGTCTTATCTGAAGCGGGGGCCGGATTCGTACATTCGTACCAAGCATGCGCCTTTATGCATGCAGTGAGGTTTCCGGTCAAATTCTGCCGTAGTTCCTGAGCTATTCTACAACGTAACACTCTTGCGTATCCATCACATAGCACGCGGATTGGCTCGATAAGACTCGACTGGTTCCAAAGTTATGCTGTGTTAACGATTTCCGTCAAGTTGACGTCGGACATACCGGTCCGAGCGGTGAGGTTATACACTTTGGCAAGTGAAGCGGTAGAACTCGTACAACTCCGATAGATCGTCGTGAGCTTGCAGTCCTCCACAGCTCATCATTGACCGTGTGCCCAGCGTGGGGTATGCAGCAGTTCCGTAGCTATGCGGAGGTGATGAGGAGTGAGGTCCATTTGCGAAGACAGGGATCAAGATACCGGTCGCACTAAAACGTTCGCTTAATGCTTCTGGTAATACCTCAACACCTCTTGCATTGGCGTCCTCCGGCTACTATCTACGTCTATTTGCCCCATGTCCAGGTAACCGTGCTCATACCGTTTGAGTTGCCAAAAGTTTCGGAGGCACACGACAGCTATCTGTGTACCGGCGTGACTTCCTCCGGGGAAATACCAATCTCTGCCCTGTCATCAGAATCCATCCTGTCAAAGGCCTTCTTGACCTGGTAATCCCAGTCACTCCAAGCAACGATCGCCCACTCCGCAAATCCAACAAGGTAGAGGGCGATACACTGTCCAATCCACAAACCGCCCAGTCCCCAGCCGTGGAAAGCAAGCCAGATGCCCAATGGTAAGGCTCCGCAATAGTAGCTAACAATGTTGACTGTTGCTCCAATATGTTGTCTGCCCATGCCTCTGAGAGCTCCACCACAACTACCATTAAGTCCGTCTGCAATCTGAAATAGCGCGACATAAGGCATTACCTTTGCAGTGAGCTTGACGACTTCCAAGTCGTTGTTGAAAATTTTAGCGTAAAAGTCCTTGACTCCCATGAGGACGGCCAACACGAGCGCGCCGAGAACCATACTCAGTACGGCCGCAGTATTGGCCGCTCTCGCCGCACCCTTTGCGTTTCTCGATCCGAGGAGGTTTCCGACGCGCGAAGAGGTGGCGACGCCAACGCCAAAAGGAATCGTGTTCATAACTTGGTCCGTAGTCATGATAACACTTTGTGCCGCCAGCGGGATGGTGCCAAGCTTGCCTGCAACGAGCGCCACAATTTCAAACGCCCACCATTCAGTGCCAACGTGTATGACCCCGAGAAAAGCAAGGCGTGCAAACACCCAACTGTTTTGTAGGCACTTACGATCCCAACCCCCCCAGCATTGCCATCCATTCACGAAGCGGGCATAGCCGAGTAGCAAAAAAAACGACGCCCAGTATGCAATGCCCGTCGCAAGAGGTGCACCGAGAAGACCCATTTTGAAGGTATACACGAATAGGTAGTTCAAACCGGCGCTTAGGGGAGAAGTGATGAGCAGGACGTACGTGCCTGGTCTCATGATTTCTGCACGTGTGAGTGACAGAACATGCCAAGGGACTGGAGGCATACCTTGAGCTTGCATATACTTTTTCAGTGCCTCAAAGTATATATAGCCAATGCCGCCCGGAGCTAGCACAGAGAGGAATCTTGCCGAGTCGCGCGCTATGTAGTCCTCCTGGCCCAGGGCTTTGAATAGTGGTTCAGAGCAGAACCACAGAATGGCGATGGGTATATAGAACAAGAAGAGAACGACAAACGAGCGTTGAAGGATGATCCCCAAGTCATGGCGATTTTTGCTTCCAGTAAAGCTTGCCGAGGCCAATGTGTCGATAGCTGTCGTGCCACCAAGAGCAACGAGCCAGCCAGTGGCCATGGCGAACATGTATGAGAAGGCAGCTGTAGCCAATGCTTCTGGCGAAAGACGTCCGACGATGAGAACGGATACGGTTTGTAGGGAGTTTTGAAGGGTATATGCCACAACTACCGGTAGTGATGCCTTGAGCAATATCCAGAACTCACGCAGGACAAGCTGGAAATTTGATGCTTCTTCATCGTCCAGCTCGTAGGTTTCGCCGGTAGACCACTCTTCAGGATTTGAGTGTGGAAGGAGGGGGCTGCGCTCATCTGGAGTGCTAGTATCTTTCTTCGACGTTCTCAGGAAGCCCGGTATCCAAGACCTTGACTTGTTCGTTTCGTAATCCATGGTTGGAGTTGAGCGAGGTAAATGGTAATGCCGTAGAGTAGGAAATTTTCTTATAAAGTAGGCGATCGATATGTACGCCGGATTCTTACGTTCTCGGCTCCGATACCCACAGAGCATAAAAGGCAAGCAGGTAGCATACTGTACAGCATGCCTTCGACTGCAAGTATGTGGACGCAGAGATAGAGCGACATGACATTAGCTCTTACAATACCGCCTGCCAGTACGGCTCAAAACCGGTGTAACTACGGAACTTCAGCTCGCCATAAAGAGTAAAGCATGCAGTTGCCACGAATGAAGCAGCATGCATGTAGTCTAGGCCCGGATGACGACAAAAGGTCGGGTGCATCTGTGGCGAGATCAGTGCGCTGCTGTAGCCTTATCGACTTGCATCCGTCACGATTTGACTAAAGCTCATCTGTAAGTTTTACGTGAAGCGAGTCATTTTACAGGATTGGACCAGTGCAATTGCGGAGCTGAGAAGAACGGTGGTACCGGCGTCTTGGGTCTGGTGAAATGCCGGCTCTATGCGGCAAGCTGTCCCCGGCCGGCCATGTACGTTATCGGCTATGCAGTGTACAAGTAATGCCGATTTTTCTTGAAATTTCAATCAGAGGTGGTTGGTGTTGGATGATGTGAGTTGGAGGACGCCGCCTCGGTAGAGCTCGGGGGCAAATTATAGCCGACGGGTTTAGCGAGGTGCCGTGCACGCCTTCGTTTATGTGACAGCGCATTGACGGCCATGCTCATACCACCCTCTATCTTAGGATTAGCATTTAGAACAGGATCTCTAATAAAGCCGGGAAACTTTTCATTACTATATGGCCAAACACAGCGCCATTCTATCCGAGTGCCAGGAAAGACGGTGCAACCACGAGCTACACAAAACTCTTTGTTCGCAAGACAGCAATGTAGGATATCCAGGCTGTAGAGTTGGCTTGGTGGTACATACTCCGTGCCTTGCATTCATACAATGCTTCTGCTATAAAGTCTCCACAGGCAGCATAGCCATCGGATTAGATGCTTTCAATCACACAATAAGCACGGTTAACATGACAACTGTGCGCAAAGACTACGCTACGTTTCTGCCGTACGACTTAATTAGGAAAATCCCTACGATATCTCCGAGGTAGGTTGTTTTTGGCAGTGTTTTCAAACTCGGCGATATGGACTCGACGTCTTTGGAGAATAGTTATGGACTGGAAGTAGTGTGATAACAAAATCACCTGCCAAGCAGGTTGGGAATAGATGATGTCCAAGCAGTGTAGTAATGGTTCCGCTTGCGATCGCGGACAAATCACGCTGAAAGCAACCTGAGAAAAGGTACTTTGAGCGCCGGGCTTATGGAAGATGACACCCCGATTATCAAGATGCTGATAGAGACGGTGAGCCAGGGTATATGACGACTGCTTTGATGTTGAAAAAAACAACGGTACGCCGAATCTGGCTTCAGCTGATAGGTGTTCTCTATAAAAGAAGTGCATGGCCACCAGTCTTATCAAGTCTTATCAAGGTGTTGCTCTTGTATGGATTCAAGATGCCAAAAGAGTGAAAGCGCGTGTGTATAAGTGGGCTGTATGGCGATGACGTGGTTGGGAACTAAATGTTTACGTGCATAAGGAATTGGTAGAACCAGGACGCTAAAATTGGGTCATGTGTGATTCGAATGATGTTTCGGTCAGCCAGAGGGCGAAGGGCGGAAGGAGGAAAAGGGAGGCTGTAGTAGTGTACAGACATCCTGCCACCAAGACAACATTTCATACCATGAACTAACTGACTCCTGAACCCCCCAACCCCTCCTCGCCTACTTCTTGCACCCGTTCAATCAGATGCCCCTTCGCGCCCACTCTTCTCAAATCCCCACTCTTCCCCATCTCCATGGCGAAGATAAACCTGCCACACAAACATGTCAGCACAAACAACAACACTGTCCTCAAGATATAGTTCATCGCATAAGCTCATACGTCTCGCTCCTCTCCATGCCCTCGACTGCATCCTTGGCCACTGATCTTGTGCTCTCCTTCACATCCTGCATTTCTGCAATAGCCGCAAATCGCTCTTTCCATAGCGTCCAGCGCTCCTTATTGAAGCCTGCCTGACCTTTCCAAAGGGCGCCGCCGCGCGCGGGGTTGCCTTGCTTAGGATCCGAGGGCGAGAGGTCTTGTTCTTTGCGGAAGAGGTCGTGGCCGTAGCCTAAGATCCATGCTGCAGCCGCAGGGACATGAGCGTCACATTGTTGTGGAGCGGTCGATTCTGCGTCGTCGGTGGGCGGTGTTTCCAGGGCTGTTCGCAAGGCGAAGATGGCGTAGAGGGAGAGGTCTTGGATCTTCTTTTGTGTCACGCGTGCGTAGAAAAAGTTTAGATTTGCCCAGGCTGCGACTTCGGCGGCGATGAACCCATTGTGAGGCATGGGCGCATCGTTGTATGCGGAGCGGCAGGCCATGGTGAAGTCGGTCATTTCCTGGTAGAGGTAGTTGTACTTCTCGTTGTCGGGTATCGAGTGTGTTTTGAAGGCTTGGAGCAAGTCGAGCAGTTTGGCATGGCTGCAGACGTGGTCGCCCATGCAGAATCGAAGGCGTTTTGCAGAGTGGATGATGCTGTACCAGAGGTCGAGGAAGTCTACATCATCGAGTTTGGCGGCATTGATCTTCTCGTCGATGGGGCCGGAGAGCTTGCAGGCTGCTTTGCTCGTGTCGATCGTGTCGCTTAGATAATCTTGGATGATTGGGTAGTAAATGCTGTCTTCTTTCGGACTGAACCAGCCTCTTATTTTGGCTACTGCATCAATTTGCTCGCCCTCATCCCGTGTGTTTGCGATGATGTCTTCAATCTTTTGGGTTTGTTTCTAGCGGAAAATGTTAGGGGAGATGATTGATGATGATTACATGATGGGTTTGAGGAAATACCGTTATGCGTGACATGATTCAGACTTAGTCTGCTGTGCATGTGGGTGATCTGACACTCGAGAGAACTGAGGACCGGTGCCTTGGTGTTTACTCTGTTTACTTTGCGGTGATGTCATAGACCGCAGCGGCTCCGTAGGTCCCGCAGCCACGTGTGTACAGTCCAAGGGCAATTGGCAACTTGCGCCGAACCAGTGGTACTACGCGCCAACCTATCTCTTTCCTAGTCGGGCAACAAGCAGAGGTCAAACGATGGAGACCTATCCGGAGCATGTTCCGCGTACGGACGAAGAAGCGTGAGGCCCCCCCGCTGATTCGAGATACATCGTACAAGACCTGCCTCTCACAGCTAAAAGCTTGTTGGACGATGTTTTCGATTTGAAATTTGGCAATGGTAGCATCGGAGGTGGCCGGTGATCGTCGACTGCGTGTGATGATGATCTATCCGAAACTGGTAGATCTGGATCGTGTTTCCACGACTTAGCCATACGTGTCTTGATGCGGGGCAGCCTGGAAAACAATGGTGGGGGGAAGAGAATGTCTGTGGGTACAATGCTCTCAACATTTCTTGTTGTATGCGCCAATCCGTAACCTCAGAGCCCCTCTTCATCTGCATTGAAATCAAGAATTCTGCTTTGAGCATGCCGTGGTGTTTGCCGGTCTATCATGGGTATATGTATACATTTCACGACGGATAGACCAGATGAGTAGAGAATTTCAAGCTCATATCGGTTCCTACTAATAGCTTATTTCGAGCGTGGTTTTCTTGTCTTTAGTCTTTCACATAGCTCCTCCATATTATAATACATCTCAACATCTCAACCCGCATCTCCATGATCAAATCCTCGGACACGTTACTCAAAACTAACTAGCATAGGCGGCGGGTGTCATTTTCTGCATCGTCCATCCTTTCCCCCTCTCAAGAAAGAATGTCTCGAAAAGTGTCTCAACATTTCAGGCTACCAAGTCATGCTCTCCTGGTTCTACCCTAGGCCTTAGCCCACACCAGAGCAAACGCTCGCCTTAAGCAAGATATTGCGCATCTCAGGGTGATGTCCTCGTTCATCGCCGTATTTGAGTAGACCAGGAAAAGCGCAGAACTTCAGTGTGCGATCCATGTCCATGTCGCTATCCTCGTCCATGGAAGGGTGTGGGTCGTTGATAGCTTCCATTGTGCATTCGTCAAATTCCATTACTTCGTCGTGGTTGCGGAAGAACAGCAACTGGTATCGGGCTCGTTGGAGGGTGAGGGTTCGTTGCAAGCTCACGGCATCGTCGAGGATACTCTTTAATGCTGACTGTGCGTTTGGAGTGATGTTGGTAGATGTCAAAGTGAAAAGCAGATGGCATATCTCGCCACAGATACGGTGTAGCAAGGCCTCCTTTTCTGTTTCGATATCAATGTGTGCTGCACTGTGTTCAAGAGCTTGTAGTGTAGCACGGATCCACTCCCGATAGGCACTCCCAGCGTCTTGTACATGTTCGGCCAGTGGCCTTATCGCTGCAAGCGGGCCTGTATCTGGTAATCCAAAGATGCCAGGACTACCAAGTATCTGCATCAAGGAGTGTGAGACGATTGCTTGGTACAAGATGAGTTTGTCCGTAGTTTTGATGTCAATCATGTAACTAGGACATATCGCCCTGAGGGTAACATCAGTGTCTTTAGGGAGGCTGTCAAATCTCGGCTTCGACCTTCTGTAATTCGAGACGACCCATTCTCTGACGCGGTTCGCGACTTGAGTCAAGGACTCTATAAGCTCACTATCTGTGGCTTGCGAATCCCTTCGGGTGAGTGACGAGATACTGGACTTGAGCGACAGAAGCTGCTGGAGTCTTTCGTTTGACTCCTTCTCCGCGGCGTGTAGACGCACTCTGAGGTCATCTGCTTCCTGGCCTGACTTTGTTCGCTCAGGATCATCGTGGTGGACATGTTCTCGCGATAGGAGCTGTTCTTCCAGCCCCACCAACCTGTAACGCAATCTGTGATTCTGGCGCAACAGATGCTCTTCCAAGTCTTGCTCGGCAAGTTGCTGGCTCGATTCCTCAAGCGTGTCTAGATTCGCTTTTCTGTAGCTTCGCTCTTTCTCGAGCTCCCTTCTCAATGCCTCTAGCCCATCGTTCGCAGCTGCCAAGTCGCTCTCGAGATGCGCGACTCTCTGTGCCAGCTCTACGGGTCGGGCCCCGCTAGTCTCTGTCATGGGCTCCTGGCTAGCTGTTGGAGGCGCAGCATCCCTCGAGGCTTCAACTGCACCTCCATTCCGATGCCTTGGCATATCATTGAAGGGGGTCTTGCGTCGGCGCACTTTCTCTTTCCTCGCATTAGGAGTAGCTACGGTAGCTTTCGACGTAGTGAGGACACAAGGCAAAGGCTGGGGCGATCTCGAGGTCAGTTTGGCGGCGCGCTTCACGTTGAGTTGTGGCGGAGATTCTGAATGTGTTAGAGGGCGAGGGGGGATACATTCAGAGGGAGGTGTGGGAGCGTACCACCGCGCTTTCGTTCGGTCATGGCTAGGTAGGACCGCCGAGCGTTCCGACTTCAGGGTCATCATATCGGAACAGGCTGTCGAGAGAACTTCATATCAGACAAACTTCAGTACTGCCTTTGCATGACCCCAGCGCTTAGTGTCGTTGACAATTCCACCTCGACGTATCGGATCCGATCGAATCCTGCCGCCTTGTACGACCAAGGCCGGTGCTGCAGCTTGACACCCATTGCGGCGCAAGTCAGCGCGCCATTTCAGGCTTCAACATGGCATCGCGCTTTTGGCGGATGCCTGAAGCTTTCAATGGCGCCCAGACAAACAGGAAGATGAGCTCAAGGCGCCAGCTGCGTCATATTCACATCAATAATACTCGCGTCGAATTTGGTAGCGATCCAACCCCGCGCGCCGTTCAACCCCACGCGACGACTATGCGATCCACCAAAGTCGGCAGATAAACACGACTAAAGTCAACACACCGAGGCCGCATTATGAACAGCACGTTGCCAAATCGAGGCAGCAATATTCCCTACACGTTCGACCCAGGGAACAATGCCAGTGTGGACGTAGGCATCGTGTCGCCAACCAACACCACCGCGCAGGATAGGCTCGTCGTTGGTGTTGATTTTGGGACCACCTACAGCGGTTGGTGCTAGCCAATGCATATTGGACGAATGACGCAATGCTGACTTCTGGACAGGTGTTGCCGCCGTATATAGCGCTACCCCTGACGACATCGACATTATAAAGACATGGCCAGGCGGGAACGGTACGCACTTCTATACTCCAAGACTGCCTAAACTGATACACGTCCCCCAGGTATTACATCAGACAAAGTACCCACCGAGATCAGCTATAGCGAGCTCGCTTCCCGCAATGGCTTGTCCTCCTCGCTCGAAACGCCTGCGAAAGCTGCGCAGGACATAAAATGGGGCTTTCAGTTCAAGCCAGAAGAGACGCGTATCCGGTGTATCAAGCTGTTCCTCGATCGGAACCAGAAGCTACCACACTTTGTATCACCGCTCGAAACGGCTGCCCAACTGCGCAAGTTCAACAAGACGGTCATGCAGGCAGTCTCGGACTACCTGTCGCAAATATACAGACATACAATGGAGACTTTGACCAGAAGATACGGAGAGACTTTTATCAGCTTGACCAAGGTCGAGTTTGTCTTGACCGTACCTGCGGTCTGGTCAGACTCGGCCAAGGATGCGACATTGAAAGCTGCAGAAAAGGCTGGTATGGGTAAGAGACACGAATTGAAGCTTATTTCGGAGCCCGAGGCCGCGGCAGTATACACCCTAAAGGCCATACAACCGAACCACCTGAAAGTTGGAGACAACTTTGTCGTCTGTGATGCTGGTGGTGGCACGGTGGACCTTATAGCCTACAAGATCACCCAACTGCACCCCCTTCGTGTCGAGGAGTCGGCAGTTGGCACTGGTGGCCTCTGTGGCTCAACCTTCATCAACTACCGCTTCGAGGACCACGTCAAACAGCGCATAGGCAGTGAACGCTACAAGTGGATGCGGGAGAAAAAGGCAAAGACCTGGAATATGGGCATGAAATACTTTGAAGAGTTTGTGAAGCGCAATTTCAACGAGGAGGAACACAGCGAAGTCAACATCCCGTTTCCGGGCCTACCAGACGACGAAGAGGCGGGGCTGGACTCCGGGTTTCTAGTCATGAGCGCCGAGCAGGTCAAGGCACTGTTTGATCCGGTGGTTGAGGAGGTCATGCACCTGGTTGAAGGCCAGGTGCATAGTATTAGAGCAAAGGGTGGCTTCGTATGTGGTATTGTCTTGGTTGGTGGTTTTGGACAGAGCAATTACCTCTACGGCCGGATGAAGTCGCACTTCAACAGCGCACCCCCACCCCCATATACCGAAAGACCAACGCATACGATTGAATTGAGCGCGCCGCAGTCGGTTGAGATATATCAACCCATACATGCATGGACGGCAGTGGTGCGTGGCGCCGTATTGAGAGGGTTGGAAGGCAACATGGTGATTAGCAGACGAAGCCGCTGGCACTACGGAACCAGTTATGCAACCGTCTTCGACGACGCCAAGCATCCCATGTCTGATCGATACTGGAGCCCACTCTGGGAGCGCTGGATGGTATCCGATCGGATGCAATGGCATATCGCAAAGGTTACTCGCTCCCTCCCCCCAAAGCCCCATCATACCGCAT
>Ga0265780_10005660_pt1 | contig 15762 bp, 20 predicted proteins | sample P1T30metagenome_FD_192432 | JGI IMG/M metagenome (GOLD analysis project Ga0265780, IMG submission 192432) | Plant litter microbial communities from East Loma Ridge, Irvine, California - P1 T30 | ecosystem: Environmental > Terrestrial > Plant litter > Unclassified | place: USA: California... | reverse complement strand
GCTGTTGGGTACTGAATGTGAGTCCCCCGTGATAACTCTGTGTGTCTTCGCTGATAGCGTGTTTTGATAGCTTTGTGAGCCCTTGGGGTCCTTACACCCAAGGAGCCGCTCCCTACCTTGACCGTGCAATCGAATGGGCGAGAATAACTGGTCTTAAGGTCGTCATCGATCTCCATGGCGCACCAAAGTCTCAGAACGGCTTCGACCACAGCGGCGAAAAGAAAGCTATACCAGGTTGGGGCGACCACGACAGTGTCAGCTACACGCTTGCTGCACTCGAGGTGCTTGAGGAGAAATACGCCACGTCTGAGATGCGAGATGTCGTTGTCGCTATTGAATTTTTGAACGAGCCTTATCTGAAGATGCTTGATCTGGCGACTGTCAAGCAATTCTACAGCGATGCATTCTACAACCTGAGAAAGATCAGCAATATGACTGCCATGATGCACGACGGCTTTTATAATCCACAGTGGCTTAACGGGTTCTTGACTCCACAAGACAACAATGCTCAAGGTGCCATTGTCGACCATCACGAGTACCAAATCTTCGATTCTGGTTTGCTCGGCATGTCGACTGACCAACATGTTGCTCTTGTCTGCAGCTCTGTACGTTATGCGCTTATTCGTACCGCATTGCAGTGTTTACTGATATGCAATTCTAGGTCAGCAACTACGACGGTTCCGATAAACCGACCAGTAAGCAGCAACGGATATCATACAAAAGACATATACTAACCTGTATCCCTAGTCGTCGGTGAATGGTCCGGTGCCTTGACAGATTGCGCTGCTCACCTCAATGGCTTCAAGGCCGGCTCCCGTATGGAAGGTACATTCGCAGGCTCCCCCTACATTGGCTCCTGCGCCGGAAAATCCGGACCGATTGCCTCATGGTCACAGGAATGGAAGGACGACATACGTCGTTACATTGAAGTACAACTCGATGCTTATAACGCAAAGACGCGCGGCTATTTCTTCTGGAACTTCAAGACTGAGGGACATGCGGGCGAGTGGGATCTCTTCGAGATGCTCGACAATCATGTCTTCCCGCAGCCGTTAGATGATAGGCGGTTCGGAAAGGCTTGCTCAAACTTTTAACGTTCTTTGGGTGAGAATGGCCAAGAGGACAAAGGTGGTGAGACGGGAGGCGAGTGTAATGTTACGAGTCTTTGATGGGTGGCGTGGTAGAAGATGTTACTTTATGTATAGATATGCCAACATTTTAATGGATGCAAGTATGTTCGATTCATGATACGAATGGATCTTGTGTTTCGTTTTACCCACATCCAAACCAAGGCTTACAAAACCGTCTTGCGTAACATGTGCTTAATATCGGTTTCTTAAGGTAAAACAAACAAGAGCGGAATATCTTCTCTACATTGTTAATGAATGTCATGTAAATGAGACGAACAAGAATCAACCATTTGGCCCTTGATGCTGAGGAAATATGCAGCATGCATAACTGGAAATGATGAAGGCTACTGGTTTTTTTTGTTCCATCTCAACGCGCATTATCTGGATTTGTACTGATAACACTAAAGTACAAAATAAACCCGTATCAAACACATATTTCAGCGTCCACAAACAAAAGGGGTTCCATCAGATCGTCGCCATGTGGCGCTCACTCGGCTGACTAGAATTGCACCGCCAGTCTCCTCGTAAGCCGTTCAGCCTAACGCTTGTCAGCTTCGGTCCTTTACGAAATGATGCGTCGACTACAACCACTACTGCTAGTCATAACTAGGCGTATGAGCCGTGACGCTACGGCGTCTGTTCCGCAAAGGACAACTGCGGGGTTCGAATGATACGGCTGAGTCGAGCTCATGTGGTACTGCGGGGGTTAGAGGTAGCTGGAGAAGTCTACGCCTATACGAAAACTACAAAGCAAGGGCTGTACAGCATTACTTTGTTTGTTAGGACTTGGCACCATGTATACGGCAAGAGTAAAGAGGGGGGGTTTTGGGTTTGACATCAGTCTGTGGGTTTGATGAGCATTGCAGCACTCTGTTTCCTACATACCGCGCCCCGACTATAGGCCTTGCAAGCGGCATGGCCGGGCTGTTTTTTTTCTCTTCTCTTTCCCCTTCTCTGTTTGAAACGCAAGAGTCAGCAAAACACCCTTTTCAGTCTGACATTAGCGCTCTCCCGAGGGTTTGATGAACAAGTCACATCTACAGTACTTAGATATTCGAACAACGTATGACAGCTCAGCCTTTTTCCATGGACTGAAACATACGTAAATCTCTTTTGGAAATAAAGTTTATAGACATCGAATCCATGTGGAGTTGAGCTGCCATGTAAGTAAACCTCTCGGATGCTTGACCACAAGTGTTGAGCAAGTTCCCGACGCTTTCACATTCTGGGTTAGCAATCCGATTGGAGATGCGATACCAACGGGCATCTGTACACGACATCCGCTGGTGCTGTCCGCAAACTATTGAACGGTTGTACGCGTCCGGTCGCGGTACGTATGCGTGCTCCACTTTGATGCTTGCTTCGCGGGACAAAATTTACTAGTTTAGACTAGCGGGAACGCAACGGCGGCTGTGGTAGCGACTTCGACCTCTGCTGTGCAACTGGTAATTTCGCACGTCATGTTTCACCTGGTTACATTGTTATCGGATGACACGCTTCGATTGCAAGGAGAAGGGTCGGTAATGCCCCGGATTCGACCTGGAGAACCCTCGTACGAAAGCAGATGCGGCAATTTTGTGCGAAGCGGGATGATGGTTGAAACAGGGTTACCATGGAGTTGGACAAAAAAAACACGACACGGCGAAGCGAACGGCATGGGATGAATGATCCATGGGTCGGTCGGGGGAGATGATAAACCGACAGTCCAGAACAGCGCGCATCTTTTCGCTCGCTTCTTATCCTTACGTCTGTGACATAATATGACATGGATTAGGCCTTTTTCTCGCGGTCCGAATACACGGTCACATGTCTTGCCAGCCTCCGTTCCGTCCTTGCTTCACTGCTCGCTTCATATACCGGGGGTCAGCAGCCGTGGAACGGGCCTTCCGGTGACCCGAAATGGCTCGTTGGGGAGAGCGAATTTGTGCCAATATGTACCATCTGACCTCCAAGCAAGCAACAACGTGCCCAAATACCGCAAAGCCATGTGCCCAGAGGATTAATCTTAAGCTGCTTTGAAATTCTGACATGTGGTAGTGGAGGTCTCTTCCTTGCAAACTTAGCGTCGTCTACCGGTGCCGCGATGTTTAGTGCTAGGAGCTGCAGCAACGGTTTCCAAGGTTCTTGCTGCCCAAGTGCCGGCACACCAGATTCGGGCAGCCAATGTACTAATGTGAACCACGACTCTGTGAATGCGACAATGAGTTGAAGTTGGAAGCTTCTCCGTCTTGCTCTCCCCCTATATAATGTTCCAGCTAACGCCGAGTGTTGAATGTTGCTATTATTGGTGCTGGCGGATGTCCATCGGCTTTACACTTACCCCCAACAGCTTGGTCACGAACGCATCCTCTAGCCGTTCTTGGGCGTGTGTGTGGCTATAGCTTGGCATCTTTGTCAGCTAGCGTCGAAGGCATGTACCGAGCCACGGCTCATGAGTTTTCTGAAATTTCGCGTGCGACTCAAGGCGCGTTGGTACGAGTGTTCGGTCTTTATGGTATTCCTCCGGATCTCAAAGGTCAACAGCTGGTCCTGGGTGACGCGCTGGGTAACTGAGCAACCATGGTGTCGCTTCATGACACACTTCAGAACGCATGGGCGATAGACTTTGTTCACATGACGTCGATCCAGTTGCGCGACCCACCCCGTTCATGCGCGGCCAGACTGCTGTGGCCTTGTGGAGGAGAGCTGCGTAATTAGTACGAAATTTGGATGCTGGGAACAGCAGAGTCGAGAGAAGAATGCGATGAAGCCCAAATGTCGCGAAGAGATTGTTGATGGGAAATTGCGAACAGAGTTTCGGACCAGCAAGGACGCCTCATGATGTAAGCCGCAATGACAACCCGAGAGGCCGCCTCATGGTGTGAACGGCCTTTTGCGCAAAATCATTGGGACGTGCGATCGATCGATTTTGGGGGTGGGTGTTCTGGACCTCGTCGTTAGTTGTTCTCTCCACCCTGTCTCCGACACATCCCAGCGATCGTTTTTTCGACACTCGTCACGGAGGAGTCGGCTGCGACGAAGCTTGTTATCCCTGAGCATGGCGCAGTCGTGCCATTGTCGCCGTGCCGTGGTAGAAAGTTTAGGGAGTGCATGATATTGATATTGCTAATGCGTCGTGTGCATGCATGTCTGCGGCCTCGGCAGCAGTAATTCGGGAGACGAAGCATTCTCGTCAAGTGTGCGTGTATGGGTTATGTCAGCGCAAAATGGCGAACCCCTGCCCCCCAGACGAGGTTGAGGTGGCCGGCATAAAGTCCGAAACAAAATAACACCCGTCGTCCAGTGGAACCAGAAGACTCAAACAGCCATCGGGCCAATGGGCGTCGAGCCGGCGGCCTTCCGGTCAGCCGCTGGGGTATTGACTGCGTGGTACTGCATGGCACTGCATGGATCAACCGTTTTTCTGGTTTCCTGGCGCCTTTAAGATTGCCCCGCCTTACTTTTGTTGCTCCTAGTGGGGCCGAGGGAGCCGTAGCGAAGGTTTCCCAGTTTCAATTCTATTTGTACCCTTTTCGCCCACCACAAACAACAACAAAAACAAAAAGAAAGTTAATGTGACCCCTATAACGACCAACATGCCCCCTTGAACACTCATCAACAACACACACACACAACCTGCCACCAAACTCTTCGAACTACTCTTAGCATCCAACCGGACTTTTTCAACATGACGACTACCATTGGCCTACCATACGACGACCTCCGGCCTCATGTTGTGAGGCCGAAGAGGTCTTTCCTGCAAAGGCTCAACGAAACCCACGAACAGCTCATCTCTCACATGCGATCTCTGAAGGTGGAGGAAACAACTTTGTCAACCAAGCACCATGGACCTTCCACGGAACGTATGCGTACATTGTCCACCGTATCGCTCACATCGACTTCGGGATCTGAACGCGACTACTTCCAAACCACCGACTCGGAGAGTGAAAGTCCTCTGTCCAGCGGCTTCCTGTCCCCGCCACTTTCACCGGCCGATGGCAGCTCCTTCCCCATCCACCAGTTTCTCTCGCCAAAAGACCGGAAAAGCAGCCATGAGTACATCAAAGGCATGCAAAGCTATGTGAACCGCAAGCAAGCCAACTACGAGTCAATGGTCCATCGAAGTCTCCCAATTTCTCCACCCCAGACTCCACCTCTAGACTCGGCGAGCTCACTGAAGAGCGCAAAGAGTGAAATGTCTGACGAGCGAATCGACGACTGGCTCGACCGGCCCATGGACGCAGAATTGCACCGATTCCAAAAACTCTCGGCTCCGCCATCTGAATATTCTGACTCGGAAGAGGATGAAAACAAGATCCACGTGATTGTGGAGCAACCAGATGAGGAAGACAACGCCGCACAAGAAGAACGAGTAGCTAATTCCGCTCGCTGGCGTGAGACGTGGTGCATGCAAAAAGCACCTGAAGCCGGAAGTAGTATAAGTCTACCTTACAAAGTTAACGATGCGGTGTCGGGCGAGACTTGGGCCAAGGAGGCTGCGGCCAAGGATGCGGACTCGGACTTCCTGTTGCTGCCGACCAACATTCTACAACACGTTGCGTCTCATCTACAGAAGGAAGATGTGCGTTCGCTCCGGCTCAGCTGCTCGATGCTCAATAGTCTGCTTGCAGCCTCACTGTCTTCAACTTGAATCACACTCGAACGGGGAAGTCATGGCAGCGACCTCTCGGTTCCAAGATGAGCTGTGAGGCATATACTAAGAAGGCAACGAGAAAGATCGAGTCAAAGACTACACCGCGATAGAAGCTGCAAGCGATACCGGCCGCGAGCTTCTGAAGGAAGATTTCATTGGGGAAAAAATTGCGACATGGAGAAAACGCGAGCCCGTGCATGGTCTCACTGAGCTAGTGCTCAGGTGACAGAGCCACAAGAGGATGAATAGCAACTGCAAGTCTTACTACATTATACAAAAAGGCACAGAGTAAAAGAGGAAAGACGGAGAGCAAGAGTTGAGAAGCTTGAAAGAGCTCTCGGGGAGAAAAGAGTGTTACCACACTCCATGTTTTCAATACCGAACTGCCGCTCGCTTTTTGAGCTGGCATACCACATAACGACCTACTTAGATACCATTTTCCTTTGTTGAATAATCTTAAATTCTATTACATTTCATCACATGAACATCACTCTCCTCACCACATGCTGTGCTTTCAAACACCAACAATCGATGCAATCACCATGTGGCAACAATGTGGTCGAAACTAGATAGTCATGGGCATGAAAACTCGATGGAACTAGGGCGCAATAATTGGAGAGAAAAACAATGACTATTATGACGACAAAGCCATGTTCTCTAGATGGGTGTGTGTGAGTGAGTGGGAGTCAGAATGCGTCCACCGACGTAATACGCCATCCACAATAAACGCCAAATTCATCACTGGCACATACAACGCATCAAGACGCGACGGAAGCCAAAAAACAAAGCAACACTACAGCAACAACAAGCTGACCACACACCCCCTTCGTAACTATTGGGGGGCTGAGTGCCAGGACACCCAAACTATTCATACTGCTAAGCTTTTTTCTCTTCCTGTGCTACCCCAGGAGCGAGCTGAAAATGCAAATATAAGAAAGAAATGCGGTCCCAACAAAAGCAATGAGCAGTACGGGATCTACCACTCTAAGCGCAAGTTCGCCAAGAAGAGCGTGAGCAAGTGGCCCTTCCATCTCTTAGCTCGATGGAAAATGCACATATTGCAAGGTATGGGAGTAAGTAGACCCTGGGGTAGTGGTGGTGGTGGGTAGCAACCCTTGTCGCAAACCCCCAAAAAGCAAATTATAAGGTTGTTGGAAAAAAACAAAGATACAAAAAGGGAAGACGGAAAGATCTTCGACCCGGCAAAGGAACATCCCGCGTAGGATCTACAGCAAATAAAGCAAGCGATAAGCGAGAAAGCGCCTCTTTTCTTTCCATTTCTCTGCCCTACTTATAGTGTCGGTTACATATGTTCATCTCTTTCTATTAATATCTACAAATACAAAGCACTCATGGTATCAAATCCTGCCGTGCTCCTCATTACACACATTGCTGGCCACCCCCACATTACAATTGGTGTACATTGTTTTTTTTTCCATTATGATGCCCTCCAACCAGACCAGCCGGCCAACCTAGCCTCACCTTACGCTTCTTCACACCAACTCCTTTGCTTGCGGCTGATCATGCATCCTCGCGTTTTCGAAGCCTTCTGTCGAATGCACGGATTCTGTAACATCGACCTTTGTCGTCACGGTGATATTTCCCCTAGTGCCAGGTGCATGCGCCTTTGTATTCAGCCTCGCAATACTCTCACTACTACTTCTGTCCAGGCCCGGTGAGCTCTGCTCAAACGAAGCGCTTCTGTCAGCGGTACCTTCCTTGTTCCGAGTCGCATCGATCGTCGTGAGGATGTATGTTTCGCCGCCCTCGCGGTAGTGCAAGGGCCCGCCGTCCGTGGCTCGGTCTGAGGAAAGAGGACCGTAACTTTTGCCCACTGAGCGTTGCTTTGAACCGGAAGCATATGGATTCGAGAAGTATTTTGGCTGTGTGTTCTTGCGTGAGCCGCTTCCGTAGGTGGAGACGAGGATGGATCGGAAAAGAGGCTTAAGGCAGGGCAGGTTGCCGGCGATGATGCCTACGTTGCACTCGGTGACGGTCCACATGGTAAGGTTGCGAGAATCCCATAGGAGATCGCCCGAGCGTCCATAGGTGGGTAGGTATGACAGTTTTACCAAGGCGGCGGCTGTCGCAAAGGTTCCGAGACCGAGAATGCAGATAAGGGAGGCTTTGTGACGACGGTTCATCTGTACTCCCCAGAGCATGGGAATCTACGAATGCATGTCAGTGGGGTTTGTGAAGAAACTGTTTTTCTTGGTGAGACTTGCGGGTATGCCGACTGAAAAGGCAATGTCAGTGCTGATGTTTAGGCAGATATTCAGATAGCCCAGCATTTTGATTTGCTTCACAGTCCAACATGAGCCAACGGCGGTCTGATCCCACATCATCCGGATGTTTGTGCACTGCAATAGAATAGTCAAAACACTACCAATTGTGTAGATCGTCATGAAGACTATGAAAGGTCAGCATAATACCACGCATATCGAAGCGATCGCCTACTCATGATGCCGATAATCACCCGCCGATATATCGCTTTGACTGCAATTCTCAGGAGAAAAAGGCCCACTGAGAGCTTGACAGAACAGATGGCAAGGAGATACACGGGTTGTGATATGAAATTCAGCTTCAAGCCATTCGAGAAATCGTTGGGTTTGATGTGCTCGATATGTCTCCCGGCTCCATACACGACTTGCATTATGACAATGCACTGACCAGTGATACACTGTTGTTCATCAGCACTGCGAGAAGAATGAATATTCATATCGTACCAGTAATACCGTCCATAACATGACATAGTCCTGAGGAGCGAATGTCAGTGAGTACCACTCAGACTATCCCAGGAACGCTCACATCCCAACCCATGTTCCTAATCATTTTGGCTCTGACATGGAATCGCGCAATAGTAGTAAGCACGGCCACGATGGTGACAGTTAGCGTTGATGCGAGGATGGTGGGGCCTTGATTCTCGTACGGACGCATCGGTGCGTCCATGCGGGAAGCCATTGAGTGTGTGCTGTTGGAAGTGACCAGGTAGAGTGTTGTACACCTGGGACTACGTTGACTTCATAAGATACCAGCTAAATGGTTGCATACATTACCCGCAAACTGCCGAAACTCAAGTAATACATCAGGGGCGCTACTTTACAGACGCCTTCGGCGGCGCCTAGGAACTGCTCTTCAAGTGACGAAAGATCCGCCACCAGATGGGACAGAGCATATAGTTCTCGGTAGCTAACCTTATCTGTAACCATCTAACCATGAAGAACATTGTTGCCGGTTTAAGCGAGGCTACCGTCATGCGTGAGTGGCAGGTCCGGACGAAGAGGATTCAGGACGTCGCTCATTAACCGCAAACGTGATACTGCACAAAGTCTTCAAATCAAAGGACTTGTCGAAGCATGAGAGCCGAACGCCGGTCGCACGTGGAGGGGGCGTTCTCAGGCCCACTAGCAATCTGATACAAGGCGGATTCTCTTGCACATATGTTGGAACAAAAGTGACGCGTAAATATTCAGAAAGAGGCCATCGTGACGCACGAAAAAGACAGTATGACCACACCTACTCTTCCTGCTTAGACCCTAAACCGGTGCTTTTGACCACAGAGATGGAACTGCTACAACTTCATAAGTTGATGCCGAGGTCGCCCGGTGACCAAGTTGTTAACCCGCTCGCCATGCATATCGGACTGCCAAGACAAGAGTAGACCCGAGAAGGCTGCTGCTATACGGCCTGCGCACCTGACGCCGCATGCCGTTAGAGCACATGTGACAGAAGGCCTGTAGTCTGCATGTCATACCGCTTAATGCAAGCCTTCCGTATACCATCACGGAAGGCTTCAGTTCGGCCAGTAGCCAGCAGGTGTTGGAGAAAGACAGATCTTGGCAATCCGCAGGCAGGGTATTGAGCGGAGTAAGGGCTCTGGCAATTAGGGAAGTCGTTTCACAGCTTGATCATGTATAGAAGTTGAACCGACATGTGTGCTGTATCCCAGTCCCTGAGGGCCCAAATGCCTGAGAAGATTGATTTGGGGTGGGATGGAAATAGCACCACCGTGCATCCTCAGGCTATTGTGATGCCGCCTAATATCAACCGAAAGGCCGGTAGCAACTCGCAGATTTTGCGGCATCGGGTGGTAAAAGTCGCGTGTGGGACGTGTACTGTAGCTAGTGAAGCCCAGAACGAGCCGGCCAGCGGCGTGTGGCTTGCAAATAAAAGTCGCAGAGCGAGTAGTCGAGGTTATCTGGTGATGGCGCAAGAGGCCATACCAGCAGCGGGGAAAGGAGGCGGGACGGGGAAACGGCTGATCGGGAACGGTCCTTGTTACTAAGCAGGTATTAGCGCCATCGTATGATGCGCCACTAATACTATCCTCGTCCTCTCGACACTCAACACGCACGATATCCGAAATGTGCTAAACCTGAAATGGCATTTGTAGTCATGGAAGGATTAATATGCTTTCGGGATCTCCTTCTGGACCGAGGCGTTTGGGAGGCTGTGAAAACCTCGCATCCTTCTTCAGTACGCCTCTTGCACGTGTCCGGGCCGCGGCACCTTTTCCTGCAGGCGGCTTGGAACGACCCGACATTAAGGCGTCCACGGCACGAAGACTCCTCTTCGCAAAATGTAGCTGATGGCTTGAGGATCGTGGCGTAAGGAATCAAGATGGCATGTTCTCCAGCCATGCCCATTACTTACAAACTCATGACTCGGAAAGCGTTCGCTCCCAGGATTCTAGTGACTCCAGGTCTCGGGTTCTGCCTATCTGGTCAGAAGAAGTTACGGCTGCGGGGCGGTGAGGGTCGGCGAGCCGGTATGCGCAGCCCATTGCTCATCAAACAACAGCTGCTTGAACTCCTACTTACGGGCGAAGTTCGCTTGAGGGTTAGTCCGCTACTCACGATAATGCAGACAAGGGACTGCAGAACACTCGGAGCTCTATGGACTCCCGTGCGCCAGACATTCCGTCCATGTTGGATCCACATATGGCTTTGCTTTACCCAGACCTGTCCAAGTGATTCGATATCGGGGATTAGGTAGCGAGTCTAGCTGCGGTCGTCAACACCATTCCAGCAGGGCGTACAGAATTTTCGGTAGATTGCAGCCACAATTTTTCGGCAGTGAGGCATGCGAGATCCATTTGCCATTGAAGAGGGATAATCTCATACGGATATATGTATGTAGCGCATCTCTACTTTTCTTTTTCGATACAATGTTCAGAATCGCTTCTTTCTCCAGCCCTTGCTACTAGCAACTACTTTTGTACTCCCCAAGACATAATGCGTTTCAGCTCCCCTCTAGCGCTGGCACTCCTTGCTGGGACACTGTCAAACGCACTACCAGCTCCCCAGGATTCGACCCTGGAACCTTCTGCACTACCGACGGAGGCCTCGAGCGACGCCTCAATTGCAAGTGAGCAGATTGACCAATTAGCCGCGTATGCGCAACAACAAGCCGATGCGGTACTGAAGGCCAACTCCAAGAAGCGTGGCACTTGCAATAAGAACAATGTCGCCGTGCGCCGAGAATGGAGCGCTCTTTCAAAGGCCGAACGCAAAGCCTACACCGATGCTGTGCTTTGTCTCCAGTCAAAGCCGGCTAAGACTCCTGCTTCCGTCATGCCCGGAGCAAAGTCACGGTTCGATGATTTCGTGGGCAACCATATCCTCTCGACCCTGAACATTCACTACACGGGCAACTTCCTGGCATGGCACCGCTACTTCACCTGGCAATACGAGCAGGCGCTGCGCAACGAGTGCGGCTACAAGGGTTACCAGCCATATTGGAACTGGGCCAAGACCGCCGTTACTGGCCTTGAGAACTCAGCTATGCTCGATGGCTCAGCTTACTCCATGTCTGGAAATGGAGAGGTTGTTGCAGGCCAAGGAGATGTTGTCATCATCAACACTGGACCACCAGAGATCCGAATTCCACATGGGACCGGTGGTGGTTGCGTCAAGAGCGGCCCATTCAAGAACATGAGTAAGTCGACCCATGGCAAACGTTTTCCAGAAAACTACTGACCTAGAACCAAAAGAGGTAAACCTCGGCCCAACTTCCCTGAATCTAGCCAACGGAACCACAATCGCCAATGGCGATGGCCTAGGCTACAACCCAAGGTGCCTGAAGCGCGACTTGACCGACTACACCATCCAAAAGTGGGCGACCGCGCCCCTTGTCGCCAGTCTGATCATTGACAACAAGGACATCTGGAACTTTCAGATGACCATGCAGGGTTGGCCAGGGACCCAGGATCTTGGTGTCCACGGCGGTGGTCATTACGCCATGGGCGGTGACCCAGGCCGCGATTTCTTCGTCTCCCCCGGTGACCCTCTCTTCTACCTTCACCACGGTATGATTGACCGTACCTGGTGGATCTGGCAGGCTTTGGACAGCAAGACACGTACCAGCGGTGCGGGAATTTCGGGTACTCAGACTTTCCTGAACAATCCTCCTTCCGCCAACACAACGCTCCAGACTATCGTCGATCTCGGATATGCTGGAAGCCCGCCTGTGAAGATAGCGGACTTGATGAGCACGATTGAGGGACCCATGTGCTACATGTACGCGTGAGTTTGAGATTCTAATAATGACGTGGTAATGTGCTTTAGTGTAAATAGGAATTAATAGACCGTATATATGCCAGTCTCCAAAACCTTGCTCAGAGTGAGCCCATGACAGCTAGCCAGTTTAGGTACCTTCATTTTTTCTGTTGAAGTCTATCCGCGAGTAGGTACTTGCATGTGACAAGACCTTGGTCCGCATTCGCATATGAATATCTCTCCTCCCAAGTCGGGTCTTTCTTATCCAAAATCAATTCTATCGTACAATTACCTACATTGCAAAGGAGAAACATATATACTTCACGGCTGCTTCTTATCTCTTCCTATCCTTGAACTAGAAATCATAAAATCCGCGTCAAGTTGGATGAGAGAGTTCTCAATTTGCTAGAATATACAGCCCCATCAAAAGTATAATCTAACTGTGCCTTTTCATTCCTTCTTCTACTCAAAGACTAAAAGAAATTGTTTTTGGATAAAATATCAACATGTACTTTTATGTTTCCAAGGTCCCAATAAACCTCAATGTATGTATTCTGTTATGAACATTGAAAACTAGCAGAGATACAAATTTCTCTAACTAAAATGCCTGAAAATCTACATACATTTTATTCCTAATGTTCCTGGAATATGATATGCTGCTTTGTATATGATATTAGATTAAACAATTGCTGTGACATATACTTATAATATTTGTTATAAGCTTCCCTCACGATTTCCCTACGTCCAAGGGTTCTTCGACTATATTCTCCCGAGTTCTTTTACGATATAGGGACTGGTATGCTTTCCTTATTTAGATTACGTAATCTTGATAAGGGAGAAACAACAGGACAGAGGTAAAAGAATAGAAAAGTAGAATTAACTACTTATAATGTATGTACAAGAGTTCCATAACAGCAACAACAACCTATCACATACCCTCTACAGCCTTCCTGCCACCACCCAATCTTCCACACCACTACCCCTACCACTATCAACCAACTCCCCACAATCCTCCCCCAAACTGTGATCATATCATGCTATCTCCCTAAGATAGTCGCCGCCCTGACTAGGTCATAGATATCTAACAGCTTAAGAGCTGTTGGCCGTGCATTGACGAAAGCCGTTGCCAGTGGCACCCGTGTGGGTAATAGCACCAACAAGAATGCACGAGGTGGTCTTTGGGTTGTAACCGATTACACAACGGTCTGTTCCTGGTGCACCTGTAAAGATTGTTAGCATGAATCTCGAACAAGTACATCTTAATAGGGTAACATGGCGCTTTTCTCAATGTCTAGGTAGCAAGAAAACACAAAGGGAACAACAAAAGCTTTACTTACCACCATTGTAGGCACCACCTTTTCCCATTGGGTAGTTGTATAGGGTGTAGCTCGTCGTCGCAACCGTCCACTTGAAACCCTCAAAGTTGGAATAGGCATGTGGGTATCCACCTGGACCTTTGCGGTTGTCGTATGCGCAAGCATTCGACCTGCAGCTGTTCAACTCGGCCTGGGTGTAGACGACCTTGCCGCATGTAGCGCCTGCAGCAGCTGCTGTAGCAAGCGCAGCAGTGGCGAGAATGGACTGTAGACATGTTAGATCGATTTCATTCTCTGCTTCACTCGAGGGTATAATGACCTTGACAAGCATGTTGAAGTGATTTGAATGATCGTTTGCTTGGTTGTGGTAGCTGATGGTTTATTGAGAAAGGACTGTTGAAGAAAAGAATGTAGTAGTTGTATTGATTTACTTTTTACTGCAGCTTGCCATTTATATACATCTGCAAGCAATCTGTTGTTAGGTGGCAGTGAGCTATAGTCTCAGCATCCATAAGCTCGGCGGTAAGACGTTGTCTTAGCAGTGCTATACAATAATCTTGACAGCATTAATCTGATACAACCCAAGATACTGAGTATTTATATCGCTCCCAATCAATGGGAAGTCCACAGTTCTATACGCGGATAAGAATATCTACCTTGTTTCTGGAGCAACTGCCAACCAACCGTCATGTCATTGGGCATCTAACAGCCTTGTAGCGTACCACAGTCTTTATCAGAAGAGACCAAACCCTCGACTGTAGACAAGAGAAATAAAGCACATATGAGCTTGTTTCTTTTTAGCTTACAACTCTAAACCTAATTTGACCTAACTTGTTGAATAAAAGAACCGAGCTCCTTCGTAAAGTGAAAGTGCGCGATGGAGCTTTGACAAATCAGGTAAGCGGTGGTCTTCACTTTGGTACGCCAAGGACTTGGCGTCAAAACATGTTCTAATTGTGTCAATCACCACGAGGGCGTCTTCCATGCGTTCCATGCGTTCCATGCGAGCCTGGACCAGAAGCATTGAGGCCGAATTGAATAGGCCAGTATGCGCATCTCTGAACTAGATGCAGATCACAACAGCGCCTGATAAAAGCAAACTCCAAGCTCCTGTGTTGAGAAGCCGTAGCGCAAATTGACTATCCGGATATATCCGCTTCAACAACAACTGCCTTTGCGTCTATTTTAGCACGAAATGTTCCCAGAATTAAGTATACGAGCTATATGTTTTCGCTAGAGAGACGTTCTTGGTACAATAGATCAGGCGCTCTAGTTGCGGTGGAATTAATGCCGGGCTCCCTTGTTCGCTGCCGTAAAACTCATTTTACCGTGTCCGTGCGTCAAATGCGCAGCATGATCAAATGCGCAACCCCACCATCAAAATTACCTTCACTCAACACCCAATATCTCCACCAATATGGACCCAATCCAGGCTGCGATTGAAGCTATCGAATCCCGTGATCCTGGCGAAGATTTTAGTTATAACCAAGTTGCGAAAGAGTTTGGTGTTGTGCGATCAACGCTGATCAGGAGGCACAAAGGCCAAACTCAGCCTTATGCAATATCACACGCAATACTCCACCCACAACAAGAAATAGAGCTTGTACAGTATATTCAGGGGCTTACTGAGCGACGTACACCACCTACACGAGCAATGATACGCAATTTTGCTACAACTATCGCTAAAAGAAGCGTTAGTGAAAGCTGGGTTACCCAATTTCTCAACCGACACACCAATCATCTGACCTCACACTGGCAGACAGGCATGGATCGCCAGCGTCACCAAGCTGATTCAGAGGATAAATACACCAAATACTTCACCTTGATACACCAGAAGATCGAAGAATACAGGATTAAGCCAGAGGATATCTACAATATGGATGAAAAGGGGTTTCTCATAGGAATAACCGGTAGATCAAAAAGGGTGTTTAGCAAAAGGATGTGGGATAGAAAGGAAGTAACCACAAGCCTACAGGACGGATCGCGTGAATGGATAACCCTCCTGGCTTGTGTTTGTGCTGATGGATCAGCTTTGCCCCCAAGCCTCATCTACCAGAGTGCCTCAGGGGGTCTTCAATCAAGCTGGGTAGAGGATATTAAGGAAGGAGACCACTCAGCATTTATTACATCATCTCCATCAGGCTAGACAAACAACGAAATAGGGGTTGCCTAGCTCAAACAGGTGT
>Ga0265780_10005659_pt1 | contig 15762 bp, 14 predicted proteins | sample P1T30metagenome_FD_192432 | JGI IMG/M metagenome (GOLD analysis project Ga0265780, IMG submission 192432) | Plant litter microbial communities from East Loma Ridge, Irvine, California - P1 T30 | ecosystem: Environmental > Terrestrial > Plant litter > Unclassified | place: USA: California... | reverse complement strand
CCGCACCCAAGGGTCCGGCCATTTGGCGCGGGGCGGGCGGGGACCGCCCCGCCAAAGGACACAAGAGAAATGGCCGGACCCAAGGGTCCGGCCATTTGGCGCGGGGCGGGCGGGGACCGCCCCGCCAAAGGACACAAGAGAAATGGCCGGACCCAAAGGTCCGGCCATTTCTCGTCGGGGTAGCGGGATTCGAACCCACGACCTCCTCGTCCCGAACGAGGCGCGCTACCAAGCTGCGCCACACCCCGAGGTGTCGCCCGGCCCGGGGGCCGAGTGGAGCAACCTGACAAGGATAGCGGATGTTTCGCCCCGCTCGCACCACCTGGCCGGCAGCCTGCGGTCAGGCGGTGAGGGTCACCAGCACGGCCTCGGGGCGGCAGTCGAACCTGACGGGCGCGTAGATGGACGTGCCCAGGCCGGCGGAGATCTCGAGGTGCGCCGTCTTGCGGGCGTGGCTCCACGAGCTGAGCCCGCTGACCTTGCCCCGGGGCACGTCGCAGTTGGTGACGAGGGCTCCGTAGCCGGGCACGCGCACCTGCCCGCCGTGGGTGTGGCCGCCGAAGATGATGTCGGCCCCGTTGTTCACGAACGAGTTGAGGACCCTCTGGTAGGGCGCGTGGGTGACCCCGATGCTGATGGGGTCGGGCCCGCGACGGTCGTCGTGCCACCGGACGTTCTCGCGGAGGTCGTCGAGGGCGCCGGGGAGGCGGTCGAGGCGGTCCCAGCCCCGGTGGGCGTCGTTGACGCCGAAGAGCTCGAGGCGGGATCCCCGCATCTCGATGGCCCGGGCCGTGTTGTTGAGGTCGAGCCAGCCGAGGTCGGCGAAGAAGGACTCCATGCGACCGATGTCGAGCGGGGTCGGCGCCTGCCGGATCGTGCTGGGGCCGCCGAAGTACGTGAACGGGTTCTTCGGGACGGGGCCGTAGTAGTCGTTGGACCCGTTGACGAACACCCCGGGGATGCCGCGGAACGGCTCGAGCGTGCGCTCGAGGGCCCCGTGGGCGTCGACGTGGCCGATGTTGTCGCCGGTGTTCACGATCAGGTCGGGCTCGTAGACCGCGAGGCCCCGGATCCACTCCTGCTTCTCGGTCTGCCAGGGGGCGAGGTGGAGGTCGCTGAGGTGCAGGATCGTGAGGGGACGGGACCCGGCCTCGAGGACGCTGAGGACCTCGTGCCGCACGGTGAACCGGTTGCGCTCGACCATGGTGCCCCAGGCGAGGGCACCCAGGCCGACGGCCGCGCCCGCCAGAGCGGTCGCGGCCGTGGCCCTGCCGAGGGGGAGGGGCGTCACTTGCAGTTCCCGGGGTCGCCGCCCTGCTCGTCGCCGTAGAGGGTCAGCCCGACGGCGGAGTCCTTCGCGGCGCTCGTGCCCGGTGTGGGGTCGGTGCCGGCGACGCGGCACTGGTTCTTGCCGTCGCCCGGGGCGAAGCCGGCGATGCCCACCTTGTCCGGCGAGAACCCGGCCGCGGCGATCGCCGTCTTGGCGTTGGCGACGGTCTGCCCGCTGACGTCCGGCACGGCGGCGGCGCCGGAGCCGTCGCTCGTGAAGACCTTCACGGTGGAGCCCTTCGAGACGACCGTGCCCGGCGTGGGGTCGGTGCCGACGACCTGGCCCGCCGGCAGCGACGAGGCCTGGGTGCCGCCGTCGGCGTAGTCGAGCTTCAGGTTGTCGAGCATCGTCTGCGCGGCCTCGACGCTGCTGCCGCCCAGCTCGGGCACGGAGACGCCCGAGCCGCGCGCGATCGAGGAGTCGGGCTTGGGGAAGGCCGTGCCCGGGTAGACGGTGTTGTTGACGGTCTGCACGGCCTTGAACAGGTCGGCACGCGTGGTGGCGTAGCGGCCGCCGGTGTTCGGCGACCCGTAGCTGCGCAGGCTGACCTTCTTGCCGTCCCAGTTGCCCTGCCAGACGGCCGTGGCGAGCTTGGTGGTCGCCCCGACGATCCAGATCTGGTCCTTGTCGTCGGTCGTGCCCGTCTTGCCGATCTCGGGGTAGCCGTCACGGGGGAGCGCGCCCGGGGCGGTGCCCACCGTCCACAGGCCGGACATGGCCACGGCGGCGGCCGCGGCGACCTGGGGCTCGATGGCCTGGGTGCACTGCTGAGGCTGTCCGCCGAGCTGGTTGCCGTCGTCGTCGACGATGTTGTCGACCACGATGGGCGAGCAGTACTTGCCCCCGGCGGCGATGGCGGCGTAGGCGGTCGCCATCGTGAGCGGCGCGACCTCGTTCGACCCGAGGATCGACGACGGGTTGGTGTACTCGACCTCGCGACCGTCGGCACGGTGGAAGCCGAGACGCTGGGCGACCCCGGCGATGTCCTTCAGGTCGAGCTTGGACGCCATGGCCGCGTACGCGGTGTTCATCGACTTGGCGGTCGCGGTCGTGACCTGCATGTTGCCCGGCCTCTCGCCCGCGTCGTTCTTGGGCGCCCATCCGCCCGTGCGGTCGCCGCCGGCGGTGAGGTAGAACGTGCGCGGCGTCGCGTTGACCGACTCGTAGATGCCGTGCCCCTGCTCGATCCAGTCGATGAGGGTGAACGGCTTGTAGGTCGAGCCGGGCTGGAAGCCGCCGGACCCGCCGTAGTCCTTGTCGGTGCTGAAGTTGATCGAGGTCTGCGTGCGGTCGCCCGTGTCGATCTCGGAGAACGTGGTGTTCTGCGTCATGACGACGACGCGGCCGGTGCCCGCCTCGACGGAGTCGACGGCGCTGCCGAGCTTCAGGCGCGTCTCGGTGGCCGGAGCCCACTTGTCGAGCTGCAGCTTGGCGTTGGCGGTCAGGTCGAGGTTGAGCGTCGTGTAGACGTTGAGCCCGCCGGTGTTCCACCGGGCGGTCCGCTCTTCTTCGGTGGCGCCGAGCACGGTGAGGTTCTTGATGTTCTTCTTGACGAAGTCGCAGAAGTACTGGGCGCCCGAGGCCGTGACGGCGGCGCAGCCCTGGGTCGGGGGCGTCAGGTGGACGTAGCCCGCGATGTCGGTCGCCAGCGACGCCTGCTCCTGGGCCTGGTCGATGAACCCCTCGGCGTACATCGCCTTGAGGATGACGTCGCGCCGGGCCTTGTTGCCCTCGTACTTCTCGGGGGTCGAGAGGTTGCGGGTGTCCGGGTACTGCACGATCGCGATGAGGCTCGCCGCCTCTTCGGTCGTGAGGTCGGAGGCGTTCTTGTTGAAGTAGTGCTGCGACGCGGCCTGCACGCCGTAGGTCTGGTCGCCGAAGTAGGCGATGTTGAGGTACGCGAGGAGGATCTCGTCCTTCGTGTACTTCTTCTCGAGCCCGATGGCGAACTTCATCTCTTCGAGCTTGCGGTCGATCGTGGTCTTGATCGCCTCGTCGTAGGCCGCCTGCTTCTCGGCCGGGTCGGCGATGAGCTGCGACTGCGCGATGCGGATGTTGCGCACCAGCTGCATGGTCAGCGTCGAGCCGCCGCCGCTGGCGCCGAGCTCGCCGCCGCCGACGGAGCCGACCGCCGCGCGGACGAGCGAGGTGACGTCGACCCCGCCGTGCTCGTAGAAGCGGCGGTCCTCGCCCGCGACCACGGCGTCCTTCAGGGACTGCGAGACCTGGTCCCACTCGAGCTCGACGCGGTTCTCGCTGTAGAGCGTCGCGAAGGGGACGTCCTGCCCGCCCTGCTTGGCGTACAGCGTGTTGCGCTGCTGGAGCTTGCCGATCTCGATGTACTCGGGGATCGACTCGAAGACCCCGATGGTGCTCGACGCCGTCATGCCGGCGACGGCGATGGCCGGGGTGACCCCGATGGTGACCAGGAGGCCGGCCAGGACGCTGAAGCCGATGAACCCGAAGAGCGCCCCGATGACGGACGTGGGCTTCGATTTTTGGGCAGACATAGGATCAGGGTAAGTGACACCGCTGACATCCGAGCTGACAGGAAACACAAATGGTCCTTTGGGAGTACACGACCACGCCGCTCTTGGTGCACAACAGCACCGCGATCCTGAACAACTGGGGGAGCGAGGGCTGGGAGCTGGTGCAGGTCACGCAGGGGCCGGAGGGCGGCCCGGTCGCCTGGCTCAAGCGCCCCCGGCAGGAGGCCTAGTGCCCCGCGTCGCCGACCGGCTCGCCGAGCTCGGGCTCGCGCTGCCCGCCGTCGCCGCGCCCGCGGGCGTGTACGTGCCTGCCGTGCGCGTCGGGACGACCGTCTGGACCGCGGGCCAGCTGCCCTTCGTCGAGGGGGTGCTGCCCGAGACCGGCAAGGTCGGCGAGGGCGAGGGGCTCGTCGCCCCCGACCGGGCACGGGAGCTCGCTGCGACCTGCGTCCTCAACGCCCTGGCGGCGGCGGCCGGTGTGCTCGGGTCGCTCGACGACGTGGTCCGCGTCGTGAAGGTGACGGGGTTCGTCGCCTCCGACCCTGCCTTCTCCGGCCAGCCCGGGGTCCTCAACGGCGCCTCCGAGCTGCTCGGCGAGGTCTTCGGCGACGCGGGCGTCCACGCGCGCAGCGCCGTGGGCGTGGCCGTGCTCCCGCTCGACTCTCCCGTCGAGGTCGAGCTCGTGCTCGAGGTGTCGCCGCTCGCCTGACGCCCCGCCGGGCGGCTCAGCGCACCTCGGCCGGGCTCATCGCACCTCGGCCGAGATGACGGTCATGACGGCCGAGTCGGCGAGCGTCGTCGTGTCGCCGACCTCGCGGCCCTCCGCGACGTCGCGGAGCAGTCGCCGCATTATCTTGCCGGAGCGCGTCTTGGGCAGCTCGTCCACGAGCACGATCGACCGGGGCCGGGCGATGGCGCCGATCTGCTGCGCGACGTGCGCCTTCAGGGCGACCGCCGCCTCCTCGGGGGTGACGCTCCCCCTCTTCTTGTCGCGGAGCACGACGAAGGCGACGACGGCCTGGCCCGTGGTCTCGTCGGCGGCGCCGACGACCGCGGACTCGGCGACGATCGGGTGGGAGACGAGCGCCGACTCGATCTCCGCCGTCGACAGGCGGTGGCCCGACACGTTCATGACGTCGTCGACGCGGCCCAGCAGCCAGACGTCGCCGTCCTCGTCGCGGCGGGCGCCGTCGCCGGCGAAGTAGCGGTCGCCGAAGCGGCTCCAGTACGTCTCGGCGTACCGGTCGGGGTCGCCCCAGATGCCGCGCAGCATCGACGGCCAGGGCTCGGACACGACGAGCAGCCCGCTCTCCCCGTCGGCGACCGGCGTGCCGAGGTCGTCGACCACGTCGACCGCGATCCCCGGCAGCGGCGTCTGGGCCGCGCCCGGCTTCGTCGCGGTGACGCCCGGCAGCGGCGAGATCATGATCGCCCCGGTCTCGGTCTGCCACCACGTGTCGACGATCGGCGTGCGACCGCCGCCGACGACCTCGCGGTACCAGAGCCACGCCTCGGGGTTGATCGGCTCGCCGACGGAGCCCAGCAGCCGGAGCGACGACAGGTCGCGCGCCTGGGGGATCTCACGGCCGGCCTTCATGAAGCCCCGGATGGCGGTGGGCGCCGTGTAGAGCACCGTGACGCCGTACTTCTCGACGACGTCCCACCAGCGCCCGGGCGCGGGGGAGTCGGGCGTGCCCTCGTAGAGCACCTGCGTGGCGCCGTTGGCGAGCGGGCCGTAGACGACGTAGCTGTGGCCCGTGATCCAGCCGACGTCGGCCGTGCACCACCACACGTCGCTCTCCGGCCGCAGGTCGAAGACCGTCGCGTGGGTGGTCGCGACCTGCGTGAGGTACCCGCCGGAGGTGTGCAGGATCCCCTTGGGCTTGCCGGTGGTGCCGCTCGTGTACAGGATGAACAGCGGGTGCTCCGCCTCGAAGGCCTCGGGCTCGTGCACGTCGGACACGCCCTCGAGCGCCTCGTGCCACCAGTGGTCGCGTCCCTCGGTCCAGTCGACGTCGTTGCCGCCGCGTCGGACGACGAGCACGTCCCGGACGCTCGACTCGCCGCCGACGGCGAGGGCGGCGTCGACGGCCGGCTTGAGGGGGGCCACGGCGCCCTTGCGCCACCCGCCGTCGGCCGTGACGACGAGCACGGCCTGGGCGTCGTCGATGCGGGCGCGCAGGCTCTCGGCGCTGAAGCCGCCGAAGACGACGCTGTGCACGGCGCCCAGCCGGGCCACGGCGAGCATGGCGACGACCGCCTCCGGCACCTGGGGCAGGTAGATCACGACGCGGTCGCCGGCGACCACGCCCATCGACGCGAGCAGGTTGGCGGCCCGGCTGACGTCGCGCGTCAGCTCCGCGTAGGTCACCGAGCGGCTGTCGCCCGGCTCGCCCTCCCAGTGCAGGGCGACGCGGTCGCCGTGGCCTGCCTCGACGTGCCGGTCGAGGCAGTTGTACGCGACGTTGAGGCGGCCGTCGGCGAACCAGCGGGCGACCGGCGCCCCCGACCAGTCGAGGGTCTCGGTGGGCTCGACGTGCCAGGACAGCCGCTGCCGGGCCTGGTCCCCCCAGAAGCGCAGGCGGTCGGCCGCGGCGGACTCGACGAAGTCGGTCCCGGCCACGGCGCGGGCGGCGAAGTCGGCGGACGGGGGGAACACGGCTGCGGGCGAGTCGGCGCCTCGCTCGTGCTCGGCCACGGGCCTGGTGGGGGTGTCCTGGCGGTCGACCATCGTCGTCCTCTCGCGTCGTTGCGGTTGACGGGCGCCTTCGCCCGCCAGCGAGACTACAACGGGCCGCGAGGGCGGCTCGCGGCGGCGCCTCCGGCGGGCGCTTGTCCGGAGAGCGAAGTGGCCGGCCCGTGCCGAGGCCCTGTGCTGGCACTCGTCGACTCGTCTGGGGTACACTCGACGAGTCCGGGTTCATCCCCGGTGTGCAGCGCGAGCGATTCCCCCCGATCCCGCGCTGCCGTGGCGGCACCAGTTCCCCCCAACTGGTGCCGCCCCTCTCGTTTAACCCCGCTTCCTGCGCGCGGCCACCCGGGTGATCCCTCCCCAGGTGCTCGGATCGTGCCCTTCGATCCCCGGTGTGGACAGCCCTGTCTGTGACGACGGGGTCGTCGCGGCTACGGTCCGACCCATGACCGACGCCCCCCTCGGACCCGAGGCCCCTCACCTGCCCGTCACCCGCGAGTCACCCCTCGGCCGGTTCGTCCCGTCGGCTCCGCCGGGCGCCGCGACGCACTGGGGTACAGGTGCACAGAACGGGGTACAGATGGCGCAGCTCGACCGGACGTGGCTCGGGCCCCTGGCCCCGCTCCTCGAGGACCCTGCGGTCACCGACGTCTTCGTCACGGGCGACTCGGGCACGTGGGTCGACCGAGGCGGCGGAGCGACGCCCGACCCGAGGGTGCACCTCTCCGAGGCGGCGGTCCGCGACCTGGCCGTCCGTCTCGTCGCCCGGGGCGGCCGGCACGTCGACGAGGCGAGTCCGTGCGTCGACGTGCGCCTGCCGGGCGGCGTGCGCGTGCACGCCGTCCTGCCCCCGGTGTCGACCTCCGGCACGGCCCTGTCCATCCGGTTCCCCCGGGCCGTGCCGCCGACCCTCGACGACCTCGCCCGGACCGGCTTCTTCTCGGAGGTCGACGAGGCCGTCGTGCGGGCGTGCGTCGAGCGGCGGGCGAACGTGCTCGTCACGGGGGCGGGCGGCACCGGCAAGACCACGTTCCTCGCGGCGATGCTGTCGGCCGCGGCGCCCGGCGACCGGATCGTCACCGTGGAGGACGTCGCCGAGCTCCGGGTCCTGCACCCCCACGTGGTCTCCCTCGAGGCCCGGCAGCCCAACCTCGAGGGCGTCGGCGGGATCGACCTGGCCCGCCTGCTGCGCGAGGCCCTCCGCATGCGGCCCGACCGCCTCGTCGTCGGGGAGTGCCGCGGGGTGGAGGTGCGCGAGCTCCTGTCGGCGCTCAACACGGGCCACGACGGCGGCGCGGGCACCCTCCACGCCAACGGGCTGCGCGACGTGCCGGCACGCCTCGAGGCGCTCGGGGCCGTCGCCGGGCTGACGCCCGCGGCCCTCGCCCGACAGGCCGTCAGCGCCCTCGACGCCGTGTTCCACCTCGAGCGCGTCGCGGGTCGCCGTCGTCTCGCCTGCATCGGCTCGCTGGGCACGACGTCGGAGGGGGAGCTGGCTGCGCAGCCGGGCCTCGGGGCGGGCCGCGCCGCGCGGGGGGCGTCGTGACGGACGCCGGCGGGCGAGGGCGCCGACGGGCGCCGCCCACGCCCGCGGCCACGGTGGTGGAGCGACTCGCGGTGCTGCTCGCCGCCGGCGTCGCCCCGGCCTCGGCGTGGCTGCACGTCGGGGACGGCGAGCCCGAGGGGCCCGTGCGGGCGGTGACGACCCACGTCGGCCGGTCCGCGACCCTGGGCGTGCCGGTCTCCGTCTCCCTGCGGCAGGCGCTCTCGCACGACCCCTTCCCCGCGACGACGGACGGCCGCCGTCACGCGACGGAGTGGCACCAGGTCGCCTGCGCCTGGCACGTCGCCGAACGGAGCGGCGCTCCGCTCGCCGACTGCCTCGTGACGTTCGTCGCCGCGCTGCGCGAGGCCGACGCCGCTCGCCGCGAGGTGGAGGTGGCGCTCAGCGGGCCGCGCTCGACGGGGCGGATCGTGCTCGCCCTGCCCCCGGTGGGGCTCCTCTTCTCCCTGGGGCTGGGCTTCGACACCGCCGCCGTGCTCTTCGGCAGCCCGGTGGGCTGGGGCTGCCTCGTCGTGGGCGTCGGCCTCGTGACCGCCGCCCGTGCGTGGAACGCCCGGCTCGTGCGGTCGGCCGTCCCCGGCGCCTCCGTGCCGGGGCTGAGGCTCGAGCTGCTCGCCGTGGCGGTCTCGGGAGGAGGGTCCTGGCAGGCCGGGCTCGAGCTCGTCGACGAGGCCTGCCGGGCGCACCTCGAGGACGCCGGCGCGGACGACGTGCACGACGACGACGGCCGGTCGGTGCTCGACCTGTCGCGCCGCGCGGGCGCCCCCGCCGGGGCGCTGCTGCGGGCCGCCGCGGCCGAGCGGCGCCTGGAGGCGACGACGGCGGCGAGGTCCGCGGCCGCACGCCTGGGATCGACGCTCATGCTGCCCCTCGGGGTCTGCGTGCTGCCGGCGTTCCTCGTCGTGGGCGTCGTCCCCCTCGTCGTGTCGCTCGTCTCCTCCACAGCGGTCGCCCTCTGAGCGTCCGTGCCCAGGTGGCGGGACGCGACGAGCGCCCGGCCGCCCGGGACACCGAGACTCGCTCTCGACCACGAGCCCGTGGTCGCCACCACCGAGAGAGAAGAAGACCATGAGCACCCTCACGAGCACCGCCCCCTCCCTCCCGCCCACGGCGACGGCCGCCGACGCGACGGGACACCGCTCCCTCCCGGCCAGGGCACGCTCGGCCGCCGGCGCCCTCGCGCGCAGGTGGCGTGATGACGAGGGCGCCGCCACCGCCGAGTACGCGATCGTCATCATGGCCGCGGTCGGCTTCGCCGGCCTGCTCGTCGTCATCATGCGGTCCGACGAGGTGCGCGGCGTGCTCAGCGACCTGGTCCGCTCCGCCCTGACGGTGGGATAGCCGTGCGAGCCGGCGTGCGGCGCGACGACGGCAGCGTCGCGGCCGAGTTCGCGGTCGTCCTGCCCGCCGTCCTCGCCGTGGTCGCGCTCGCGGTCGGCGCCGTGGGCGCCGCGTCCCAGTCGGTCCGGCTGGCGGACGCGGCGGCCGTGGCGGCGAGGCAGACCGCCCGGGGCGACGCGGGCGCCGTGCCCGTCACCGTCGCGGCCCTGGCCCCGGGAGCCCGGGTCGCCTCCTCGGTCGACGGAGCCGTCCTCTGCCTCTCCCTCACGAGGCCCGTCTCGCTCGGCCCGCTGTCCGGCGTCGTCACGCTGAGCGCCCGCAGCTGCGCGCCGACGGCCGGGGGATGAGAGGAGAAGGAGGAGGGCGGCGGCCGAGCCGGTCCCGTCCCGGCGACGAGGGCAGCGCCTCCCTCGCCTCGGTCTCGGTGCTGGTCGTGACGGCGGTCCTCGCGGTCGCGGCGCTCGCCGGGGCGCAGGCGCTGGCGGAGCGCAGCCGGGTCGCGGGGGCCGCGGACGCGTCGGCCCTGGCCGCGGCCGACGCCGCCGCCGGCCTGGTGCCGGGGGGCGTCGGGCCCTGCGCGCTCGCCGAGTCGCTGGCCCGCGCGAACGCCGTGCAGCTCGACTCCTGCGAGCTCGACGGGCCCGTCGCGACGGTCGTCGCGAGGGGTTCGTCGCCCCTGCTCGGCGTCGCCGTCCGGGCCGCGTCGACGGCGGGCCCGCCCCCGTCCGGCCCGGGCCGGGACGCCCCCGGGCCGTGAGCCGGACCGCCGGAGGGTGTGTGTATGGTGTGCCTGTCGGCAGCGCACGATCCGTCGGTCCTTCTCCTGGGACGCCACGAGAACCGCCCGCCACCGCCCACCTGACCGGTCCTCGCGACCGGGTCAAGACGTTCCCCGAAGCAAGGAGTCCCGTGCCAGGCACGAAGAAACTGGTCATCGTCGAGTCGCCCGCGAAGGCCAAGACGATCGGGCAGTACCTCGGCAGCGGCTACGAGGTGCTCGCCTCCGTCGGGCACATCCGTGACCTCGTCGAGCCGAAGAACCTGCCCGCCGACCTCAAGAAGGGGTCGCTCGGCAAGTTCTCCGTCGACGTCGAGAACGGCTTCGAGCCCTACTACGTCGTCTCCGACGCCAAGAAGAAGACGGTCACCGAGCTGAAGCGCGCCCTCAAGGGCGCCGACGAGCTCTACCTCGCGACGGATGAGGACCGCGAGGGCGAGGCCATCGCGTGGCACCTGCTGCAGGAGCTCAAGCCGAAGGTCCCCGTCAAGCGGATGGTGTTCCACGAGATCACCAAGGACGCGATCCAGAAGGCGCAGGAGAACACGCGCGAGCTCGACACGGCCCTCGTCGACGCGCAGGAGACCCGCCGCATCCTCGACCGCCTGTACGGCTACGAGGTCTCGCCGGTGCTCTGGCGCAAGGTCGGGCCCGGGCTCTCCGCCGGTCGCGTGCAGTCCGCCGCGACCCGCCTCGTCGTCGACCGCGAGCGCGAGCGCCTGGCGTTCGTGTCCGCCTCCTATTGGGACCTCACCGCCACCTTCGAGCCCGCGGGCGACGCCGTGCCGTTCGTCTCGCGACTCGTGCGCGTCGACGGCACCCGCGTCGCCAGCGGGCGCGACTTCGACGACCGCGGACAGCTCAAGGGCCAGGCCGTCGCCCTCGACGAGGCCTCGGCCGGGGCGCTCTCGCGGGCGCTCGAGTCGGCCGGGGTCGACGTCGTCGTCTCGTCCGTCGAGTCGAAGCCCTACACGCGCCGCCCGGCGGCGCCCTTCACCACCTCGACGCTGCAGCAGGAGGCGGCGCGCAAGCTCCGGTTCTCCGCTCGCCAGACGATGAGCGTCGCGCAGTCGCTCTACGAGAACGGCCACATCACCTACATGCGGACCGACTCGCCGTCGCTGTCGCAGCAGGCGACCAACGCGGCTCGTTCGCAGGCCGCGTCCCTCTACGGCGCCGACACGGTGCCCGAGAAGCCCCGCGTCTACACGGGCAAGAGCAAGAACGCCCAGGAGGCGCACGAGGCCATCCGCCCCTCGGGCGACACCTTCCGCACGCCGAGCGACATGCAGTCGACCCTGCGGGGCAACGACTGGAAGCTCTACGACCTCATCTGGAAGCGGACGGTCGCCTCGCAGATGGCGGACGCCAAGGGCTCGACGGCGTCCGTCGTCGTCACGGCCACGACCGTGCAGGCCGTGGCGGGCGTCTCCGCCGAGGGCGTCGAGCGCACCGCGGCCGAGTTCGTCGCGACCGGCACCGTCATCACCTTCCGTGGGTTCCTCAACGCCTACGAGGAGGGCCGGGACGAAGACCGGCACGGTGCCGCCGAGGCGGGCGAGGCCAAGCTGCCCCCGCTCACCGAGGGGCAGCAGCTCGCCCTCGACGAGGTCGAGGCCAAGGGCCACGACACCAGCGCCCCGCCGCGCTACACCGAGGCGAGCCTCGTCAAGACGCTCGAGGAGCTCGGCATCGGTCGCCCGTCGACGTACGCGGCGATCATGTCGACGATCGTCGACCGTGGCTACGTCACGCCGCGCGGCACCGCCCTCGTGCCCAACTGGATCGCGTTCTCGGTCGTGCGCCTGCTCGAGGAGTACTTCGGCGACCTCGTGCAGTACGACTTCACGGCGAGCATGGAGGACGACCTCGACCTCATCGCGGGCGGCGACGCCGACCGCGTCGACTGGCTGAACGGCTTCTACTTCGGCAACGACACGCACCGGGGCCTGCGCAAGGTCATCGACAACCTGGGCGAGATCGACGCGCGCGACATCAACTCCATCCCGCTCGGCGAGGGGCTCACCCTGCGCATCGGGCGCTACGGCCCCTACCTCGAGGCACCCGGCGACGACCCCGAGACGCCGCGGCGGGTCAACGTGCCCGAGGACATGGCCCCCGACGAGCTGACCCCGGCCCGTGCGCGCGAGCTGATCGACGCACCCGTCATCGGCGACCGCGTCGTCGGCGTCAACCCCGAGTCGGGCAAGGAGGTGCTCGCCAAGGACGGCCGCTTCGGCCCGTACGTGACCGAGCGCACCCCGGAGGCGATCGAGGCCGACCCGGCCACGGGCGAGGTCGTCGAGGCCGCCCCCGCCGCTGCCGCCGCGTCCGGCACGACGAAGGCCCCGGCCAAGAAGGCGCCGGCCAAGAAGGCGGCCCCCAAGGAGCGCACCGCGTCGCTGTTCAAGAGCATGAGCGTCGACACCATCGACCTCGAGACGGCCCTCGCGTTGCTCGACCTGCCCCGGACCGTGGGAGTCGACCCCGAGACGGGCGACGAGATCCAGGCCCAGAACGGCCGCTACGGCCCGTACCTGAAGAAGGGCACGGACACCCGGTCGCTCACGAGCGAGGACCAGATCTTCCAGATCGACCTGCCCGGCGCCCTCGAGCTGTACGCGCAGCCCAAGTACGGCGCCAAGCGTGCCAGCAGCGCCCTCGCCGAGTTCGAGGCCGACCCGGTCAGCGGCAAGCCGATCAAGATCAAGGACGGCCGTTTCGGCGCCTACGTCACCGACGGCGAGACGAACGCGACCATCCCGCGCGGCGAGACGGTCGAGGAGGTCGACTTCGAGCGTGCGGTGCAGCTGCTCGCCGACAAGCGGGCGAAGGGGCCGGCCAAGAAGCCCGCCGCCAAGAAGCCGGCCGCGAAGAAGCCCGCCGCGAAGAAGCCCGCCGCCAAGAAGCCCGCCGCCAAGAAGCCGGCGGCCAAGAAGCCGGCCGCCGCGAAGCCGGCCGCGGCAAAGAGCACGACGGCTGCCGCCGCCGCGAAGCCCGCCGCCGCGAAGAAGCCGGCCGCGGCGCGCAAGCCCGCAGCCGGCAGCAAGGCCGCGCCTGCTGCGACGCCGGACGGCGACGCCTCGGGGACGCCGTAGTGGCCGGTCTGTTCATCACCCTCGAGGGCGGCGACGGATCGGGCAAGACGACGCAGGCGGCACTGCTCGAGCAGTGGCTCGTCGAGCAGGGCCGCGTCGTCGTGCGCACGCGCGAGCCCGGGGGCACCGACCTCGGCCTCGAGCTGCGGCAGATCGTGCTGCACCGGCGCGGCCACATCGCGCCGCGGGCCGAGGCGCTCCTCTACGCGGCCGACCGGGCCCACCACGTCGAGACGCTGGTCCGGCCGGCGCTCGACCGGGGCGAGGTCGTGCTCCAGGACAGGTACGTCGACTCGTCCGTGGCCTACCAGGGCGCGGGTCGGGTGCTCGGAGGCGACGAGGTCCGCGAGCTCTCGGCCTGGGCGACGGACGGGCTGACGCCCGACCTCACCGTCCTGCTCGACCTCGACCCGCAGGTCGGCCGCTCGCGCCTCGACGCGGCGCGGACCACCTGGGACAGGCTCGAGGCCGAGGCGGCGGCGTTCCACGGCCGCGTCCGCGACGCCTACCTCGACATCGCGCGCGCCGAGCCCGACCGGTTCCTCGTGGTCGACGCCACGCTGCCGGTGGCCGAGGTCGCCGCCGCCGTCCGGTCGCGCGCCGCCGGCCTGCTGTCCGCGTCGTGAGCGGCTGGGACGGCCTCACGGGCCAGGCCGACGCCGTCGAGCTGCTCAAGGCGGCCGCGTCGGCCGACCCGTCGCGGTCGGCGATGACCCACTCGTGGCTGATCACGGGCCCGCCCGGGTCCGGCCGCTCGAACCTCGCCTACGCCTTCGCGACGGCGCTGCTGTCGCGCGGCCACGACGAGGAGGCGACGAGCCGCCAGGTCGACGCGCGCTCGCACCCGGACCTCGCGGTGCTGAGCACCGAGCGCATCATCATCACCATCGACGAGGTGCGCACCCTCGTGGCGTCCTCGCAGTTCTCGCCGTCGGTCGGCCGGTACCGCGTCGTCGTCATCGAGGACGCCGACCGCATGACGGAGCGCACGAGCAACCTGTTGCTCAAGGCCCTCGAGGAGCCCCCGCCCCGCACGGTCTGGATCCTCTGCGCCCCGAGCGAGGCCGACCTCATCCCCACGATCCGCTCCCGGGTCCGCAGCGTCCGCCTCCGCACGCCCAGCGTCGCCGACGTGGCCGACCTGCTCGAGCGCCGGGACGGCATCGACCACGAGGTCGCGCTCACGGCGGCGCGCGAGGCGCAGAGCCACATCGGCATGGCGCACCGGCTGGCGACGGACGCGGAGGCGCGCGAGCGCCGCCGACGGACGCTCGAGACGGCCCTCGGCATCCGCAGCGTGTCGGACGCGGTGAACGCGGCGACGACGATGCTGGCCGTCGCGGGCGACGACGCCAAGGCGATCACCGAGCAACGCGACGCCCACGAGCGGGCGAGCGCCCTGCGCTCGCTCGGCGTCGAGCCCGGCGGCACCGTGCCCCCGGCGCTCCGCAGCCAGCTCCGCGCCCTCGAGGACGACCAGAAGCGCCGGGCGACCCGCAGCCTCCGCGACGGCATCGACCGCATCCTCGTCGACCTGCTCTCGCTCTACCGCGACGTCCTGCTGCTGCACCTCGGGGTCGGCGAGGAGCCGATCAACCAGAGCATCCGGCCGCGGCTCGACGAGGCCACGGCCGCCTCGACGCCGGCGAGCACGCTCGCCGTGATGGACGCGGTCGCCGTCGCCCGTCGCCGCATCGAGTCGAACGTCGCCCCGGCCCTCGCGCTCGAGGCCATGCTCGTCGCCGTCAGCCGACACGCGGTCAGGTGAGGCAAGATGGCGGCATGACCGACCCGACTGCCGCCCCGGGCCTGCGTGAGCGCAAGCGCCTGGCCACCCGACGGGCCATCCAGCTCTCCGTCCTCGACCTGATCAGCGAGGAGGGGCTGGACGCCGTCACCGTCGACATGATCAGCCGACGGGCCGACGTGTCGCCGCGCACGTTCTTCAACTACTTCACGTCGAAGGAGGAGGCCGTCGTCGGCGACCTCCCCGAGCTGCCCGAGGGCGAATCGGTCGACCGGTTCCTCGGCGTGCACGACGAGCCCGTCCTCGACGGTCTCATCCGCCTCCTCGACGAGGCCGTGGTGACGGCGACGTTCGACCGCGAGCTCGTGCAGCGACGCCGCGTGGTGCTCCGCAGCCACCCCGACCTGCTCGCGCGCCGGATCGCCTCGACCCGCGTGTTGGAGGACCGCCTCACCGGCATCGTCGCCCGCCGTCTCGCGTCGGCACCCGGCCGGGCCGCCGACGCGACGGAGGAGTCCGACCTCAGCAGCGCGCACCTGCTCACCCTGGTGGCCATCGCGGCGCTGCGGCACGCGTGGGGCGAGTGGATCGACGACGACGACGTGGACCACGCCACCGACCACCGCTACGGCCTCCGCGCGCGCATGGAGGGGTCGTTCGCCGAGCTCGGCCGCGTCGTGACGCGACAGGTCTGAGAATCCGCTACAGTAGGGGTTCGTGCCA
>Ga0265780_10005657_pt1 | contig 15762 bp, 13 predicted proteins | sample P1T30metagenome_FD_192432 | JGI IMG/M metagenome (GOLD analysis project Ga0265780, IMG submission 192432) | Plant litter microbial communities from East Loma Ridge, Irvine, California - P1 T30 | ecosystem: Environmental > Terrestrial > Plant litter > Unclassified | place: USA: California... | reverse complement strand
CTGCCGACGCGCTGGATGGACAACGACAGCTACGGGCATGTCAACAACGTCAACTACTACAGCTTCTTCGACACCGCGGTCAATCGCTACCTGATCGACCGCGGGGTACTCGACATCCACAAGGACGACGTCGTCGGCTTCGTCGTCGAGACCGGGTGCTCTTACTTCAGTTCCATTTCCTTCCCCGACGTCGTGCACGTCGGCGTGCGCGTGGCCAAGCTGGGTAATGCCAGCGTGCGCTACGAGATCGCGCTGTATCGCAACGACGAGACCATGCCCGCCGCCGCTGGGCATTTCGTGCATGTGTACGTGCATCGGCCGAGCGGCAAGTCGGTGCCGATTCCCGCGCCGGTGCGGGCGGTGCTGCAGGCGCTGCGCGGTCCTGCCGACGGTCAGCAAGCGTAAACACTGCCTCGGCAGGCGATGCGTTCAGTCTTGCTGGCACGCGTCGGCAAGCACATCATCCTTGCGCCGCAATCCCCTGCCACGCCGTTCAAATACCGGCTCGGCGAATGCCTGCGCCTGCTTGACGACGGCATTTGCGGTATTCAATGTCTGGGCCATGGCGGCGGCAACTTCGCGCATCGCTCGGCCGGCGCACCCACAGTTCGCGCCAGGCGTTGCGGGGCTCGCCGAACACGGCCAGGGCGAACTGTCGCGGGGAGATGGGGCGGTTTTCATGCACGAGTAAATCATTGCGCACCTCGGCGTAATGGTAGCGTCCGTCGTGGAACACGCGTAGTTCACTGCCGTGCGCCAGGAACAGGCATTTCCATTGATATCCGCCAGGCCTGCGGCCCGCCGCACTGGCGGCGTACGCAATGTCTCCGCCTTCACGCGCGGCGATCCACTCCCGTATCGCCGCGTCGAGTGCTTCATCGCGCGACAAGATACTGCCTGAACGCTCTAGAAAATCGGCAAGCGCGTACAGCGCAGGGAGGGCATGCACATCCGCCCCTCTATCGAGTTGTCTCATTTGGCGTGCTCCTTTGTATTCGTTATGTCTCATTTGATCCCTGCCATTTCGACAAGTTCAATTAGATCCACAAAAAGACAAGATAAGAACGGGAAAAGAGACAACTTGATAGAAGGGTGGCGCCACGGGCTCCCCTCCCCCCTCCGGCAGCCCTAGCCCAGCCGCTGCTTGCCCGGCCGCCCTGCCCGCAGCGACGCAATAGGAATCACCGCGCGCTTGCGCTTGACCATCGACTCCTCGTGCTGTTCGAGCGAGGCGCCCCAGAAGCGGCGCAGCGTCAGCGTGCTGTTCTTCAGCCGCTTGCCCACGATGAACTCGGCAATCTCATGGAACCAGACGCGCCGCCCCATGCGCGTGTACCAGCGCATGCCGTGGCGTACGTGGCGGTCCTTGCCCAGCAGCACACGCAGGATGGCTTTCGGGCGCAGCTGCATGATGACTTCGATGGATTTCACCCACAGCAAGATGCGCCAGGGCGGCACGCGCGTGGTCTCCAGCACCTGGTGCTTGTAGTCCCATTTCGCGGCATCGGTTTCGATGACCTTGCGCTCCTCGACGGTCTTGAAATACGGCGTCCAGCGGTGCGGCGTTACGTACAGCATCTGGATCTGGTCGGGGTCGTAATGCAGCAGGTGCTTCAGCGAGCGCCAGTAATCGGCATCGGTTTCCTCCTCGAAGCCGACCACGTAAGTAGCCATCGAAATGATGCCGTGCTGGCGCAGCAAGCCGATCGCCTGCCGGTCCTCGCTCATGCTCGCGCCCTTCTTGATGGTCTTGAGCATGGCTTCGTCGTAGCTTTCGATGCCCAGCAAGAAGCGCACGACACCGGCCTGCTTGTACAGGTGCAGGATGTCGGCATCGCGCACGATGTCGCCGGCACGCGTCGACCCGACCAGGGTCAGGCCGACGTCTTCCGCGATCAGCGCTTCCAGGAACGCCTTCCAGGCCTTGCGCGAACCGGTCGGCAGTTCGTCGGCAAAATTGATCAGCGTAACGCCCTGCTCGCGCTTCAAGCGCGCCAGTTCCTTGGCAAACTTGATCGGGTCGCGGTGGCGCCACTGGGTCCAGAAGCCGCGCTGGCCGCAATAGCTGCACAGGTAGGGGCAGCCGCGCGAGAACTGCACGACCACGGCGCGCATGCCGCCCCAGTAGGAATAGCGGCTGTGGTCGATCAGCTCCCAGCCGATGCGGTAGTCGTCGAGGTCGCGGATCATCTCGGCCGGCGCGCTGGCGGCCGGCACGCCGTCCGCGCGCCAGGCGATGCCGTCCACCGACGCAGGCTCGGCGCCGTCGCGCAGCGCCTGCAGCAGCAGCGTGGCGGTGCGCTCGCCCTCGCCGCGCACGATGTAGTCGACCTGCAGATAGTCGCGCAGGATGTCTTCCCAGTGATAGGTCGGGTAGACGCCGCCATACACGACCGTCAAGCCGGGCCTGGCCGCCTTCAGGGCCGTGGCCAGGCGCATGATGGTGTCGTGGGCCGAGGTGGAACCGGAGTGTCCCATCAGCACCAGGTCCGGCGCTGCCGCCAGCGCCTCGCGCACGATGGCGTCGTCAAGCATCGGGCCGAATTCGGCGTCGAGCAGGCGCACCGTGAAACCGGCGTCGATCAGCGGCCCGCCCACGCTCAGCAGGCCGAGCGGCGGCAGTTGTTCACGCGGGATGCGGCTTCCGATGGCCGTGTGGGGAGGATTGATCAGCAGGACGTTCATTGGCCATGATCATAGCCACTTTATTGCCTGCAAAACTCACCCATTTCCACAGGCCGGGGCGCAGCTGCGCCATCCCTAGCGCAGGTGGGCGATTTCCACAGAGCCGTCTTCGTCGAAAATGGGCGAGGTCTTGGCCAGGCGCACCGCGTCGTTGAAATCGTTGGCGCCGATCACGCAATAGCCCGACATGGCGCTGCTGCTGATCTTCGGCCCGAGCAGGCGGGTCGGCACCTCGACGCTGCCCTGGCTGAGGGCGCCGCGGTCGAGCAAGGCCCGGCCCAGCGAGTCGAACCAGGATTCCCACTGCAGTGGATCGTGCTGCCGGCCTTCGGCTTCGCCGACTGTCGATCCCCGGAAAACGATCAGAAACTTGTCCATGCCGGCCCCTCGTAGGTTGACGTGACCTGAACAATAGCACCGGCCCGGCAGGCGCGACGCACAGCATCGGGAGCGCCATCCCTTATCGTGCCGCAGGATTTTCCGGCCAGTGCTAAGCTGTGCATTGTTAATAGTGCTACAACTTTCAACAAGCACTATCACCTCACTACAGGAGAACCGCAATGCACATGGATACCGGCATCAGCACCGAAGACCGCGCCAAAATGGTCGAATCGCTCTCGACCGTACTGGCAGACGCCTACATGCTCTACCTGAAGACCCACAACTTCCACTGGAACGTGACGGGTCCGCTGTTCTCGAGCCTGCACGTGATGTTCGAAGAGCAGTACACCGAGCAGTGGAATGCCCTCGACGAGATCGCCGAACGCATCCGCGCCCTGGGCCACTTCGCCCCGGCCACCTACAAGCGCTACGCCGAGCTGTCGAGCATCACCGAAGAACCGGAAGTGCTGTCGTCCAAGGAAATGATCCGTCAACTGGTCGACGGCAATGAAATCCTGATCCGCACCCTGCGCGCAGGCGTGAAGGTCGCCGACGAACTGGATGATTACCCAACCGCCGACATGCTGACCACCCGGATGGAAGTGCACGAGAAAAACGCCTGGATGCTGCGCTCCTTCCTGGAGCAAGGCGCCGGTGCGCAACAGGGCGACGCCTCGTCGGACTAAGTTCCAACAATGCCGCGGCGGGCACTCGCCCGCTGCAGCCCTGCTTACAAGTCCGGCAAGGACATAAGCGGGCGCACCGCGCCCGCTTCACCCTGCCTTCACAAGTCCGGCAACTCGTAATCGAATTCGTAGAAGTGCTTGCGCTCCTCGATCCGGATACGCATGGTGCCGGCAATCCCCGCCAGCTCCCCCGTCCCTGAATCCGGCACCACGCTGATCGCCAGCGCCTGCGCGCCGCGTGCCATCGTGCCGCTGTGCTGGACCACGAAACTGCCGCTGCGACCGTCCAGCGTGCCGGTCACGCGCTCCACGGCCACGTAGCCGGCCGAGCCTTCGGTGGTCGTCATCGCCGACAGCATCTCGCCCACGCCGCTGCCTTCCAGCGCGCCATGGTAGCGCTTGTCGATTGCCATGCGCCCTGTGGTAACGCCATCGCGCACGTCGGGCTGGCCTTGCGGAGTCACGGTAACGTCGAACGGTCCTGCGGCATGTTGCTGGCTCATGGTGCCCTCACCTTGTAATGAAGAGATAAGGAACATTCTAGGCCAATCCGCACCGTTTGAGGGAGGCCTTCCGCTATCAGCCCGGCAAATGCAGGTCGATGACCTTCATCACCGCCAGCGTGGTCTCGAGGTCCATCCCGCCGGACGCAAAAGCGGCGCGCAAGGCGGCCTGGGGCACGCCGGCAGCCGCGGCCAGGTGCGCCGTCGCTGCGGCGCGCGACGCGGCGTCCAGCGCATCGCGCAGCAGGGCGGCATCGCCGCTGTCGAACGCGCCGGCCAGGTAGGCCGCCAGCTCTTCGAGGGTGTCGAGTGTCATGGAATATCAGTGCGTGACGGCAGGCGCGCCGTGCCCGCCTTTGCTCTTCGGCGCAGGCGGTGGCGGCGGCACAGTCATGGATTCGACCGGCTTTTCGTTATGCCGCAGCACCTGCACGAAAATCTCGTTCTGCTTGATCATGCCCAGCTCCAGGCGCGCGCGTTCCTCGACGGCGCCGAGGCCTTCGCGCAGGTCGCGCACTTCGGAATCGAGCTTGGCGTTGCGCGCCTTGCGCCCGTCCAGCTGGGCCTGGGCCACGGTCACCTGGTCGCGCAAATCGGCAACGGCCAGCATGCCGCCCTTCCCCAGCCACAGCGGGTACTGGATCAGCAACAGCAGGACGGCAAGGGCAAGCGAAATCAGGCGCATGATGGCAATATAAAACGCCGGCAGGTCATGGCGACCGGCCGGCGGTGGTACGGTTTGACTTACTTCAGATTATAGAAAGCGTCGCGGCCAGGGTAGCTGGCAACGTCGCCCAGGTCTTCCTCGATACGCAGCAGCTGGTTGTACTTCGCCATGCGGTCCGAACGCGACATCGAGCCGGTCTTGATCTGCAGGGCGTTCAGGCCCACGGCGATGTCGGCAATCGTCGAATCCTCGGTCTCGCCCGAACGGTGCGAGATGACGGCGGTGTAGCCGGCGCGCTTGGCCATCTCGATGGCGGCGAAGGTCTCGGTCAGGGTGCCGATCTGGTTGATCTTGATGAGGATCGAGTTGGCGATGCCCTTCTGGATGCCCTCTTTCAGGATCTTGGTGTTGGTAACGAACAGGTCGTCGCCGACCAGCTGCACCTTCTTGCCCAGCGCCTGCGTCAGGATGCCCCAGCCTTCCCAATCGCCTTCATGCATCGCGTCCTCGATCGAGATGATCGGGTACTTGTCGACCCAGGTCGCCAGCATGTTGGTGAAGTCGGTCGAGCTCAAGGTCAGGCCCTCGCCTTCCAGGTGGTACTTGCCGTCCTTGTAGAACTCGCTGGCCGCGCAATCGAGGCCGATGGCGATGTCGGTGCCGGCCTGGTAGCCGGCCTGCTCGATCGCTTCCATGATCAGCTTGATCGCTTCTTCGTGGTTGGCCACGTTCGGCGCGAAGCCGCCTTCGTCGCCGACCGAGGTAGCCAGGCCCTTCGAATGCAGGATCTTCTTCAGGGTGTGGAACACCTCGGCGCCATAGCGCATCGCTTCCTTGAACGAAGGCGCGCCAATCGGGATGATCATGAATTCCTGGATATCCAGGTTGTTGTCGGCGTGGGCGCCGCCGTTAATCACGTTCATCATCGGCACCGGCATCTGCATGGCGCCCGAACCGCCGAAGTAGCGGTACAGCGGCAGGCCGGCTTCTTCGGCGGCGGCTTTCGCCACGGCCATCGACACGGCCAGCATGGCGTTCGCGCCCAGGCGGCTCTTGTTCTCGGTGCCGTCCAGGTCGATCAGGGTGCGGTCCAGGAAAGCCTGTTCGTTGGCGTCCAGGCCCATGATGGCTTCGCTGATCTCGGTATTGATGTTCTCGCAGGCTTGCAGCACGCCCTTGCCGAAGTAACGCTTCGGATCGCCGTCGCGCAGTTCGATCGCTTCGCGCGAGCCGGTCGACGCGCCCGACGGCACGGCGGCACGGCCCATCACGCCCGATTCGAGCAGCACGTCGCATTCGACGGTTGGATTGCCGCGCGAGTCGATGATCTCGCGGCCGATAATATCAACGATAGCACTCATGGTTCAGTCTCCGGAAAGGTGAAAAATCGTCGCACATGAAAGTCGAGGCGCCGGTTGGGGCGCCTCGTCTTTCAAGCTATATAAGTGAAATCAGCCCTTGAAGCTGGTCTCGAGGAAGCCGGTACGCTTCACCACGCGGTCGAGTTCGACCAGGGTGGTCAGCAGTTCCTTCATGCGTCCCAGCGGCACGGCGTTCGGGCCGTCGGACAGGGCGTTCGCCGGGTCCGGGTGGGTCTCCATGAACAGGCCGGCGATGCCCGCGGCAACCGCCGCGCGCGACAGCACCGGCACGTGCTCGCGCTGGCCGCCCGACGAAGTGCCCTGGCCGCCCGGCAGCTGCACCGAGTGGGTGGCGTCGAACACGATCGGGCAGTTCGATTCGCGCATGATGGCGAGCGAACGCATGTCCGACACCAGGTTGTTGTAGCCGAACGAGGCGCCGCGTTCGCAGGCCATGAAGTTATCTTCAGGCAGACCGGCTTCGCGCGCTGCGGCGCGGGCCTTGTCGATCACGTTCTTCATGTCGCCCGGGGCCAGGAACTGGCCCTTCTTGATGTTCACCGGCTTGCCCGAACGGGCGCAGGCGTTGATGAAGTCGGTCTGGCGGCACAGGAAGGCCGGGGTCTGCAGCACGTCGACGATGCTCGCCACTTCGGGGATCATCTCTTCGTCGTGGACGTCGGTGAGCACCGGCACGCCGAGCGTCTTGCGCACATCGGCCAGGATCTCCAGGCCCTTTTCGCGGCCCGGGCCGCGGAAGGATTTGCCCGACGAGCGATTCGCTTTATCGAACGACGATTTATAGATGAACGGAATACCGAGTGCCTCGGTCATTTCTTTCAGTGCGCCGGCCGTGTCCATCGCCATCTGGCGCGACTCGATCACGCAGGTGCCGGCGATCAGGAAGATCGGGTGATCCTGGCCTACTTCGAAACCGCAAAGTTTCATGCTGCATCTCCTTGCAATACTGGCGTGTTCGCCGCGGTCTTCTCGTTGCCGGCCTGGTGCTTCAGGGCCGCCTGGATGAAGGAAGTGAACAGCGGATGGCCGCTGCGCGGGGTCGACTTGAATTCAGGGTGGAACTGCACGCCCATGTACCACGGGTGCGAATTGTCACCTTCGCGCGGCAGCTCCATGATTTCGCACAGGTCTTCGTTCGGGGTGCGCGCTGCCACCACCATGCCGGCCGCCTCTACCTTCGGCAGGTAGTGGTTGTTGGCTTCGTAGCGGTGACGGTGACGCTCGGTGACGACGCTGCCGTAGATCTCGGCCGCCAGCGTGCCCGGCTTCACCGCGCAGGTCTGGGCGCCCAGGCGCATCGTACCACCGAGGTCCGAATTCTCGTCACGCTGTTCGACCTTGCCGTCGTGGTTCTGCCATTCGTTGATCAGGGCGACGACCGGCTGGTCGGTTTCCAGGTCGAACTCGGTGGAGTTCGCGTTCGGCAGATTCGCCATGTGGCGCGCGTACTCGATCAGCGCGACCTGCATGCCGAGGCAGATGCCGAGGTAAGGGATCTTGTTTTCGCGGGCATAGCGCGCCGCCATGATCTTGCCTTCCACGCCGCGCTTGCCGAAGCCGCCCGGAACCAGGATGGCGTCGTATTTCGCCAGCACTTCGCAGCCTTTGTTTTCGATTTCTTCCGAATCCAGGTAGGCGATGTTGACGCGGCTTTCGGTATGAATGCCGGCGTGGCGCAGCGCTTCGGTCAGCGACTTGTACGATTCGGTCAGGTCGACGTACTTGCCGACCATGCCGATGGTGACTTCGTGCTTCGGGTTTTCCAGCGTGTGGATCAACTTGGTCCACATCGACAGGTCGGCCTTTGGCGCTTCCAGGCCCAGGGCTTCGAGGATGATGTCGTCCAGGCCCTGGTCGTGCAGCACCTGCGGCACCTTGTAGATGGTGTCCACGTCCCACACCGAGATCACGGCCTGCTCTTCGACGTTCGCGAACAGCGAAATCTTGGCGCGTTCGTCATCCGGGATGCGGCGGTCGGCGCGGCACAGCAGCGCGTTCGGCGAAATGCCGATCTCGCGCAGCTTCTGCACGCTGTGCTGGGTCGGCTTGGTTTTCAGTTCGCCGGCCGAGGCGATGTAGGGCACCAGGGTCAGGTGCACGAACGCGGCGCCCTTGCGGCCCGAGCGCAGCGACAGCTGGCGCGCGGCTTCGAGGAAGGGCAGCGATTCGATGTCGCCGACGGTGCCGCCGATTTCCACCAGCGCCACGTCCACGCCTTCGGCGCCGCGGCGGATGTAGTCCTGGATTTCGTTGGTGATGTGCGGGATCACCTGCACGGTCTTGCCGAGGTATTCGCCGCGGCGTTCCTTGCGGATCACCGATTCGTAGATCTGGCCGGTGGTGAAGTTGTTCACCTTTTTCATGCGGGTGCTGATGAAGCGCTCGTAGTGGCCGAGGTCGAGGTCGGTCTCGGCGCCATCGTCGGTGACGAAGACTTCACCGTGCTGCATCGGGCTCATCGTGCCCGGATCGACGTTGATATACGGGTCGAGCTTGAGCATGGTGACTTTGAGGCCGCGCGATTCGAGGATCGCAGCCAGGGAGGCGGCCGCGATCCCTTTACCCAGGGAAGACACGACGCCGCCGGTGACGAATACAAATTTGGTCATTGTGCTGAAGGTGCCGAACGGCACGCGCGGGAAATTGAAATTATACCTTAAACACGCAAATACTTCTTCATATCAAGCTGGCAAGGCCTGCCCCTGCCCGACTGCCAAACGTAGCTTGTCGCTTTGACAAACAAATGTTTCGTAATGACAACAAGTGTCAGGAAAGCGACATTTTGGTGCAGTTTCAAATCGAAAGAAACAAACATTTCCGCAAATCAAGCTAGCATATTCTGATCCTTCAATCTGTATAGGCAAGATAGCAATGGGCTTCCTGAAACACCTGAATATCGGCAAACGGCTGGCCATCGGCTTTGCCCTGACCCTGGCCATGGCGGTCCTGATCGCCTCGGCCGGCATCTGGCGCCTGCAGCACGTGGCGGCCGGCACGCAAACCATTCTGGCGCAGCCGCTGGCAAAGGAGCGCATGATTACCGAGTGGTACACGCAGATCTTCTCGGCCGTGCGCCGCACCGCCGCCATCGTCAAGAGCAGCGACCCGGCCCTCGGCCCCTACTTCAAGGAAGACGCGGCCCTCAGCGCCAAGGTCTCGGCCGAGCTGGTGGCCCAGATCGAGCCCCTGATCGCCGGCCCGGAAGAAACCGCGCTGTTCGCGAAGATCAGCGAGCAGCGCAAGCTGTACAGCAAGGCGCGCGACAGCGCCGTCAAGGCCAAGGCTGACGGCGACCAGGACCTCGCCACCAAAATCCTCGAGGAATCCTTTACGCCAACCGCCAAGGCTTACCAGGAAGCGGTGCAGCAGCTGGTGGCCATGCAGCGCAACCACATCACCGGCATGACCCAGGACATCCAGGCCACGGCCCGCTTCGGCACCACCCTGATCGCGGTGCTGACCGCCTGCTCGGTGCTGCTCGGCGCCCTGGCCTCCTGGCTGCTCACGCGCGGCATCGTGCGTCCGATCCGCGACGCGGTGGAACTGGCCGAAACCGTGGCCAGCGGCGACCTGACGCGCCGCATCGAATCGAGCGCGCGCGACGAAACCGGCGCCCTGCTGCGCGCCCTGGGCCACATGAACGACAGCCTGGTGAACATCGTCGGCCAGGTGCGCAGCGGCACCGAGACCATTTCCGGCGCCTCGGGCGAAATCGCGGCCGGCAACCTCGACCTGTCGGCACGCACCGAACAGCAGGCTTCGGCCCTGGAACAGACCGCCGCCTCGATGGAAGAATTGACCGGCACCGTGCGCCAGAACGCCGACAACGCGCGCCAGGCCAACCAGCTGGCGCAGACCGCCTCCAGCGTGGCCGTGGACGGCGGCGCCGTGGTGAGCCAGGTGATCGCGACCATGGGCTCGATCAACGCCTCCTCGCGCAAGATCGTCGACATCATCGGCGTGATCGACGGGATCGCCTTCCAGACCAACATCCTGGCCCTGAACGCCGCCGTGGAAGCGGCGCGCGCCGGCGAGCAGGGGCGCGGCTTTGCGGTGGTGGCGTCGGAAGTGCGGACGCTGGCCCAGCGCTCGGCGGCAGCGGCCAAGGAAATCAAGACCCTGATCGGCGACTCGGTCGGGAAGGTCGACGCCGGCACCAAACTGGTCGACCAGGCCGGCGCGACCATGGAACAGGTGGTCGAATCGATCCGCCGCGTGACCGACATCATGGCCGAGATCACCCACGCCAGCACCGAACAGACCGGCGGCATCGAGCAGGTGAACGCAGCCATCGGGCAGATGGACGAAGCGACCCAGCAGAATGCGGCGCTGGTCGAGGAAGCGGCTGCGGCGGCGGGCGCAATGCGCGAGCAGGCGGCCAAGCTGGCCGAGGTGGTGGGCGTGTTCAAGGTGGAGGGGCGTGCGGTGGTTGTGGCGCAGGCGCCAGCGCCAGCCCCAGTCAAGCAGCTTGCGCGTGCGGCAAAGCCGAAAGCAGCCACGCCTGTCGTGAAACCTTCGCGCGCCACTACCGCCGCCGAGGAGTGGGAAGAGTTCTGATGTAGGGTGGGCCGGGCCGCGCTAGGCACTTGTGCCCACGCGGTGATCGTTGCCGGCTTCGATATCGCGGTCGGTGATCTTGCCACCCAAACCTGCACACGATATCGGGGCTGTTGCCTGCCCCGCTATCGGTCCGCATGATCCGCGTGGGCACAAGTGCCCACCCTACGGGAGCCGTTCCCGACTCGCGGAACGGAAACCAAATACGTTCCGGGCCGATGGGACCAATCATCCCGCATCACTTCGGGTTCGCGCTTCTAACAACCCCGAAAAACGTGTACGTCTTGACGCTCCCCCGCCCCTCGGGCAGAGTTGCGCCAACGTACCACTCCCCGCGTCCCAATGCCCATCGATTTCCAGCCTCCCCCACACTCCACCGAACAAATCCAGCCCGCCGCCAACGCCTCCTTCGACGAGCAGTACGCGCAAGCCCGCGACCTGGCCAACAATGGCCAGCCGGCGCTGGCCGTGGCCGCCTACAACGCGCTCCTGATGCGCTCCCCCGGCAACGTCGACGTCCTGCTCGGCCGCGGCATCGCCTACACGCGCCTGGAGCGCTGGGCCGAGGCCCAGGCCGACCTGGAAGCGGCGGCCAAGGCCTCGCCCGGCTACGCCGACGTCTGGCTCGCGCTCGGCAACCTGCACCAATGGCACGACCAGCCCGAGCCGGCGATCGCCGCCTACAGCCGCCTGGTCGCGCTGCGCCCCGACGATGCAGCCAGCTGGCTGGCCCGCGCCCGCGCTTACCGCGCCGCCGGCAAGCTGGCGGATGCGCGCGCCGACCTGGCGCAAGCGCGCAAGGCGGGAGGCAATACCACCGAGCTCGACGCCTTTGCGGCGGCGCTCGAACCTGCCCCCGCCGCAAAGGCGGATGCAGATGCGGCAGCAGCCCCCGCGCCGGACATGGCCCCGATCGCCGCCATCTCGCCCCAGCCACGCGCCGGCAATCCGGAAGCGGCGCTGGCCGCCGGCTACACCTGGGCCGCCAGCCTGTCCGGCAGCTGGACTGACGTCGGCCCCGGCCCGCGCTGGAACGACCAGACCGCCAGCGTGCGCCACTACACCAAACGCGGCTCGATCGGCTTCGAGACCCTGCGCGCGCACCGCTTCGACCAGTCCGGCTACGCCTGGGCGCTGGACGCCTATGCCGACTTGTGGAACGGCGCCTACGCCAACCTGCGCTACCAGCGCGCCCCGGCAGCCCGCCTGTTCCCGGAAAACGCCGGCCGCATCGAAGTCTGGCAATCGCTCGGCGGCGGCTGGGAAGCATCGCTCAGCGACGACGTGCTGGGCTTCGATTCGCGCGTGAACATCTACGGCGCCAGCCTCGCCAGGTACGTCGGCAACTGGTACATCCAGCTGCGCCACCAGAACATCGTGTCCGAAGGGTCGCACGGCAGCGGCGACCGCCTGCTGGCGCGCTACTACTACGCAGGCGACGCCGACAGCTACATCGAGGCCACGGCAAACCGCGGCCGCAGCGACGATCCGCTGTCCCTGGCCGGCGGCCGGGCACGTTCCGGCGGCGGCGGCCTGACCTGGGTGCGCTACTGGTCGCGCGACTGGGGCAGCAAGGTCGGCGCCAGCTTCTCCCATGATTCCGGCGACGGCAGCGGCGCGCGCGAACGCGGCGTCTCCTTCGGGCTGTACCGCCGGTGGTAAGCGTGCGTCCTTCCGTGGCCGAGCGCCTGGGGCGTGCACTCGCCTTTCCGCTGCAAGCCCTGCCGGCCCTGGTGGCGGCCTGGTTCTGCCTGCGCGTCGCCGAGGCCATCCACGCCAGCGGCGCCGGCGTGGCGCAATCGAGCCTGTTCGGCGCCGGCCTCGGCAACGATTTGCTGTCGCTGCTGCGCTTCGCCTGCGTGTTCCTGCTGGGCGCCCTGCCGCTGGCCCTGGTCCCCTCGCCGCGCTGGCGCAGCGCCGCCCTCGGCCTGCTGTGGAGCGTGCTGCTGCTGGCCCATGCCGCGCTGCTGCAATACCACTGGGTGGCGGGCGTGCCGCTCGGGGCCGATCTGTTCGCGTATTCGGCCAGCGAAGTCGGGGCCACCGTCGCCGGCGGCTGGGCCCTGAGCCCGTTGCTGGGCGTGGCCGTGATGGCGGCGCTGGCCTGCCTGTGGACGCTGCTCGCACTGAGCGTGCGCGACTGGTGGCCGCGTCCCGGCGTCCGCGCGGGCTACCTCGTGCTGGCGGCAAGCCTGCTGGCCCATGTCCTGCTGCCGCAGCGCTTCGCGCCACCGGTGGCGCGTACCGACGCCGACCTCGACTACCTGGTAAACAAGACCGCCTTTTTTGTCGACAGCAACCTGGCGCACCTGCATGGGACGGGTGCCGCGCTTGAAACCAACGCGCACGCCAAGGCGCAGACGCCCTGGTCCGGCCAGGACCCGCGCTACCCCTTCGTGCATGCCGAGCGCACGCCCGATACCCTCGGGCCGCTGCTGCGCACGCGTCCCGGCGCGCCGCCGCCGAAGCTGGTCTTCGTCATCGTCGAAGGCCTGGGCCGCAGCTTCTCCGGTCCCGGCGCGCGCCTGGGCAGCTTCACGCCCTTCCTCGACGAGCTGGCCGGCCGCAGCCTGTATTTCGAGAACTTCCTGTCCGGCCAGGGCCGCACCTTCGGCGTGCTGACCACGGTCTTCGGCTCCCTCCCCTTCGGCGAGAACGGCCTGGCGGCGCTGGGCGACAAGCTGCCGCGCCACGACTCGCTGCTGTCGGTCCTGAAAGCCCAGGGCTACCGGCTGCGCTTCTATTCCGGCTCGAACCTGGAATTCGACAACGAAGGCACTTTCCTGCGCCACCAGGGCGTGGACACGATCGTCAGCGAACGGGATTTCGGCCCGCCTTACCGGCGCAGCAGCGACTGGGGCTACGCCGACCGCGACCTGATGGAGGTAGCTTCCGAGCGCGAAGCGAAGGCGCCAGCCGGCCCTGCGGTCACGATCATCCAGACCACCAGCATGCACAGCCCCTTCACCTTCCCCGGCAAGGAAGCCTGGCTGCGCCGCGTCGACGAGCACATGGCCCAGCTGAAGATGCCGGCCACCCCGGTCCATCAGGACAACCGCGACATCTTCGCCAGCATCCTGTACACCGACGACGCCCTGCGCCTGTTCTTCGAGCGCGCGGCCAAGCTGCCGGACTTCGATAACACCATCTTCATCGTCACCGGCGACCACCGCCTGCCCGAACTGCCGATGGACACGCGCATCGAGCGCTACCACGTGCCGCTGATCGTGTATTCGCCGTTGCTGAAGGCGCCGCTGTCGGTCAAGGCCATCTCCTCGCAGTTCGACATCGCGCCTGCGCTGCTGGCCTACCTGGCCAACAACCACGGCCTGAAGTCGCCGCAGGAAGTGACCTGGATCGGCACCGGCCTCGATACCGAGCCCGGGTTCCGCAACCTGCACGTGATCCCGCTGAAGCAGACCAAGACCGAGATGAGCGACTTCGTCTCGGGTACCGCCTACCTGGCGCAGGGCCGGCTCTACACCATCGGCGACGGCATGCAGCTCGACCGCAACAGCGACGCCGGCACCCTGGCGCGCGCCCAGGCCCAGTTCCGCGACTTCCTGGAAGCGAACGGCAGCGCCGGGCGCAGCACCGAACTGCGACCCCAAGCCGATGTGCGCCTGGCCGGCTACGGCGGCGAACGCACCCTGCGCGGCACCGCGCTGGCCGCGAGCGCCGGCGACCTGGGCGTGACCAACCTGCGCCGCGCCGCCGGCGCCGGCGTCGTGTTCGAGGCTACCTTCACCAACCACGGCCCCGATGCCTCGCCGGCCTTCGTGCCGCTGCTGGTGATCACCGACGAGCGCGGGCTGGAGCTGCTCGAAACCGCCGCGCCGGCGCGCTCGCTGGCGCCAGGAGAAACCGTGACGATCGCCCTGCGGCCCGACCTGCGCAAGGTGGCGCCGGGCAGTTATTTCGTCTCGGTCCTGCCCTCGCACCCCGACACCGGGCGCCCGCTCGGCGTTGGCCAATACCACGTGGAGACGCGCCTGTGAAACGTACCCTCGCCGCCCTGCTGCTGGCCGGTTTTGCGCTGGCCGCCCAGGCCGCGGACCGCATCGGTCCGCGCGCCATCTGGACCTGGGAAGAAGACTCGTATGCGATGCTGGACGACCCGGCCACTGCCGGCCGCGCCATCGATTTCCTGCAATCGAAGTCGATCGACACGGTGTTCCTGTACGCCGACGCCTTCGGCAAGCGCAACGCGATTGCAGACCAGCCGCAGCTCTACCGGCGCCTGCTGCGGCGCCTGCATGCCTCGGGCCTGAAGGCTTATGCCCTGCTCGGCTCCGGCTACCTGCACACCGAGCGCTACGTGCTGCCCCGGCACCGCAAGGAAGCCCTGGCCATGCTGCAGCGCGTCCTCGACTACAACAAGGCGGCCGCGCCCGAGGAACGCTTCGACGGCATCAACGTCGACATCGAGCCGCACATCCTCGACGAATGGGCGACCCGCAAGATGGCGCTGCTGGGCGAGTTCGTGGCGCTGTCGGATACGCTGATGGGGGCCAAGCGCGCATCGGGCCAGGCGCTGCCGATGGGACCGGCGATCCCGTTCTGGCTCGATGGCCTGCACATCGAATGGAAGGGACAAACCAAGCCGGTGAGCCAGCACGTGCAGGACATCTACGACTACGTGGCGTTGATGGACTACCGCGACAAGGCAGCCGGCGGCGACGGCATCGTCAGCCACGCGATGGACGAGCTGCGCTACGCCGAGCGCATCGAGAAGCGCGTGCTGATCGGCGTCGAGACGCTGCCGAACGCGATCAAGAAGGTCTCTTTCCACCACCTGAAGGAAGCCGACATGGAGCGCGAGCTCGGGGCCACGGCGCGCAGCGTGGGTGCGATGCAGCCGTTTGGCGGCTTCGTGATCCACCATTACGGGTCTTACCGCA
>Ga0265780_10005656_pt1 | contig 15764 bp, 18 predicted proteins | sample P1T30metagenome_FD_192432 | JGI IMG/M metagenome (GOLD analysis project Ga0265780, IMG submission 192432) | Plant litter microbial communities from East Loma Ridge, Irvine, California - P1 T30 | ecosystem: Environmental > Terrestrial > Plant litter > Unclassified | place: USA: California... | reverse complement strand
AACGCTTGGCTGCCGGAGTGTCGGAAGAACTCGACGCGGTATTTAAAGCCCTTTTCAAATAAGGGGAAATAATGGTCGCAAGCACTGCACTGGAAGCCCTCACAGCCGAGCTGCTTGGTGATGTGGGTAAACTCCACGACGACGTTAAATCACTGCATGAGTTACTGCCGACTATAACCAAGACGGCCAGTAATGATCTACAGATCATCACTGGCAAGGTAGGCGAAGCCCTGCAGATTCAAGCTGGGCATTACCTGGGAGCGGCTGAGAAGCTGGCCGGGGTACTGCAAGCGATGAGCCAGGAAATCGACCGGAATGCAGGGCAGGCGGCTGCAATAGCCAGCGAAGCGGCAAAGCTCGACATTCGCCAAGCTGCAGCTGCAGCAGCTACTGAGGTAGTCGGCCGAACGGTGGGGGATGAGGTAGCCAAGATCGTTAATCAGGTCAACAACGCGGCAAACAACTTGGTGACGCAAACCAGCGCGGCAAAGCATGAAATCCTGGGGGCTGCTCGCTCGGTTTCCTGGGGGTTCGGGCGCATCCTGGGGATGCTGATTGCAGCGGGCTTAATCAGCGGCTTGGTAGTCGCCCTGGGGGTGCCGTACCTTCAGGGCCGAGGCGCGGCGCCGGCTCCAGATCAGGAAACGGCAAAGCAGATCGAGGCCGGCCGCGACTTCATCCAGGTGCTGCCGCAGCTCGACAACGCAACAAGGGAAAAGGTAACGCGCCTGATCCTGAAAAACCGGGCAGCTGAACAGAAGTGACAAAGGGCTGGCATAAAGCCAGCCCTCCCGGAATCTCCCGCTGCAACTTCTAGGTAAACAACGAAGGCCCGCCGCTATTTTGATGACCCGGAATCAAAATAGCAAGGTCGCACTACGACTATGAACAAACAAATGATATGGGTTCAGCCGGCAATCTGGTTCTTCCAGGGTGCCGGAATGATGGTAAGGGCGCCTTACCTGATGTACCAGACCTTTGCTGGCAAAACGGCCTATCACTGGTGTCTCTGGATTGCCTTCTACTTCTGCACTGCCTACTCCTGGGACTTCGTTTTTACGCTCTATCGGGAAGGCTTGGGACTCAACGCGCTCGGACCGTTTGTGTTTTCCGGCATCGTCTGGGCCTTCTGGAGCGGGGCGACAAAACTTTCGATGAAACGGAATTTCCTGGTGTGGTTGCCTGGTCAGGGCAAGCTGCGCTCTTGGATCGGTAACAGGGCGCCGGCAATGGCAGCTGGAAGCGGTGCCGCCAAACATGATGAAACCTTGCTGCGCGGTGCTGCTGTTGTGCCTGGTGCCGGCCTGGCTGCGAGCTTGAAGCGTGGGGCCACGGATGCCGAGCTAGGCAACGTCATCGAGTGGGGCGGCGTGCCGATTCCACCAAAGGGCGAGCCTGAACACTTCCTCATCGAAGGCAAAACCGGCGCCGGCAAAACGCAGGCTATCAACGCAATGATGCGCAAGGTTCGCCAGCGTAACCAAGCGGCGATTATTGCGGACCCTGCAGGCGGCTACCTGGCGCGTTTTGGTCGGCCTGGTGATGCGATCCTGAACCCGTTTGACAAGCGCACCGTGGACTGGTCGCCCTTCGCTGAAATCGAAGCGGAGTACGACTACCGGCGCATGGCAATTGCCGCGATCCCGGACGGTGAGGGCGGCGACAAGAATTGGACGACTCACGCACAGGTCTTGTTCACTGGTGTTTTCAAGGCGCTGCATCAACGCGGTGAGCACAGCATCAAAACGCTGCTGTACTTCATGACGCAAGCGGAACAAACCGAACTGGCTGATTTGCTGGTGGACAGTCCAGCGGCCGGCTACACCAAACCGGCCAATGCCCGGATGCTGGAAAGCATTCGCTCTACCGGCTGCGCGCCGCTGTCGAACTGGATTTACCTGGCCGACAAAGGCACTTTCAGCGTTCGCAAATGGGTGCGTGATTCGGACACGAACAGGAACTGCCTTTTCCTGACATACACCGATGCGCAAATGGCCGAACTGCGCAACCTGGTTGCCTGCTGGCTTGAGCTGGCGATTGTTGAGGGTCTGTCTCTCACTGAGAGCCAATCGCGCCGCCTGTGGTTCATCATGGATGAACTCGATAGCCTGGGCCGGATTATGAGCCTGCGAGCTGGCCTGACGAAGTTGCGCAAGTACGGCGGCGTATGTGTTTCGGGCCTGCAGACCATCGCGCAGCTGCGCAGTACCTACGGCCACGATGAGGCGCAAACGCTCCTGTCCTGCATGACGACAAAACTCATTTTGAAAGCCGGCGACGGCGAGACAGCGAAATACTTTGAGAACGAAATTGGGCAGCAGGAAGTCGAGCGGGAAGAAGTCAGCGAAGGCACTAGCAGCAAGGTTGGTGACTTCGGATCGTCCAGCGAAAACAAGAGCGTTCGCAGGACCACTCAAGCGGCGGTCATGGCCTCACAAATCACTGGCCTGGACAACCTGCAAGGCTACCTGATGTTGACTGGCCAGCCCATCGCAAAAATCCAACTGGCCTATGTCCCGATGCCAGATATTAACGCCCCATACGAAGCGAAGTAAGGACGCCAAAAATGAACCCACAAGCAGCATTTAAAACGCTCCTGGTTGTCCTCGCTATCGGCGCCGTTAGTGGCTATGGCGAATGGCAGAAAGTCTACGGCGGCACACCGGCCGAGCGGTTAGCAAAGGAACTGGCCAGCTGTATCGCAGCAGGCAGGCTCGCCACCTATCAAAAAGGTGGGTGGGGTGGAGCAAGTGCCGACGCGAGCAACCAGAAGGCTGAGGCCGCGTGTCAGAAGCAAGTGCAGGCCAAATTCGCCAATAGCGATCTGCCGGCCTACCTTTCGCAATCGAAATAAGAACGACCGTCGCCCGGTCGGGTAACCGGGCAAACAACTTCTAGGAGCTTCACAATGAATTCGTTTAAACTGTTTATACCATTATCGCAGCATCCCTTTTCGCCGTCGCCACTGCATCGGCCGCACCGAAGCCAGAAAAAGACCTGAGCCTGAAATTTGATGACAAATACAAGCCTGGCCAGCTGCTGGTTACGGCTGTAGCTAACAACGCGGCGGCTGTCGGCGTCGTCCCTGGTGATGTGCTGCTGAAAGTGTGAACGATGCCGGCCAGTGCTGCCCATGCTGCGCAGATCGAGAGCCAGGGCAAGAACAAAGAAATGTGTGGCCCGGTGAAAACGAGACTCGACGTATCGACCATCGTTGCCCCGTTTGTAATGCACGGATCAAAGGCCGGATACGAGCTTGAAAACACCATGAAGTTCAGACACAAGAACGGGAAAGGGTTCACGGTAAAGCTGGCAGATACCAACTAAGCCGGCATCGTTAAAAACACCTAACGCTCACGGTTCGCCCTGGTCGTTTTTACTTCATAATGACTCCAAAGAGGAAGGGTTCGATATGTCAAAAAGTCTAGAAGAATGGCTCCTTGTCCCCGCGAACAAAGCGGCTGTTGACGCGGCTGTCGAAGCATCGAATGCCGATCCGGCTTACGTGATGAAAGTATTGGAGGCGCGAAGAGAGGCGCTTCGGGAAAAAAAACAACTCGACGAAGAAATTCGCCTGCGGCACGGCCGCATAGTAAAGCTCCTGGAAGGGCCGCAGGGAGAATGGATACGGGAGAAAGCCCACGAACAGATCGACAAGTGGGAGCGCAACCAGCTTTGCCATCCTCGCTACGTGTGTCAGTGGCGTAAGTGGTTGGCAATGCCGGCGTCGTTTCTTGAAGCGGCTGTTTTGCGTACGGATGACATAGGCGTGTCGATGCGCCAGAATTCACCATTCTCACATTCATGGAACCTAGTCGAGCCAGAAGTTAGTAGCGGAGTCCAAAATGCCTAAAAATCTTGACTATTGGCTTACCCAGATAACACCAGACATTAGGAAGCCGGCAGATGGGAGAGTCAGAAGCACGGAAGAATTGATATTAGGGGCCGAGAGTAGGGCGGCGGTTTCAGCGGCGGTTCTGCGTGCGGTAGAACGGGCCGATGCACTAGGGTTGCCACGCGCTTACAAGGAACTACCGTCAGAGGTGACGACTCCATCGCCGGCTGCGGTTCCTGGGCCTGGCTGCAGCTCAAATTGAGTGTGAAGCCACTCAAATGAGTGACCTGCTAGTCAAAAACGCTTCGATTTTCTTCAAAAAGATAAGACTTTTTCAAGATTATTAGTCGAATTGAGTGATTCTGAGAAACCTAAAGGTATTATCGCCAGCTGCTGCTCCTGAACCTTGGTTGCAGCTCAAATTGAGTGTGAAGTCACTCAAAATGAGTGATCTGCTACTCAAAAACCCTTCGATTCCCCTCAAAAAGATAATACTTTGTCAATATTATTAGTCGAATTGAGTGATTCTGAGAAATCCACGGGTATCATCGCCGGCTGCTGCTCCTGAACCTTGGCTGCAGCTCAAATTGAGTGTGAAGTTATTCAAAATGAGTGATCTGCTACTCAAAAACCCTTCGATTCCTTCAAAAAGATAAGACTTTGTCAACATTATTAGTCGAATTGAGTGATTCTGAGAAAACCACGGGCATCATCGCTGGCTGCTGCTCGGGGAAAGTCGCAGAGAGTGATAGACCGATTGACTAAAAGGATAAGAACAATCTAACCAGGTCGGCCAAGGTCGAGCCTGATTTGCTCCGTAATACAGGGTTCATCCTTCAATTCAGTCCGTAAGGCGTTCAAGATCAGGCCGGGACCACCGGCCAGGTTCCCTAGACTGGCCTGCAGCTGGTCGGCTCGCAAAGCGAGCGACCGTAACCGGGCAATCTCCCATAGCAGCGTCTTTACATCCTTGGAATCGTTGCGTGCCTGGATCGCCTGCAGCTCGGCGCGGGTCAGTTTTCGTTTAAAGCGCATAGGTCAATACCTGGTCAGCCGGTCGCGCCGCCCCGGCCCGGTTGGGTGCTAGGTTAGCCGCAAAATCTTTCAATCCTTGTTCTTTCTGTCGAGCTGGGCGCCGCGGTGCTTTGAAATCCAGAAATCGGGCCGCAGAGGCGTTTTTGAAGGCTAGGATGCGCCCAGTATCACTTGATCGAAGAAAACGCCTCCTGTGCTCGCTTCGCGACTCTTGGGGGCCAATTAAATCGAATCCTAACCTCGCTTGTTGGCCTAAGCCCTTCCTTTTGGCGTAAACCATGCTGACGTTGATCAGTGCCAACGTGGTCGTAGTCCTTCCAGGTGATGCCTCGTTTCCTGTAGACCGCTTTTTGTCTACTTATGTTACCGCTTGGGATTTGTTGGCTGTAGCGTTCCGGTTCTGAGTTCTACGCGCCTTGGCGCGTTCTAAGCCCGCTGGCGGGCTGTCGACAAAGGGGAGGGGGAGCCGACTTGTTCGGGGGAACCCCGAAGGGGTGCCCCGGCCGCAGGCCGCTTGTCTGAATCGCGTTATCTTTTTCCACAGTCTGCGGCCCTCGCGCTATAGGTAAAAATATAAAGGAATCATTAAAGGCAATACCTTACAGGTTTAGGGGGGGTCCGATTAGGCGTGATGGGGGGGTCCGATTAGGCGTTGAAAAAGGGGGTAAGGGGGGGTCCGATTAGGCGTGGTAGGGGGGTCCGATTAGGCGTGGATAAGTTCTTGAATCAACAGGCTTATCAACAAAAACTGCGCCTCGCTGGGCGCAGTTCTCAAGTTGCAGGGGGGGCCGATTAGGCGTGATTATGTTTATCCGGTCATCGCAATCTATAAGGGACTGGCGGGGGCGAGGCCATCAACATTAGACCGCCTATCACCTGCTTGACCTTGGCGTGAGGATACACAGCTAGAACGGCCTGCAATGCCGGTATGAATTTCTTCTTGAAATCCTTGTCAGCATCCTTGCCTTGGTATTCCTGGGCAAACTGTGCTCGTAAGCTGGCCCAATGCAAGATGAGCGGCCGGCCCTCGATGCGGTGTAGGCGCTCGGCCAGCCAAACATATACGTCCATCGCCAGGGCAGAGCCTTTGAGGGCCATCAGGGCGCGCATATCGAGCGGCACGGCATGATCTATCAGGGTCGAAAAGTATTCGTCTGAGAAGGCGATAGAGGCCGGCCACAGTGCCCGCTGCTCATCAGTGTTGTTCAGCCAGGCTTCAAACCGTTTGATGGGCTTGCCTTCATAGGTGTGCGCCTTTCCGTTGGCGTTGAAACCTAACGTCATGCGACATGCCGACAATGCCTGCACTTGCTTACGGAACGTGGCAAAGGAACTGTTACGCCCGCCGTTTGTTCCCTTGCCGAGCATCCGTAAAAAGTCACTTGCGCTATCTCCTACCGGGATTTCCTGGGTCTTGAAACGCACCGCGTATGTGTTCATCCAGGCCAGCATTAGCCGGGGCAAGGCTCCATAAGGGATGGGCTGTTGGACGAACTGTTGGCCATCCCATAATTTGCCAGCTTCGACCAGGAGCGCGGAATTACCGGAGTGACGTTCAAAGCTGGTGCCGTCCACTTTGGAGCGGGGCAAACCAACTTGGCACATGATGGTGTGCATGAACGCCATATCATCGCCATCAGGACGTGCGCCGGCAATCTCTGCCGATGCCTCGACCAGTTTTAAATCGCGCTTGGTGGGTTCCTTGGTCTTGACCTTTGGAGGAATGACAGCCAGCGATGCCAGCACAGCTTTGGCCGGCTGTACGGGCTTCGGCTTACTTGGCCTGGTGTCCTCGGTCTTGGATCGCGCTGCAGGGGCTGCGCCGAACAGATCGGTTTGTGTAGTGGTCGAACCCATCATTACGTCCTTGTCGTCATCCAGGCTTCGGCTTCATCCTGGGCATCGTTGTACGCCTCTGCCAGCAGGTACGCATGGCGGGCTGCAGCCGGCATAGCAGATGCGGCCATCATCAGCCAATGGGCGCGCTGTTCCTCGGCCAGACTGTTCCACCAAGTCATGCCGGTTTGAGGATCTTCATGGGGGATCGGAAATACGCCGCCGCCAGCTTCCTGGCCGTCTTCCAGCAACTGCAGCCGCCAGCCGCCGCCCAGCTCGGCAGGGCGTGGGGTGATTTCATAGCTGTGCTTCATGCGGCGCTTGCCGATAGCGTGGCCTGGTCGCGGTGCCACTTCACGAAATCAACCTCGGCATGCCGCAGGCCCAGCTCCTGGATTTCACCCAAGGCTGTCTCGATCTTGGCGAAAGCGCGGGGGTTCTGCCTGGCCGACTTCAACACATATTCATCGCGGCCGCGTAGCACGATGGCCCAGCGCTTTCCGTCGAAGCACTGGACGATGGCCTTAGTCACAGTGTTACTGCTGACTAGGGTTTTTGCCGTCTCCAAACTGACACTTTGCATCGTTTCCTCACAATAGAATAAAGCTTACTGATTAACAGTATTACATAAAGTGTAAATTAGATACAAGCAAAATGAGGGTGTCTATTTGACATAAAACCCGTTCTACGCTGTCGATGTTAATGTTGTATTTTTTGCAGCCGGATTCATAAATCCGGGGTAGTGGGTGGTTTCAGGCAGGCGCAAACTGGTGTAACCTGCAATCATGAACGCTGTCCTTTCCCCCACTAAATCCGAATTCGCCACTGCTGAGGAAGCGGCGGCCTATGACATGTGGTTTCGTGAACAGGTGTATCAGGCCATCGCGGACCCAAGCCCGAGCATCTCGCATGACCAAGTGATGGCCGAGATGCGCGCTATCATCGCGGCTAAGCGAAAGAGGAAAACTGCGCCTTCGAATAGCTCGTCTTGACGCTAGAATAAATAGCCGAGTCTATACCTGACTCAACCGTTTTTTCTGGAGTGTCAATGCTTCCCATACAGTGGCTTCGCCACCCCAGCATCCCTACTTGTACCGTGCCGGCCGAGTCGCCGGCAAGCGGGAAATCGTGGTACATCCGAATTACCTGGTCGTGTATCGCATTCAACCAACCGTCATCGAAATTGTCTTGGTCCTGCATTCCCACCAACAATATCCGACCGCGCTCTGACGCAAAAAATGGGGGAGTACACGCTCCCTTTATATTATTTATTGATATGGATAAATCTTGATTTTTCAGAACCCTGATTACGTTAATATTCCGCCTTTTGAAACTGAAGACCTTCGCATTAATCTAACCCAATATCTAGATTCCTGGTTTCAGAATCCAATTAATGGGCAAATGATGAAGGTCGGTAACTATAAGTGGGGGGTTTACGCATTTTATGACTATGACGGTGAACCGATTTACGTAGGACAAACCAATGAAATGTTGCGTACTCGAATCCGACGTCATCTTACAAACCAACGAACCGATGCTGTTGCAATGTCTGTCCTCGATCCATTCGAGGTATTTGAGATTTCAGTATGGCCCCTGCCGGAGTATCAGAATACAGGAAGCAAAGACCCTGTAGCTCGCCACCACTTGAACACCTTGGAGCGGACGGTCACTGCAATGGCGATAGCTAAATCGCATTTCAAAGCGGTTTTGAACGAAAAAGATCCTCCTCCAGGCTCAGACATTGCTGCTATACCGCAGTCGTTTAGGGGGCGTGTTGTATCGGAGCAAGTTTACAATTTACGCTCGCACCCTGATTTCCGAATTGCACGCCGCGCGCTGATTATTTCACGACTAGCTCAAGTAATTTCAGAGCGAAAGGTGCAAGGCGGGCTTCGGCGGGTTTTGCTCGTTCAGGCTCAGCGTCTGCAGTGGCTTGCACAGCGGCGATACGATGCTTTAGGAGGAGCTGCATCAGTCGAGATAGAAGGTAATGACGAAGCCTGACGAGGTTCGCTCGCAAATCATGCGAGCAGTTCGTTCTAAGGATACTCGACCTGAGTTAAGTATTCGACATATCCTACACAACTTAGGCTATCGGTATCGATTGCATAGTAAAGATTTGCCAGGGTCTCCTGATTTAGTTTTTTCTCGGCGCCGAAAAGTGGTCTTTGTTCATGGTTGTTTCTGGCATGGCCACGATTGCAAACGAGGGGCGCGAGAACCAAAAACTAACGCTGAATATTGGAAAACTAAAATTACCAATAACAAAGCTAGGGATACGCGATCATTAGATGCGTTGCAGCAGGCTGGGTGGGAAGCGTTGATCGTTTGGGAATGCGAACTTAAAGCTATGAACCATGCTGCTCTCATACCTTACTTGGTTAATTTTCTAGGCCCAGCAAAATATAAGTGATCGAACAATCAAACACGACGAATCGGTATCATTTCCGACTCTTTTTGTATTATTCCACCTCTTCGTACTGTTGTTTTTCTTATTAGCTCATTGTCTCTCATGAATAAATTAAAATCAACATAGTTTACTTCTTCTTCTATTCCTTGAAAACAAGTATGGAAAGCTGTAATTAATTCGACGTTGCTCATTTCTTGAGCTTTAGCTACTGGTTTTTCATCATTAGGTATTGAAGAGGGAAATAAATAGACACATGCGGGCGGAGTTCTAAAAGGACCGACTTCTGTCATACGGTGCGCGGGTTGATTGCAGTCAACCTTTGGACAAGATCGTCCAATGGTCCCACACATCATGTCCCATACAATAAGACCATCTACACGTTGACTACGAGAAATTATCTCTGCACTTAGTCGAGTATGAATACCCGACCAAGCATTTTTTCTAGGGTCAGCCCCAAGATTAGTACATATACTCCAAATAATAAACTCATCAGCATTTTGAGGACGTTCAAAAATATTAGTGTTATTGCCGTCCAAACAACCTTTTAGATCAATAATCGCTAACTTTCCACTATTGAGACGTACTGCATAATCATTTCGATTTGCATCTTCTGTTTGCTCCCATCCAGCGATATAGCCTTTATCTTCCATATGGTTTAGAACATGTTGTACGAATTCACGTTTGCTTCGCATTGTTGCGGAGAACTGACCTCGGACGCGCTCTACTGCTCCACGAAATAACCCTGAATTATAAAATTCTTTTTCGTCGAGACCATGTTGCCCCAATTTGTGTGCTTCAGTTTTTAAAACCTCAGCAAACTGCTCGATCCGCTCGCGCAATTCTTTATCCTGCTGGCAAGGAATGACACTCATGCGGCGACTTGATGCGTAATTGTTGGATTTACTAAAAGAGCTTCAAAAACATATTGAGAAAGATGGCGAACAACTGGAACAGCTACCCCATCTCCAGTCAAATGATATGCTTCATTATAGTTTTTCGGTAGTTTGTAACTATCGCTAAGGCCCATTAAGCGTGCTGTTTCACGAGCGGAAATGAGGCGTGAACGTATATGATTCCCATCTACCACAACAATAACTTGTCGGCTTGAGCCACCAGACGGTGTACGCAAGCATCCTGCGACATCATCGAACCGAATTTCAGCTCGCTGAACCTTTCTTTTTTCTTCAACACGTGTGCGCCTATAAACGCAACCTACCATACGACGTCCTGAACGCTTCGCAGCTTCTAGCTTAGCTAAATTAGTAGGTGACATCATGCCCACAAGCTGCTCAGTCTCCGCAGCAGTATGCCAAGTTACACCTGTAGGACATTCTTCGATTAAGTCGGCAAACGTAGTATTACGATGCGCCGGTGTTGGAACGTTCCACCAAATCCAATTTTTCTTTGCTTCATCCGATATTAAATTGTATGCATTACGTAAACCTCCAGTGTGAAATGGCTCAACTGGTCCTGGCGAAGTTAAATTTGGCGCAATCTCAACATCGTCTCTGACCCCAATAAAAAATAAGCGAGGTCGAGACTGTGGAACGAACAATGCGGCATCGATTACAAGCGCTCCGTGCCTATATCCTGCTTTGACGAATGTGTCACAAATAGTTGTAAAATCTTTTCCTTCATGAGAGGTCAGCGCTCCGCAAACATTTTCTAGCGCAATAATCTTTGGTGCTCGGCCAACTGCGATTAGATTATTTACAATTTCCCAGAAAGGATAAAACGTACCGGAACGCTCGCCTTTTAAACCGGCTCCGCCACCTGCTAGGGATAGATCTTGACAAGGAAATGATCCCCAAACAAGATCAGCAAGTCCTGGCAGATCAGCTATCTCGATCTGTCTAATATCCCCTACTTTTAGCTCGCCGGATGTTCCCCAGTTGGCTTGGTAGGTCATTCCCTTTTTGTGGTCGAAATCATTCGCGAACAGGCAAGTCCAGTTGCTTCCAAGGCCGGCTCGAGCCATACCCGCACCTGCGAAAAACTCATAAAAATTACTCATAAGTATCGCTTTCTTCTTTACTTCTCATAGTATTTACTTCTCGGCTGAGCTTTTCTTGAATTGCCTCTGTAATCCAAGTGTTTCGAGAAACATTGCCAATTCGGCGCGCACATGCGCTGTCGATTGCCTCAACAGTTTCCTGAAGCAATCTAAGATTAAAGCGTTCCATAGAGCCCGCCATTGTGAGCTTAAAAATAGAGTTCATAGGCGCCATTATGGCGCCACATTGGCTCAATGTCTATTAAAAACTTTGCATAGCTGCAGCCCGCTTAGAGTCCTTGGCCGTCGTCATGGTGCGCGCTCGAGAACTCCGACTGGCCGCTGAACTGCGACTGGCCGGCCAGCTCGCCGCCCCATGGCATTTTTGCGCCGTTGTCTGCCTTCGCGCTCGTCGGCCGGCCTTCGTCGCCCCAGCTTACGTTCACATTCGCGCCGGTCTGGTAGTCGGTCGATCCCTTCTCAAAAAGTGCATGCTCCTGCTTGCCCTGGGGGTTCTGCGTCTGAACCAGGTAGAAGGGTTTGCCGCCGATTTCCTGATTGGCGATGATCTGGCCAGGCGTGCTATCTCGGCCCTGCTCCTGCTCGCGTGCCGGCGCCTGCTCCTGCACGGCCTGAGTCTCGTTCGTCCTGGCGTTGATGCCGCTGAAAAACGCACCAATGCCGCTTTCCAAGTCCTTGACCGATGCGGCCAGGCTGTTTTCTACGACTTGGGCGGCACCAAGGATTTTCTTACCTGTTTCGCTCATTGCTCTGCTTCCTAGAAGTTGGTTTTAAAGGCCGTGGCCTTTGTCCAGGTCTTGGCGTTTTGCCTGTTCCTGGGCTTGGTTTTTAACGACTGCCTGCCCCTGGTTGTAGGTGACGCGCACCTGGTCACCAGGCTTGGGCACCTCGCTAAAATGCGTTCGCTCATGCCGGATAGTGCCGCGGCCATGCGTTTGATACACATACCCATCATCGACGGCTTTAACCGGGCCTGTATAGCGGCCGTTCTCGGTATAGGGTGCCTTGCTGTCGATGGTGGGCGTTGCCTGCTCCTGGGCCTTCTGCGGGCCTGTGGCGGGTGCTGCAGGGGTGGGCTTGCCCTGCCCTGCCTCACGTTGTTTGCTGAACTCCTGGCCCCGTTTCCGCGCCTCGATGTCGGCGGCTTTCGCGGCCTGCAGTTCGGCCGTGCGCTCGCGCATGATCTGATTCAATCGCTGGTCGGTGAACTCCACTTTTAGGCCGGCATCGGCCGCAATGCGTGCGGCCTTCTCCTGGAAGTCTTGAGGGCCAGACAGAGCGAGCTTGCTACCGAACTTTTGCTGGGCCAGGCGTAGGCCAGTCTCAATGGTTTGCTTGTCCGTCTGAAGCATGTGAACCGCCCTGCCCTGGTCGCGCAGCATGTCCTGGCCGGCTCGCTGATAGGTGACGTCGCCGTTACGGTGAACCTGGTATGTGATCGACTCGGCCCGGTGGATCGGGTCACGCTCGTGCACTGGTTGAGGTTCGCCGGCCGCAATCTCGGCCTGGCCTTCCTTCGCACGTTCGGCTGGCTCCTTCTTCATGCGGCGCAGCTCGGCCAGGGCGCGTTCTTCGCCACCCTGGGCCTTCTCGTTCAGGAAGTCGCGGTATTGCTCCGTTACGTCTGGGCGCACCTTGAGCTGGTCGCGCTCGGTCTTGATCTGCTCCCGCAAGGCCGCTTCCTTCATAAGCCGTTCCATACGGGCCACGGAGACAGCCGCCTTACGCTCGGCCGGCGTCTTTGCGCGGTCGCCCTGGGCCTTACTTCTCTTGGCGTAAAACTCCTTTTTGATTGCCTCCCGGCGCTCGCGCTCGGTGCCGCGCTGCGCATCCCATTGCATAGTGCGCTGCTGCTGCGCCTTGCCTTTGCGTTCGGCCTGGAACTCGGCCCACAACTGGCGGCGCGGCTCCTGGCGTGGCGCCTGGGCCAGCTCGCGACCGGTCTGCCTGGTGTACGAATCGCGCAAGGCTATCTCCGCATCCTTCCAGGGCAAGTTCAGCTCTTTTGTGAGGAAGTCGGACACGTTGAGATTGCGCGTGCCGCACTTGATGCGGTCGCTTCCGTCCTTGCCCTTGGTGACTTCGTACTTTTCGGGGATCACGCCATGCGAACGCGACAGCTCGGCCAGCAACCGGCCCGCGTCGAGCTTTTGCTTAATCTCCTGCAGCTCGCTTTGATGGTCCGCGTTGCGGCCCTGCTGGCTTTCGCGCAGGTCGCGGGATCGGTGGCAAAGGGCGCTATCGCTCTCGCGGCCGGTCGGGTTTAATGCTCCTGGGCGATTAGCAGACCATCGCAATCTATCAGCTGGTTCTGATCGACCGTGCTCCAACTGATGACGTTCATGATTCGGCAAAAGCACTTTATTTCCACTGGTGTTGCCATCCATACCGAGGCTGGACAGATTTCGCACACTGTTGAGGGATTGGGGCGCCTTGCCTTGGACAAACGGCTGAGTGTAAGACTTCCCACTATTGGCCCCTCGATCGGCTCCCCTGGCTCGATCTGGCGATTGTTTGAATCCGTACTCTCGGGCGTAACGGTCTGCTCCAGTACCTCGCTTGGAACCTGGAGATTTGTGCTCATGGTTATTGTCCTTTCGGTGTTTCGCATAAAACTTGTTGGCCCGCTCGTTCAGCAATTGCTGCCGTTCTTCGGGAGTCGCGGCCCGGTATGCCTGGTAAGCCTTCCGATTGCCGCTGTTGACGTATTTGATTTCCTTGGCGCGTGACTGGTGCCACTCGTCCAGCTGCTGCGTGATATGTCCAGGATCACGCCTTACAGCTCCCGCAATCTCATATTTCCGCTGCAGCTCGGCCGCTAGGCGTTCGCGCTTTTGCTCGGTCGGTAACTCTACGAATTCTCGACCAAATACAAACTCGGTTAGGTTCACGCCCTTTTTCGCGCCTGGTACTTTGACGTTCTGATACTCAGATTCTTTGCCGGCGTTCCTGGCTTTGGTTTCGCCATATTGCGCAAGCATTTTTTTAAAGTCGTCGTAACGCTCGATCTTCTGCGAAAGCATCGCATCCAGAATGTCCGCTTTGATTGTCTTGCTTTGCTCGCCGAAAATATCGCCCTTGTGCCGGCTAATCATTTCGGAGGCACCCGTAAATTCAATACGCCGGTTTTCCTTCGGGCTTGCCAGTCCGTATTTGTTATTGATGTGTTCCTGGAACGCATCAATAAACCGCTCGTTTTGTTCGACCACGCCAAAAGGGTTAAGGTGCTGACCGCTCAAAAGATTAGTTTTCGGGATGACGATATGGATATGCGGCTTTCGCTCGACAAACTCCCCGGTCTGCGCGTGCGTGTAGCTCTTGACCCTCGGCATGTGCGCCTCGGCATAAAAGCTGTATTCATCCTGCTCGTAAGCGGAGAAAGCGAACTGCTTAAAGTCAGTTACGATACCGTCAAGAACATCACGGCTAATCTCGTCCTCCTTCAATGCGATAGTGATGTGCAAATACTTTTCGCCTTCACCATCCATCGAAAGAATTACTTGATTCGATAAGTCCAGGTCGCCATCAAGAATTAGCCGCTCGTCCAGCTCATCGCGTGACAATTCGCGGCCTTCCTTACGGCCGTTTTCTAAATACTCCTTGATGCCGGCTGTACCGCCACTAATCCTAGTCAACATATCCGAGAGTCGCCTTTAGGTTGCGTGCGATTAGCTCCAGGTTATCTAGGATCGCTTCGTATTTCTTTTCAGACAGCTTGCCGGCCAGGTGGTCACTGTTTGCCCGGTGCGCCAACTGATTCAGGTTGTTGCTGGTTTTGTTAACCAAAAACAACAACTGGCGGCGGTCGGCAGTGGCCTTGGGCTTGGCGACGATCTGCGTTTTGTTCGTCAAGACGCATTCGCGGAAGAAGTCGGAAGGGGATAACCCGGCCGCTTCGCACTTCGCCAGGTAGGCCAGGCGCTCGGATTCAGCCAGCCGAAAACTGACTGGCTTGGTGGCTTCATCGCCGTGTTTTTTAGGTCGTGCCATTCGTTGCCTTGGCCGCGTCGCGGCCCTGTTTCTCTTGGTGTGGATCGCGCTGAGAGGCGCACATGACGACCCCAAAGGGGGAGGACAGTTTCAAAGGGGAACCCTTTGGCACGGGATACGTTGGAGAAATGCGGAGCATTTCGTAAACGTATCTGTCGTGCCTATGTATCCTACCGTCAACTGTTCCTGTTGGCAACTAGGTTGTGTATGGTTGTTTCTAAACGTGCTTATAGTTGTTTCTTGTTGTTGTCTGCTTGCTTTAGGTTGTTTTCGTGCGTATAGTTCATTGCATACGGTTGTTTCCGGTTGGAATCACAGCTAAGATGGAAGGATTCTCAACACAAGGGCGAACATGGACATTGAGGAGTTTGAAAAGAAGGTACAGCCGAGAGCGAAACGCTCCAGGCTGGAGCCCTTCCAGGCTCAAATCTTCGAGTTGAAGGCAAAGGGGTACGCCAACTGGCAGGTATGCGAGTGGCTGGCCGCAAATGACTTGAAGGTGAGCCAGGAAGCCGTGCGGAAATTCATCAAGAGCCGGGAAGGCAAAGGCGAGCCAGTAACCGCCCGCACCTCGACGGCTCCAGCAGCAAAGCCAGCGGCTGCGCCGCAAGTTCAGACGCCAGAGGGAGAAAGCGCAGCGTCAG
>Ga0265780_10005655_pt1 | contig 15766 bp, 19 predicted proteins | sample P1T30metagenome_FD_192432 | JGI IMG/M metagenome (GOLD analysis project Ga0265780, IMG submission 192432) | Plant litter microbial communities from East Loma Ridge, Irvine, California - P1 T30 | ecosystem: Environmental > Terrestrial > Plant litter > Unclassified | place: USA: California... | reverse complement strand
TTCAAAATTTAATAAAGACATAAGTAATTGGGATGTTTCTCAAGTTAAAACTATGAGTCATTTATTTGCAAAATCAAATTTTAATGGAGACATATCTAAGTGGAATGTCTTTAGTGTAAAAAATATGCATGGAATATTTTATTCAAGTAAATTTAACAGTGACATTAGTAAGTGGAATGTCTCAAATGTTAAAAATATGGAATCTATGTTTTATGACACTAAATTAATTTCTGATATATCAGAATGGAATGTTTCTAATGTTATTAATATGAGTTGCATGTTTGGTAGTTCAGAATTTAATTGTGATTTATCAAAATGGGATGTTTCCAATGTTCATAATATGAGTGAAATGTTTTTCAACACTAAAGTAAATTGCGATTTATCAAAATGGAATGTCTCAAATGTTCAAAATATGAGTGGAATATTTAATCATTCAGATTTTAATGGAGATATATCTAAGTGGAATATTTCTAGCGTAGAAAATATGTCATTTTTATTTGCAGATTCTACATTTAATGGAGATATCAGTAAATGGGATACTTCCAATGTGAAAAAAATGGATTATATGTTTAAAGATTCTACTTTTAACGGTGATATTAGTAAATGGAACACATCTAATGTTACCAATATGGACAGTATGTTTACTCATTCTCAATTTAACGACAATATATCCGAATGGAATACATCAAAAGTAGAAAATATGAGATGGATGTTTTCCTATTCCCAATTCAATAAAGATATATCTAAGTGGAATACATCTGAAGTTACAGACATTAGTAGTATGTTTGCTAATTCTATTTTTAATGGTGATGTTTCAAGATGGAGTGTTTCTAAAGTAATAAATATGGAGTATTTATTCTCAGATTCAGAGTTTAATGGGGATATTGGCAATTGGGATGTTTCTAGTGTTCAGAATATGAGGCGCATGTTTTCATCATCTAAATTTAATAAAGATATTAGTAGATGGAATGTTTCGCAAGTAAGAGATATGTATTTAATGTTTGCCAATTCTAATTTTAATAGTGATATATCTAAGTGGAATGTAGAAAAAATTGAAGATATACGATTTATGTTTCAAGATTCAAAATTTGATAAAGATTTAACTGAATGGGCACCTTATAAAGCACAAAAAATAGATTCTTTGTTTATTCGCTCTTCTGCACCAATAACTTATTGGGCTGAAATTGAGGACTTAGATAAAAGAGAAGAAGCAATCAATATTTATCAAAAAAATAAATTGAATGTAGAACTCAGTATAGATTAAAATATATCAATTTAAAAAGTAAATGTTTAATCCAATAAAAAATCAAAAATATGAAGCCTACAATTATTGCTGAAAATGAAATTCATTTGAAACATTTAATCAATCTAGAAGTTCAATTAAATGGAGATGAATGTGATTTAAACCATATTGATGTTTCCAATATCATAGATATGAATGATTTATTTAAAAATGCCAAATTTAATGGAAATATAAGTAAATGGAATGTAAGTAATGTAGAATTTATGTTTAGAATGTTTTGGAACTCAACATTTAATGGTGATATTTCAAATTGGAATACATCCAATGTAAAAGATATGGCTGCAATGTTTAAAGGTTCTGTATTTAACAGGAATATAAGTGATTGGGATGTTTCTTCTGTAGTAAATATGTCAGGAATTTTTGATCACTCCCAATTTAATGGAAATATAAGTAAATGGAATGTGTCAAAAGTTAAAGATATGTCAGGAGCTTTTTGCCAATCACAGTTTGATGGAAACATTTCAAGTTGGGATGTATCTAACGTAGAAAATATGACTTGGATGTTTTTAGAGGCTAAATTTAGTAAAGATTTAAGTGATTGGAAACCATATAATTTAAATAGTGCGGAGTGGGTGTTTTTAGGTTCTAATGCTATAAATCCTTATTGGGCTAGTTTTGATGAAAATAATAAAATGTTAAGAGAAGCAATTAAAAATTATGATTTAATGAAAGATTTTGCTAAAGAATTAAGTGTAAACTATAGTTTATCTGAAAAAAAAATAAAAATATAATTGATTAAAATAAGGTTTTATAATATAATTCTACTTATCAGTTGGCCGTAAAGATTAAGTTTAAATTGGTAGCTCCTGAGTAAAAAATATTTGGATTTTTAAAAGGAGAAGCTAAATGGAAAACTTAAATTTGTATGTAGGTAAAGTAATTGATTCAGTTTTGTTAGGTTCAGATGATGCATTACACTTTGTGTTTGCTGATGGATCTAAAATGAAATTATGGGACGATGGTCAAAGCTGTTGTGAAACTCGTTACATGATGACTGATGATGATTTGTCATCTTATTCTGGTGCTGTGTTAATGAACATTGAAGTGCGTGATGCTCCTGACATGTCTGATGGATATGATGTACATGAAGTCCAGTTTTTAGAAGTGATGACTCATCGTGGTTGTTTTACGATGACTACTCATAATGAACACAATGGATATTACGGTGGCTTTTATGTTCGCATAGAAGCTGAATGATTAGAGGGGAGAAATCCCTTTTTTAAAATATTCTCCAATAGTTCAATCGGTAGAACGCCAGGGGTTTGTAGCTGATGAGATCGTTAAAGCCAATCTTTAGAGGGCGGCCTAGACCAGTCTACAAATCAAACTGTATATGAAGAAATGCGGGTTCAAGTCCCAGCTTGGAGAGCCGAATATAAAAGCAGATCAGAAATGGTCTGCTTTTTTTATTGTTATTTAATTTCTATTTGATAAAATTTAAATATTAATAAAAGATTAGGGTAATTGAATGCAGAAAAAAGGAAATGATTTAAGTTTAATTGAAGCTTTATCATTATTTAGCGATAAATTATCTTCTGAAATTTTCAAAAATGGTGAGATTGATAACGAAGATTCCCATCATAATTATTCCCTAACTATAGATTATTCTCAAACTGCTTATATGGATGCTGATTTAGAAAAAGGTAAAATTACAGAGTTTGATATTTTTGTAACAGAAACACCTAATGGGTTAAAAATTACTGCAAATAAAAAAGTAAAGAATATAAATAACCCTTTAGCTGAAAATCAAGAACATTTAATAAGATTAATTAAAAAAGAAATTAAACAGAATGGAAACGAGTGCGATTTAAATCATATAGATGTCTCCAATATTACAGATATGTGTGGATTATTTAGCGTATCAGGAGATGACAATAATTTATCTAAATTTAATGGAGACATATCTAAATGGGATATTTCTAATGTGACAAATATGGAAGGAATGTTTTCACAATCTGCTTTTAGAGGAGATATATCTAAGTGGGATGTATCTAATGTTGCTAATATGTGTGGTTTATTTGCTGAATCTAAATTTAATGGTGATATATCAAAATGGGATACATCAAATGTCAAAAATATGTTTAGAATGTTTTGGAAGTCAAAATTTAATGGAGATATTTCAGAATGGGATGTATCTAATGTAACGAATATGTATGGAATGTTTTATGATTCTATATTTAATGGAGATATTTCCAAATGGAATGTATCAAAAGTTCAAGAGATGATGGATATGTTTACAAAGTCAAAATTTAATGGTGATTTATCTGATTGGAAAACATATTCTTTAATAAGTGCAGATTCCATATTTTTTAAATGTAGCGCGCCTATTCCATATTGGACAAACATTGAAGAAGATGATGCAAAAAGACGACAAATAATTGACTTATATCATTCTAAAAAATTTAATGATGAATTAGGACAAGAATTAATTGATAATAATACTCAAGGTAAGAAACTAAAAATATGAAGCCCACTATTACAGCTAAAGATACACAACATTTAAGGGAACTAATACAAAAAGAAATTAATTCAAATGGAATCCAATGCGATTTAAATCATATTGATTTAAGTAAAATTACAGATTTGAACGGATTATTTTATAACACTTATTTTAATGGTGATATATCTAAGTGGGATGTATCCAATACATTGGATATGGGAGAAATGTTTGCATATTCTGATTTTAATGGAGACATATCTAATTGGGATGTATCTAAAGTAAAAAATATGGGAAATATGTTTGAAGGCTCAAAATTTGATGGAGATATTAGTAATTGGGATGTATCTAATGTTGCTGTAATGAGATTTATGTTTAACAATTCAAAGTTCAGTGGTGATGTATCGAAATGGGATATTATTAGTTTAAAGAATATGGCAGGAATGTTTAATAATTCTATAGTATGTTCAGATTTATCTAATTGGAAACCCTATAATGTAGAAGAATGGGGTGGTGTATTTTCTAATTCAAAAATATCTACTCCATATTGGTTTAATCATTATGATGATGAAAGAATACAACTAATTGATTTATATAATGCTAAAAAATTTAGTGATGAATTAGGACAAGAATTAAGTAAAAGTAATGTTCAAGAGAAGAAATTTAAAATATGAATAAAAAAGTTATTGCTAAAAATTCAATTCATTTACATCGTTTAATTAAAAAAGAAATAAAAAATAATGGTTATGAGTGTGATTTGAATCATATTGATGTAAGTAAAATCAAAGATATGAGTAATTTATTAAAAGATGTTTCTAATTTTAATGGAAATATTTCAACATGGAATGTTTCTAATGTTATAGATATGTATGGAATGTTTGATAACTCAGAATTTAATGGCGATATAAGCAAATGGAATGTGTCTAATGTAAAAAATATGATAAGTATGTTTAACCATTCGAACTTTAATGGTGACATTTCTAATTGGGATGTGTCTAATGTTGAAGATATGACTTATTTTTGTCAAACTTTAACAAATGGAAGTTTATTTAATTGGAAGCCATATAATTTAAAATCAGTCATTTTAATTATTCTTGACGATAAAGATATACCATATTGGGCTAAAATTGAGGATAAACAAGAAAGAAGAAAAGCAATTAATATTTATCATTTAAATAAAAATTTAAATCAAGAATTAAGTAATAATAATCTTCAAGAGAAAAAATTTAAAATATAAAACCTACAATAATAGCTGAAAACAAACTTTATCTTATAAGTTTAATTAGGAAAAAAATTAATAAATATAGTCTAGAAAAAGTTGGTAATATGTTTACTAATTCAGAGGTGCCAATACCACTTTGGAAATTCTAAAGAAAGACTTAATGCCATTAAAAATTATGAAAAAAAGCAAAAATTTAAAGAAGAATTAAGTAACGAATTGCCTATTAACGGTAGTGAACATAAAAAGGTAAAATATGAAAAATAAAATTATAGCTAAAGATAAAGAACATTTAATTGAATTGATTAATTCAGAAATTAAAAATCATGGAAGCCAATGTGATTTGAATCATATTGATGTTTCTAATGTAAAAAATATGGAAAAAATATTTTTTGAATCTCAGTTCAATGGAGATATTTCTAAATGGGATGTATCTAATGTTATAAGTATGAAAAGTATGTTTGAAGATTCTATGTTTAATGGCGATATATCACAATGGAATGTTTCTAATGTTCGTGATATGACTTGTATGTTTGAATTATCAAAATTTAATGGAGATATATCAAATTGGGATGTTTGCAATGTACTTTGTATGTCACAGATGTTTAGATGGTCTGAATTTAACCAAGATATATCACAATGGAATGTATCAAGTTTAATACAAATCAGTTATATGTTTTTTGAATCAAAATTTACTAAAGATCTTTCAGAATGGACACCATATAGCTTAAATATGCCAGGAGTACCATTTTCCCAATCTAATGCACCTGTTCCTTATTGGGATGGGTTTCACGATTATAATGAAAGAAAAAAAGCTATTGATAAATATAGGTTAACTAAAGAACTAAATGATGAGTTAGTTAATACTACTAATAATAATAATAATAATAAAATTAAAATATGAAACCTACTATTAAAGCTAGAGATAAAGAACACTTAATAGAAATCATTAAAAATGAGATTGAATTAAATGGGAACGAATGTAATTTAAATCATATTGATACATCCGATATTACAGATATGAGCAATTTATTTGAAGACTCTCAATTTAATGGTGATATATCCAAATGGGATGTATCAAAAGTTAAAACTATGAAGTTTATGTTTAGTCAATCCGTATTTAATGGTGACATATCCAATTGGAATGTATCTGATGTGGAAAATATAAGTTATATGTTTGAATATTCTAGTTTTAATAATGAAATCTCAAAATGGGATGTATCAAAAGTTAAAACTATGGTAAAAGCTTTTTTTAAATCAAAATTTAATAGTAACATATCAACTTGGAATACTTCTAAAGTTGAAGATATGTCTTATATGTTTTCAGAATCAAAATTTAATGGTGACATATCTAATTGGAATGTTAGTAAAGTATGGGATATGTTTTCAATGTTTTATGATTGTCCATTTGAGAAAGATATCACTAATTGGGATGTAAGTTCTCTAGAATCAGTTGAATATATCTTTAATTCTAAAACTTTTAAAGTTCCATATTGGTCTAACTACAAAGACTTTGATAAAAGAGTTCAGGCTATAAATAATTTTAAATTAAGTAAAATTTTAGAACAAGAATTGGATATTAATCTAATTGAAAAGAAGAAGCCTAAAATATGAAACCTACAATAATAGCTGAAAATAAACTTCATCTAATAGAGTTAATTCATCAACAATTAGATTTGGGTGGATTAAAATGTGACCTAAATAATATTGATGTCTCAAATATTACAGATATGTCTGAGTTATTTTCTTTAAAAAGATTAAATAGGTTTAATGGTGATATTAGTAAATGGAATGTTTCTAAAGTTACCAATATGAATAGAATGTTTGCCGATTCTAGCTTTAATGGTGACATATCTGGATGGAATACAATAAATACTAAAGAAATGCAAACTATGTTTTCCTATGCTAAATTTAACGGTGACATTTCTAATTGGAATATATCAAATGTAGAAAAGATAAATGGTATGTTCAGAGAGTCAAAATTTAATCATAATATCTCTAGATGGGATGTATCAAAAGTTAAGGATATGAGTAATATGTTTCAAGGTTCTGATTTTAATCAAGATATATCAAAGTGGAATGTATCTAATATTAAAAACATGAATGCTTTATTTCATAATTCTTTATTTTGCGGTGATATATCCAAATGGGATGTATCTAGTGTAGAGGATATGAGTTTCATGTTTTCCTATGCTAAATTTAACGGTGATATAAGTAATTGGAATGTTAGTAGTGTAAAAGAAATGAAATATATGTTTACATTATCTAGGTTTAATGGAGATATTTCCAAGTGGAATACTTCTAATGTTACCAATATGAGAAATATGTTTGAGTGTTCTCAATTTAATGGAGATATATCTAAATGGAATGTATCAAAAGTAAAAGATATGGACAGTATGTTCCGTGGTGCAAAATTTAATCAAAGTATTTCTAATTGGAATGTATCTCAAGTTATGACAATGCCTTGTATGTTTATGGATGCTGATTTTGACCAAAGTATAAATAATTGGGATGTTTCAGAACTTTATTCAATCTCTCATATGTTTGCTCGTTCAAAATTTACAAAAGATATTTCAGATTGGAAACCATATAAGGTAACAAATATGGAAAATTTATTTTTAGATTGTAAAGCAACTGTGCCATATTGGTATGATTACGAAGATAAAAACAAAAGAAAAAAAGCTATAGAAATTTATGTATTAACTAAAGAATTAGAAGAAAGTTCAAATTGTAATAAGGTACATAAAAAATTAAAGATATAAAGCAGATCAAGATGGTCAGTTTTTTTATTGCCTATTAGTTTATATTTGATAGAATTTAATAAATGGAGCGGAAATATGAAACTTACAATAATAGCTGAAAATAAACTTCATCTTATAAATTTAATTAGGAAAGAAATTAATAAAAATGGTTCTAATTGCGATTTAAATCATATTGATGTTTCAAATATTACAGATATGTCAGAAATTTTTTATAAATCGGATTTTAATGGTGATATCTCAAAGTGGAATGTGTCTAATGTTAAAGATATGTTTTCTATGTTTAATAGTTCTGACTTCAAGGGAGATATTTCAAAGTGGAATGTGTCTAATGTTATAGATATGAGTAATCTATTTATTTATTCCGAGTTCAATGGAGAGATTAGTAATTGGAATGTGTCTAAAGTAGAAAATATGAGAGAAATGTTTCGTAATTCAAAATTTAATGGGAACATTAGTAACTGGGATGTATCTAAAGTTAAAGATATGATTCTAATGTTTGCCAATAGTAAATTTAATGGTAATTTATTAAATTGGACACCTTACAACCTAGAAAATCTTAGTTTACAGAAGATAAATTTATTTGAGGATTGTTCAGCACCTATACCATATTGGGCAACAATAAAAGATGAGAAAGAAAGATTGGAAGCCATCAAACTTTATGAAGATAAGAAAAAATTTAAAAATGAGTTAAGTAGTGAGTTGCCAATTAATCACAGTATTGAGTATAAAAAAATAAAAATATGAAGCCTAAAATTACAGCTAAAGATAGAAATCATTTAATAGAGTTAATTTCAGAAAAAATTGAAAGTAATGGATATCAATGTGATTTAAACCATATAGATGTGTCTAATATTACCAATATGAATGAATTATTTCATTTTTTCCCAAAGTTCAACGGTAACATATCTGAATGGGATGTATCCAATGTTACTAATATGGGTTATATGTTTTATGAGACAAGATTTAATGGAAATATATCCAAATGGGATGTATCAAAGGTTGAGAAAATGGAATATATGTTTAATCGTTCTGCTTTCAATGGTGATATATCGGATTGGGATACATCTAATGTAACAAATTTAATTCAAATATTTTCTATAGATGCGAAAAAAGTTCCATATTGGGCAGAGTATGAAAATATGTATGATAGACAAGATGCTATTGAAGAATATAAGGAAAAATGCGAATTAGCTGCTAAATTAGATACTGAGTTAAATATTAATCTAATTGAAAAGAAAAAACCTAAAATATGAAAACTAAAATAATTGCCCAAGATAAAGAACATTTAAAAGATTTAATCGGAAAAGAAATTGAATTAAATGGAAATAAATGTGATTTAAATCATATTTATGTTTTTAATATCACTGATATGAGTTATTTATTCTATCAATCAGAATTTAATGGAGATATTTCTAATTGGGATGTGTCTAATGTAAAAAATATGAATGTAATTTTTATGAATTCAGAGTTTAATGGTGATATTAGTAAATGGATTCCATATAATTTAGAAAGCAGTATAGAAACATTTGTCGGTTCTCTTGTGAAACCACTATATTGGGCAAATCTGAGCGAATCAATAACAATAAAAAATGCAATTGATAATCATTTACTACATAATGAATTAATTCAAGATTTAAATAATAGCAATAAAGTAAGCAAAAAGATAAAAATATGAAACCTACGATAATAGCATTGGATCTTCCCAATTTAAGTGATTTAATTGAAAAAGAAATTTTAAAACATGGAAATGAGTGTGATTTAAATCATATAGATGTTTCTAATATTACGGATATGACTGGATTATTTTATGAATCAGGTTTTAATGGTAATATTGCTCAATGGGATGTTTCTAATGTCATTAATATGAATTACATGTTTAAAGATAGTAATTTTAATGGAGATATTAGTAAATGGAATGTATCAAAAGTTAAAGATATGAGTTATATGTTTGCTAGCTCAGAGTTTAATAATAATATCAGTAAATGGGACACATCTAGCGTTAGAAAAATGAATGATATGTTTTCTTATACCTCTTTTAATGGTGATTTATCAAATTGGAATGTATCTAAAGTAGAAAATTTGAGCTATATGTTTTATGCCTCAAAATTTAATAGAGATATATCTAATTGGGACGTTTCCAATGTCATTCATATCTCTTGTGTATTTAATGATTCAGACTTTAGTAAAGACCTTTCTAATTGGAAACCATATAATTTAGAAACTTATAGTGATGCATTTTTAGATGCAAAATGTAAGATACCATATTGGTTTAATTGTGATAGTAAAAGTGAAAGAATTAAGTTGATCAATGTTTATGCTTTGAATCAGGATTTAAATCAGGAATTAAATCAGGAATTAGTTATTAGCAGTAACAAAAATAAAAAGATAAAAATATGAAGCACAAAATTATAGCTGAAGATAAAAAACATTTACTAGATATTATTCAAAAAGAAATTGAGCTAGATGGGAATGAATGTGATTCTTATCATTTGGTAAAAGAAATGAGAAAAGATTTAATTGATAGTAATATTCAAAGTAAGCAATTAAAATTATAACCTGAGTAACTAAAAAAGCCCTAGATAGGGCTTTTTTTACAACTTTAATTTCTTATCTTTTAAGTCATTAGTATTAATTTCATAACCAAGCTCTTCTTTTAAAACATGAGTTTCTAAATATTTATGAATATTTTCTTTACCAATATTGCTTTTTATTATTTCATCATTTAATTCTCTTGAAAATAGTTTAATAGCCCCTTTATCCTTTTTATAAGCTTCTAGAGCAATTTTATGATCACTTTTTAATCTAGTAGATAGGTAAGTTAAAACTTTATAATCAATATGAATTAATTTTAAAGCAAAATCTTTATCATCTCTTAAACGATTTGAAGCGAAAACTAAACTATTATGATTAAATTTAGTAGCTTTAATAACTACTTCCTCATCATCTCTTAATTCTTGAGAAGCAAACTTAAACATCAGAGGAGAGGATTCAATTGCTTTCATAACAATTTCTTTATCATTCTTAAAAACATCTGGAACATCTTTTAATTTAGCACCTGAATATGAAATAGCTAAAAGCATGATATCTCGATCATTTGTAAGTGATGGAGGAATGTGGTTTACGAAATCAATATTTTGTTTTATAAGTGATAGCATAAAACCTTTATCGTTTTGTAAATTAGTAAAAGAAAGTATTTCTGGAGTATCTTTTATAACTTCAAACATAAATGTTTTATTAGACTTTAATGTATCAGAAACATATGCAAAAAAGAATATTTTATAAGATGGAGATTTTTCCAATAACTTGGAAACGAAATTTTCATCATCTAGTAAAATTTGGGGAATATCTTTAACTAGATAAGGTGATTCTACAAGAGAATCAATCAGTTGCTCCAATTTGTCATCAAATTCATTCATAAATAGAATTTTTAAATAGTTTTTAATAGTGATATTATCCACTAAATTACCATTAATTTCAATCATTAATAATTTAGTTTTTACTCTTTATTGTTATTTATTTTGTATTTGCTAAAATTATTTATGGAGAAGATAAATGAAGCCTAAAATTATAGTTAAAGATAGAGAACATTTATTACATTTAGTTAGAGAGGAAATTAAGTGTAATGGAAGTAAATGCGATTTAAATCACCTAGATATATCTAATGTTACTCAGCTAAATGATTTATTCATGAACTCAGATTTTAATGGTGATATCTCTAATTGGAATACTTCTAATGTTGATAATATGTCTAGTTTATTTTTTGAATCAGAATTTAATGGAGATATTAGTAAATGGGATGTATCTAATGTAAAAAATATGGATATGACATTTGCCTTTTCTAAATTTAATGGAGATATATCAAACTGGAATACATCTAATGTAGAAATTATGCATTCCATATTTGCACATTCAAAATTCAAAAATAATATCTCTAAATGGAATGTTTCAAAAGCTCGAATAGTAACAAGTATGTTTTTGGGATCTAAATTTAAAGGTGATATATCACAGTGGAAGCCTTATAACATAGAACGTAATGAAGGAATGTTGGATTCTTGTGAGGTTGAAAAACCTTACTGGGCTAATATAGAAAATAAAGAGAAAAGAAATATAGCAATTGATAACTATCATTTAAAAAAAGAGTTAGAAAAAGATTTAAATGATAAAAGTAATATAAATAAAAAAGTAAAAATATGAAGCCGACAATTGTTGCTAAAAACAAAGATCATTTAAAATGTTTAATTCAAGGCGAGATTAAATTAAATGGGAAACAATGTGATTTGAACCATATAGATGTTTCTCAAGTTGTAGATATGAGTCTTTTATTTTATGAGTCAGAGTTTGATGGTGATATTTCCAAATGGAATACTACTAATGTCACAGATATGGGAGCAATGTTTGCTAAGTCTAAATTTAATGGTGACATATCAAATTGGAATATATCAAAAGTAAAAAATATGGAAAGAATGTTTTTTGCATCTAAATTTGATTCTGATATCTCAAAGTGGGATGTATCTAATGTAGTTTATATGGAAGGTATGTTTGACAGTTCGGTATTTAATAAAGATATATCAAATTGGAATATTTGCACAGTTAATAATATGAAATATATGTTTGCAAATTCTAGTTTTAGTCATGATCTTTCAAATTGGAATGTTTCTAGTCTATATAATTTAGATTCTATATTTATGAATTGCTCAGCATCTGTTCCTTATTGGATTAATTATGAAAGTAAACAAGAAAGAGATAAAGCACTTAATAATTATAAACTTAAAAAAGAATTAGAAGATAACTTAGAAAATAATAATAATGAAAGTAAAAGATTAAAGTTATGAGTGAAATTACAGATAAATTATTCAAACAAACAGAGATGAAACATGTTTTGATGAATGGTTCATTAGAAGAACTTAAGCAATATTTCATTAAATCAGAAATAACAAATAATGAAGTATACTCTGATTTACAATTTAATATTAATCATGCCTTTATAGTTGCATCAAGAGAAGGTAAATTTGGTTTAGTTAAATATCTCCTAACCTCACCAGAATTAGAAATACATGCAGATGTTAGTTTTAATGATAATTATGCAATTTATAGTGCTTTTTGTGATGGTTACTTATACCTAGTAGATTATTTATCAAAATCACCCGATTTAAAAGAACATGCCAAAATTCCGACTAACCCTAACGAATTAGAAGATATTTTTAATTCAATATGCGGTTGTATTTCTGAACTTAATGAAAATAGTAATCTACATGAGTATAGTGATGACTCTATGCATGTAAAAGCACATTATTCTCAACTAGATGATTATTATGAAGTATTGTATTCTTTAGTTTATCATTACGAAGTTAGACCAACAAAAGATATTATTAAAACATTAGAAAAAAATACAACAAAAGAATTTTCTATGCTAGCAATTAAAAAATTAAAATTGAATGAGATGGCTCAATCTTTACATGAAGAGTTAAAGAGTGACATTAAACCAACAAAAAGAATAAAAATATAGACAAAAAAACATTTTTGGTGATACACTGTAAATATAATGCTATCGTAGCTTAAAGGAAAAAGTGATTATTTCTGATTAAAACGATATAAGTATGCATTATTGAGTAATTTGTAGGATTTGGTTATCGTAAACCTTGATAACAATCGCATGGGCTAAGCCTAGAAACGGAGAGCAGGTTCAACGCCTGACAGGTCAAGGTTGAAAGTAAGTAAGGATGACAAGTGAAATGTAATGAGGAAATGATCTTAGTAGGTTAGAAGCAAAACTTGAGTACGTGGTAAAGCAAGGGGACCCAGCACATGCGATTTGAACCCCTGGATATGAGTTCAAGCCTCATCGATAGCGCCTTATGTTACAATGTTATTCAGCATTTTAATGCTTCCTATCAATGGAGATAATCATGTCCATTAACAATAATTCCCCTGTTTACTTCACTACCATCTATGCTGACAGTGTAGAGCAAGGCTATCTGATAAGTAGAAACATTCATAAAATTGGGGATTTATTGGATAGGATAGGGGAAGCAATTTTAATAAAACGAGACTTTGATAGAAATATCAATTACGCAAAAATAGCTATTGTCCACGAAGATAATCCCGAATATATAATAACTTTTATTGAATTAGTAAAAGTAATAAAAAATGATGATCTTATTTATTTTCCAATAAATTTAGTTAAGAATGGAATGTTAGTTAAGATTTTTGATGAAACAGAATATAATCAAGATAAGGTTGAAACACTTAGATTTAGGTATAATATCTACAAAATAAATGCTCTACTTGAATCTGCATTAATTTGTGATTTAATTTTTCCAAATTATCAATAAAAATAAAACAATAGATTAATTTGCCTTTTTATTATTTTAAATCTGGCCTATTCTTTTCAAAAATAATTGGAGCATTACTTTTTCTAAAGCTTTCTATTCTTCCAATAACATTTTTAATATTATTACTATCATCATGATTAGGACTAATAATTTCGATATTTTTTAATATTTTTGCATATTTATCTTTATGATATTCATAATCATGTTGTGGATCATTTTTTTCAGGTAAAAATTCTTTTTCAACTTCTTTTTTATTTTTATAATATTTCACATAACAAGCTTTTAAGGCAGGTTTAGTGGAAAAGGGAATAGGAGAATATACCAATAAAATTCCTTCATTTGTATCAAAAGCATAAAAATTACGAGAATCTGCATTTCCTAATAAAGTATGATTTTTAAATCTAGCATGAAAATGATGAGTAATTTCAGTAAGTGGTTTCATTAGTAAAACATCATCACCATTTTCAATTTCTTTTTTTATTTGATAATAATTTTTAGATTCTATATTAGCAAATTGATTGATAACTTCATCTATAAAAACATGTGATTTCATATTTTGCCTTATGTTTACTAATCTTAGTATAATATTTTTTTATTAATTTTCAAGAACAATAGTCGTCTATATTATCAAGAATATAAGTCTTACTTTTCGAATTGAAAAATTGCAAAATTAACTATTTTTTAAATTTTGATACTTTCTCTGAGTTAAGAGAGATTATGGTATAATAGGCTCATATCATCTCTTACCTATTTGAAAATAAGCAATAATTTTAGTATATTTACAACATGATAAAACATTCACTTAATTGCTTATTGAAAGATGATAAGTCAGGCTCTTTTAAAACAGCAAGACTATCTTCAGCACCATCCTTGGAGAAATTAAGAGACATCTACTTTGCCAATGTAGAAAGCCTAAAATACATTGTGAAATTTTGCCAAGAAAAAGAGATTAAATCTTTACGGGTCGTCAGTGGATTATTCCCTCTTGCATCTCAAATTGATTATCGTGACAAAGTATTAAATTTGTTGGATAAAGTTGGAAAAGAGTATGGCAAGATTGATTTTAGTGGTGTTGAGTTAAGCTCACATCCTGATCAGTTTATCTTGCTAAGTTCTGCTAATCCAAATATCAATGCAAATAGCCGTATAGATCTAGAACTTTATGCATATATGAGAAAGTATATTCCCTGGAATTTAGTCAACATTCATGTAGGCTCAGCAGCACTAGGTCATGAACAGCATAAGAAAATCTTCAAAGAAGAATTTAGTAGGCTTAGCCAAGAAGCCAAGAACATCTTAAGTATTGAAAATGACGAAAAATCCTATGGTTTTTTAGAAACACTTGAAGTGGCAATGGAAAATGGGTGTATGGTTGTGCCTGATTTTCATCATCAACGTTGTTTTATGAAGCGTATTCAAGATGATGGTAAAGGATTATCTCAAGAAGATCATTTCAAATGGAATGAAGAGATTGATGCAACGATATATGAAAACATGGATAAAATCGTATCTTGTTACAAACATACGACTGCAACACCAACATTTCACATAAGTAGTCCAATTGAAGGTTGGGGAAAAAATTTCAAGAGTCATTGTATGCATGCTGACTTTATTGAGCCTAAAGATTATCCTGGTAAGTTACCTGAACTATCAGAAAAAGCAGGAATTGATTTTAGACTAGATATTGAGGCAAAAGCCAAGCAGGATGCAATA
>Ga0265780_10005654_pt1 | contig 15766 bp, 14 predicted proteins | sample P1T30metagenome_FD_192432 | JGI IMG/M metagenome (GOLD analysis project Ga0265780, IMG submission 192432) | Plant litter microbial communities from East Loma Ridge, Irvine, California - P1 T30 | ecosystem: Environmental > Terrestrial > Plant litter > Unclassified | place: USA: California... | reverse complement strand
TCGTGAACCACGACCTGGCCGGCTACGAGGTGCCGGTGCATGCGGATATCCCGCACCAGGAAGTCGTCTTCCTCGACGAGGTCGACCCGACCGCCGGGCCGCTGAAGGCCAAGGGGGTGGGCGAACTCGGGATCAGCGGCGTGCCGGCGGCGATTGCGAACGCCGTCTACAACGCCACCGGCGTGCGCGTGCGCGATTATCCGATCACGCTCGACAAGCTGCTGGACAGGCTGCCGCCGCTACAGGCAGCAAGCTGAAAACTTGAAAGGAAAACGATGAAAGTGCACGGCAAGAACGGAGGGCGCGGCAAGCTGGCTTCAGGCCTGGCAGTGCTGGCGCTTGGAGGTGCAGTGAGCGCAACGGAGGCGGCGCCCCTGACGGAGGCCGGTAAGGCCGCGCCAGCCATGGACAACCTGTCGAAGCGCCAGGCCGCCATTCCCCCGATCGCGGCTTTCATGGCCGCCAGCGACATGCCGCGCCTGCGCACCGCGCTCGGCGCTGGGCTCGATGCCGGCCTGACGGTCAGCGAGACGAAGGAAATCCTGGTCCACCTGTACGCCTACGCTGGTTTTCCGCGCAGCCTGAACGCGTTGAACGAATTGATGCAGGTGCTGGAAGCGCGGCGTGGGCGCGGCATCATGGATGACCAGGGGCGCGAACCGAGCAAGCCCACGCGTACCGGCGAAGCGCTGCTGGCGGCAGGCACGGCAAACCAGACCCGTATCTCCGGCGCGCCGGTGAAAGGGCCGGTGTTCGAATTCGCGCCCGTCATCAATACCTTCCTGCAGACCCACCTGTTCGGCGACAGCTTCGAGCGCGACAACCTGGATTGGCAAAGCCGCGAGCTCGCCACCGTGGGTGCGTTGGCCGCCGTCCCGGGGCTCGAATCGCAGCTGCGTTCGCATATCAAGGCCAGCATGAATGTCGGCTTGAACCCGGCGCAGCTGCGCCAGGTGGCCGAGGTGCTGGCCGCACGCGGCGATGCCGACGCGGCGCGGCGCGCACGCGAGGCGCTCGACGCGCACTTGGCGGCCGGGACGCGATAAGTCTTTCTATTCATGAGCCAGTTCGATAAGTGCATGCGGTGTAAGCCGACTTATCAATGAACCCTGCCTGACCTACACTGGCTGCATCGTCATCTGACGAGAGCAGGAGCGCGCGATGAATGAAGGATGCGTCATCGATCCACGCGCCCCGCCCGCGAATGCCCGCCACTAAAGGAGCCTCATGGAATACGTTAAACTGAACAACGGACTCGCGATGCCGCTCCTCGGCTTCGGTGTCTTCCAGATTCCGGACCCCGTCGAATGCGAGCGCGCCGTCGTGCACGCGATAGAAGCGGGCTACCGCCTGATCGACACCGCCGCTTCCTACATGAACGAAGAAGCCGTTGGCCAGGGCATCCGCAGCAGCGGCGTTGCGCGCGATGCGCTGTTCGTCACCAGCAAGCTATGGGTGCAGGATGCCGGCTACGAACGCACGAGAAACGCCATCGACAAGTCACTGGCGCGCCTGCGCCTCGACTACCTCGACCTCTACCTGATCCACCAGCCCTTCAACGACGTGCACGGCGCCTGGCGCGCGATGGAAGAAGCCTATCGGGCCGGCAAGCTGCGCGCCATTGGCGTCAGCAATTTTCAGCCCGACCGCCTGATGGACCTGAGCGCGTTCAACGAGGTCACGCCGGCGGTCAACCAGATCGAGGTCAATCCTTTCCACCAGCAGGACGCGAGCCTGGCCTTCATGCGCGAACTTGGCGTGCAGGCCCAGGCCTGGGCCCCGTTTGCCGAAGGCCGGAACAACCTGTTCGGCAACGCGGCGCTGGCCGTGATTGGCGCCAGGTATGGGAAGTCGGTCGGCCAGGTTGTGCTGCGCTGGTTGATCCAGCGCGGCGTGGCGAGCCTGGCGAAAACCGTGCGTCCCGAACGCATGCGCGAAAACCTGGATGTGTTCGATTTCGTTCTCGACGATGCGGACCTGGACGCAATAGGCGCGCTGGAGACGGGCGACAGTAGCTTCTTCTCGCACCGCGATCCCGCAATCATCGCGTGGATGCGCGACCGCCGGCTCGACGTTTAAGCACACCAGGGAACGCACGATGACAAGCAAAACGACGAATGCATCCGCCCGCCGCGGCTTCCTGCTGGCTGCCGGCAGCCTGGCGGCGGCGCCGCTGACCGGTCATGCAACGGTTGCCGGCGCCACTGCCGGGGAGGCTGGAAGCGTGCAGCTCGCTGAACGCCGCATGCTCGGCAAGCTGGAGGTATCGAGCATTGGCCTGGGTGTGCAGAACATGAGCCGGACTTACCAGACCCTGGTGCCGAACCGCGCCGAGATGATCAACATCATCCGCACCGCCCACAATCGTGGACTGACGTTCTACGATGCAGCCGAGGCGTATGGACCGCACGAGGTCGAGCGCATCCTGGGCGAGGGCGTGGCGCCGTTTCGCGACCGGGTCGTGATCGCGACCAAGTTCGGCTGGAACATCGACCTCGAGACCGGCAAGCGCCTTCCCGGCCTGAACAGCCGGCCGGCCCACATCAAACAGGCGGTCGACGGCATGCTGCGGCGCCTGCGCACCGACCGTATCGATCTGCTGTACCAGCACCGGGTCGACCCGCAAGTACCGATCGAAGACGTTGCCGGCGCTGTGCAGGACCTCATGAAAGCAGGGAAAGTCCTGCATTGGGGCTTGTCGGAAATGGGGCAGGGCACGCTGCGCCGCGCGCATGCGGTACTGCCGGTCACCGCGGTCCAGAATGAATACTCGGCGCTCTGGCGGGGGCCTGAGGAAACGGTGTTGCCGCTGTGCCGCGAACTCGGCATCGGCTTTGTGCCATGGAGTCCGCTCGGTGTAGGCTTCCTTGCCGGCGCCATCGATGCGGCGACGCGCTTTGCCGACGGCGACATCCGCAAGATCGAAACCCGGTTCGCACCGGAGAACCTGGAGCATAACCTGGCCCTGGTCGGCTTGCTCCGGTCCTGGGCGGCGCGCAAGAACGCAACGCCGGGCCAGGTCGCGCTGGCCTGGCTGCTGGCTCGGGAACGCTGGATCGTGCCCATCCCGGGCACCACCCAGATGGCGCACATGAAGGAGAATCTCGGCGCCGCCGCGCTGCGCTTCACGGCGCAGGAGCTGCAGGAACTGAACCGGGAGATTGCTGGATTCCACGTCAAGGGCGCACGGCTGCCAGACGCTGTCCAGGCGTACTCCGGTGTCGAGGCGCCGACGATCCAAAGCGCAGGCTGACACCTTCGCAGCGACCGCATTCCAGATAATCAACCAAGGAGAACACCATGCAAACACGCACCCTCGGCCAAAGCGGCCTCCAAGTCTCCGCCCTCGGCCTCGGCTGCATGGGCCTGAGCTTCGGCTACGGCCCGGCCACCGACACCCGCGACGCCATCGCCCTGATCCGCGCCGCCCACGAGCGCGGCGTCACCTTCTTCGATACCGCCGAAGCCTACGGCGCCATCAACGAACAGATCGTCGGGGAAGCGCTGGCGCCGGTGCGCGGCCAGGTTGTCATCGCCACCAAGTTCGGCTTCCGCGACGGCGTGGCCGGCGCGGGCCTCGACAGCAGCCCGCAGCGCATCCGCGCCGTGGCCGAAGCCTCGCTGAAGAACCTGCGCACCGAACGCATCGACCTGTTCTACCAGCACCGGGTCGACCCGAACGTGCCGATCGAGGACGTGGCCGGCGCAGTCGCCGATCTGATCCGCGCAGGGAAGGTCGGCCATTTCGGCCTGTCCGAAGCCGGCGCCGATTCAATCCGGCGCGCGCACGCGGTGCAGCCGGTGGCGGCGCTGCAGAGCGAGTATTCGCTGTGGTGGCGCGAGCCGGAACACGAGATCCTGCCGCTGCTGGAGGAACTCGGCATCGGCTTCGTGCCTTTCAGCCCGCTGGGCAAGGGTTTCCTCACCGGCGCCATCGACGAAAACACCACGTTCGACAGCAGCGACTTCCGCAACAAGGTGCCGCGTTTCGCGGTGGAGGCGCGCAAGGCGAATGCGCGCGTAGTGGACGTGGTGAAGTCGCTGGCGGCCGGGAAGGGCGTCACGCCGGCGCAGATTGCCCTGGCCTGGCTGCTGGCGCGCAAACCGTGGATCGCGCCGATTCCAGGCACCACCAAGCTGCTCCGGCTGGAAGAGAACATCGGCGCCGCCGAGGTGCAGCTCGATGCCGGCGACATGGCCCGCATCGAAGCGGCGATCGGCACGGTGCAAGTGGAAGGAGCGCGCTATCCGTCCGAGCTGCAAAAGCTCGTCAGCCGCTAATTCTCGCTACACCCGGTAGCGCAGCGCGTCGATCACCAGCGACAGGGCCGGCGACGACTGGCGCCGGCTCGGGTAGTACAAGTGGTAGCCGGGGAAGCTCGGCATCCAGTCTGCCAGCACCTGCACCAGGCACCCGGCCGCGATGTGCTCGCGCGCGATGTCCTCGGGCACGCAGGCCAGGCCGAAGCCGGCCAGCGCCGCGCGCAGCATCGGGCGGCTGCTGTTGTAGACCAGCTGGCCTTGCACGCGCACGTTCAGCGCCTGCCCGTCCTTTTCGAACTCCCAGGCATACAGGCCGCCGTAGGTGGTCAGGCGCAGGTTGATGCAGTTGTGAGCGGTGAGGTCGTGCGGCGTGAGCGGCGCGGCGTGCTGCTTGCAATAGGCCGGTGCGCCGACCACCGCCATTTTCAGGTCGGGCGCGATGCGCACCGCGATCATGTCCTTTGCCACCTGGTCGCCCAGGCGCACGCCGGCGTCGTAGCGGTTGGCGACGATGTCGATCATCCCGTATTCCACCGCCACCTCGACAATAATGTCCGGATACTGCGGCAGGAAGGGTTCGAGCCGTGGCCAGATGACGGTATCGGCCACGTGTTCGGCCGCCGAGATGCGGACCGTGCCGGCCGGCTTGTCGCGCAGTTCGCTCAGGGCCGCCACTTCGGCCAGGATCTCGTCGAAGCGCGGCGCCACGGTTGCCAGCAGGCGCTCGCCGGCAGCGGTGGGCGAGACGCTGCGCGTGGTGCGCGTCAGCAGGCGGATGCCGAGCTTCGCTTCCAGGCCGCGGATCGTGTGGCTCAATGCCGACTGCGAGACTCCGAGCTGGGCCGCCGCGCGCGTGAAGCTGCCTTCGCGGGCAACGGTGACAAAGGCCAGCAGGTCGTTGAAGTTGTGCTGCATCGGTTTCCTTCGTGCGTTCGATGCGGCGATTCTACCCGCGCGGGGCAGGGGTCTGCGGACAGGATTCATGAGCGGTGCTCATAAGCCTTAGCGGTGCGTGCCATCTAGGCAGGGTGCTGACCAGGCCTTACAGTCTGGCCACGTTCAACTTCATGCGGAGAGCAAATGAAAGCACGATATCCCACCATGGCGGCCCTGGCGCTGGCCGCCTGCAGCGCGCTCCAGGCCCATGCTGCCGACGGCACCGCCACCCAGGTCATCTACCGCGCCGGCTCCCAGCCATCCTTTGCCGGTCCCGCCGCGAACTTCGACGGCAAGGTACGCGTCGACCCGCTGTTCCCGGCCGGCCAGCGCACCAGCTTCGGCGCGGCCACGGTCAGCTTCGAGCCGGGCGCACGCTCGGCCTGGCACGTGCACCCGGCCGGTCAGTATTTGCTCGTCACTGCGGGAACGGGATGGACCCAGGCCGAGGGCGGCCCGGTGGAAGAACTGCATGCCGGCGACGCCGTCTGGTGCCCGCCCGGCGTCAAGCACTGGCACGGCGCCACGCCAGGCACGGCGATGAGCCACATCGCCCTGACCGGCACGGTCGACGGCAAGAACGTCGAGTGGCTGGAAAAGGTCAGCGCCCAGCAGTACCGGCGCTGACCGGGGTTACTCGAACCACGAGAAGCCGTCGCGCGCGAGCAGGGCGAACGAGGCGGCGGGGCCCCAGCTGCCGGCGGCGTATTGCTGCGGCTTTTCGCCCAGGGTCTTCCAGCCTTCGATGATCGGGTCGGCCCATTCCCAGGCCGCTTCCAGTTCGTCGCGGCGCATGAAGTGGGTCAGGCGGCCGCGCACCACGTCGATCAAGAGGCGCTCGTAGGCTTCGGCGCGGCGCTGCTTGAAGGCCGACTGCAAGTCGAGGTTCAGCTCGACCTGCTGCATCTGCATGCCGCTGCCGGGCTGCTTGGCCATGATCTGCAGCTTGATCGCTTCTTCCGGCTGCAGCTCGATGACCAGGCGGTTGGTCACGCCGCCCGGGTTTTCCGGGAACAGCGGGAAGGGCGGATTCGCAAACTCGATCACGATCTTCGACGAACGGCGCGCCATGCGTTTACCGGTGCGCAGGTAGAACGGCACCTTCGACCAGCGCCAGGTGTCGATGTGGGCGCGCAGGGCGACGAAGGTCTCGGTGCGGCTGCCTTCCGGGACGTTCGCTTCTTCCAGGTAGCCTTTCACTTCCTCGCCGCCGCCCACGCCGTGGCTGTACTGGCCGCGCACGGTGTCGCGCGCGATGTCGGCCAGCGTGAAGCGGCGCAGCGAGCGCAGGACCTTGAGTTTCTCGTCGCGCACGGCGTCCGGCGACAAGGATGTCGGCGGCTCCATCGCCACGATGCACAGCAGCTGCAGCAGGTGGTTCTGCACCATGTCGCGCATGGCGCCGGTGCTGTCGTAGAAGCCGGCGCGGCTGCCCACGCCCACTTCCTCGGCCACCGTGATCTGCACGCTGACGATGTTCGGCGCGCGCCAGATCGGTTCCAGGATCGAGTTCCCGAAGCGCAGCACGGTCAGGTTCTGCACCGTCTCCTTGCCCAGGTAATGGTCGATGCGGTAGATCTGCGATTCGGCGAAGTGCTTGCCGACGGCTTCGTTGATTTCCACCGCCGACGCCAGGTCGCGCCCGAGCGGCTTTTCCAGCACCACCCGTGCGTGCTGGTCGACCAGGCCGGCGCTCGACAATTTGTCGCAGATGGTGGTGAACAGCGAGGGCGCCGTGGCGAGGTAGTAGACGCGCTGCGCACCCTGGCGCGAGGCATCGGCCAGGGCGCCGAAGTCGGGCGCCTGCTGGACGTCGAGGCGCACGAATTCGAGCAGGCCCAGGAAACCGGTCCAGGTGGTCTCGTTGAAGTTCTCGGCCGCGATGAAGGGGCGCGAGTGTTCGGTCACATGATTGGCGTAGGCCGCGTTGTCGTAGTCCTGGCGGCCGGTGGCGAGGATGCGCGTGGCGCCGGGCAGGTTGCCGTGCAGGTAGGCCATGTACAGGGCCGGCAGCAGCTTGCGCATCGCAAGGTCGCCGACGCCGCCAAAGATGACCATGTCGAGAGGGAGTTCGGTGTCGGGGGCTGGGGTAGGCGTCATGTCGGATTCGTGATGTTGTTGAGCAGCCGTACGTGCGCGCACGCGGCCGGCCTGGTGCTATCGAGCGTCCTAGCATATCACTAGCTTGCCATGTCGGCAGGTGTCGTGCGCCGCGACGCCCCGTAGCTGGACAATTTTGCTGGCCTGCGGATGGGCTGCACTGGCATACTGGCGCTCCCCGGCCGCGCATCTGCCGAAGTACGTTCCGGCCCACCACCAGCAGGAACCGACACCATGACAGCACCACTCGAAATCGCGGCAAACGCCTTTGCCACCGCCGCCATCCTGCTGGCGGGCCGCAACAGCATCCACACCTGGTGGACCGGCATCGTCGGTTGCGCGCTGTTTGCCGTCGTCTTCTTCCAGGCGAACCTGTATGCCGACGTGGTGCTGCAGGTGTTCTTCGTCCTGTCGAGCGTGGCCGGCTGGCGCCTGTGGCTGCGCGGCGACCACGGACATGCCCTCGTTGTGCGCCCGGCCGAGCTGCGCAGCCTGGCCTGGATCGTGCCGCTCGGCCTGGCCTGCGCCGCCGGCTACGGCGCGCTGCTGCACTTCTGGACCGATGCCTACGCGCCGTTCGCCGACTCGATGGTGCTGGTGTTCAGCGTGATCGCCCAGCTGCTGCTGATGGGGCGGCGCATCGAGAACTGGCCGTTCTGGCTGCTGGTAAATTCGATCGCCGTGCCGCTGTACGCCAGCCGCGAGCTGTACCTGACCGCCTTCCTGTACGCGGTGTACTGGGTGAACGCCATCGTCGCCTGGCTGCGCTGGAGGAAGCTCGCGCGCCTGCAAATGGCAGGCGGCGCGGTGCCGGCCGAAGCATGAAGCGCTACCGGCGCGGCCTGGTGGTCGGGAAGGTCTGTCCGCTGCACCGTGGCCACATGTACCTGATCGGGAGCGCGCTCGATGCCTGCGACGAGGTGCTGGTGATCAGCTATACGAAGCCCGACTTCGCGCATTGCGATACCGGGGCGCGCGCCGGCTGGCTGGCCGCTTTGTTCCCGCAGGCGCGGCGGCTGGTGATCGACGACGCCGTCCTGGCCGAGGCGTTTCGCCAGGGCGAGACCGACCGCCCCGCGACCGTGCCGGCCAACGATGCGCCGGCCGACGTGCACCGCGAATTCTGCGCCTGGCTGTGCTGGACCCTGGGCGGCGGCGCGGTCGATGCGGTGTTCACCAGCGAAGATTACGGGGATGGTTTTGCGGCCGTAATGTCAGCGGCGTTGTCAAAGCGCCTGGGGCGTTCGCACCAGGTCGAGCACGTGTGCGTCGACCCGGCGCGGCAGGCGGTGCCGGTGTCGGGCACCCAGGTGCGTGCCGATCCCGCTGCCTGGCGCGCCTTTCTCGATCCGCTGGTGTATGCCGATTTTGTCGACCGCGTATGCGTCCTGGGCGGCGAGTCGAGCGGCAAGACCACGCTGGTCGAGGCGCTGGCTGCCGCGCTCGGGACGACCGCCGTTCCTGAAGTGGGCCGCACGCGCTGGGAAGAGAAGGGAGGACGGTTCGTCTACGCGGACATGCGCGCCATCGCCGAAGACCAGGTCGCGCTCGAAATCGCACTGGCCCAGCAAACGCGGGGTCCTTTGATCTGCGACGGCAGCGCACTGACCACGGTGTTCTACAGCCAGGACGGCTACGGCAAGGTCGATCCGGCCGTCACCCGGCTCGCTGCCAGGCGCTACACCCACACCTTCGTCTGCGCGCCGGACTTCCCCTTCGTGCAGGACGGCACGCGGCGCGATGCCGCTTTCCGGCAGCGCCAGCACGACTGGTACGTAGAAAAGCTGGACCGGGCCAACGTCGCGTACAGCGTCGTGCATGGGTCGGTGAATGAACGGGTGCGCCAGGCCTTGGCGTTGCTGCGCTGATCCGCGCGGCTATCCCTTGTACCGGATCGCATCGATCACCAGCCCCAGCGCGCGCGAGGACTGGCGCCGGCTCGGGTAGTAGGCGAACAGCCCCGGAAAGCGCGGACACCAATCCTGCATCACGCTCACCAGCCGGCCGGCGGCCACGTACGGCGCCGTCATCTCCTTGGGCAGGAAGCCGATGCCGCAGCCATCGAGCGCCACCTGCAGGATGTGCGGCGCGGTATTGCACACCACCTGGCCGCGCACGCGCAGTTCCAGGCTTTGCCCTGCGTGCTCGAGCTCCCACGCATACAGCCCGCCGCTGCTGGCCAGGCGCAGGGCGATGCAGTTGTGTTTCATGAGGTCTTGCGGCGTGCCTGGTACCGGACGGTTCGCGAAGTAGGCCGGCGAGGCGACGATGGACATCGGCATGTCGACGGTGAGGCGCACCGCGATCATGTCCTTGTCGACCTGGTCGCCGTAGCGCACGCCGATGTCGAAGCGCTCGGCGGCGATGTCGACCAGGCGGTAGTCGGAGCTGAGCTCGACGTGCAGATCGGGGTAGAGCGGCAGCAGCGGCGCCAGGCGCGGCCAGAGCAGGCTTTCGATCACGTGGTCGATGGCGGTGATGCGGATGGTGCCGGCCGGCTTGTCGCCCAGGTCGCTCACCGCCGTGATCTCGGCTTCGATTTCTTCCAGGCGCGGGCCGACGTTCTGCAGCAGGCGCTCGCCGGCTTCGGTGGGCGAGACGCTGCGCGTGGTGCGCGTGAGCAGGCGCACGCCGAGGCGCTCTTCCAGGCCGCGGATGATGTGGCTCAGCGCCGACTGGGTCATGCCCAGTTGGGCGGCGGCGCGGGTGAAGCTGCGTTCGCGCGCCACGGCGAGGAAGACCAGGATGTCGTTGATGTTGTCGCGGGCCATGGTGTGCAAATCGAGAGGTGGACGACGCCGTTTGGCGGATTCGTTTATGATACCGCGCACCGAATCGACGTGTCGATTCATGATGAATATTCATAAGGGCATGCAATTTTGCCTTCGTTCTGCCTGCCTTTTTGCCTGTACCATCCTCCCCCTGATTCGGCCTCGCGCCCCGCAAGCGCCAGGTCCTCGTACAACTTCAAAGGACTATCCATGACCGTCAAAGCCTACGGCGCCCACGCCGGCGACCAGCCCCTCGTTTCCCTCGACATCACCCGCCGCGAGCCGGGCGCGCACGACGTGCAGATCGACATCGCCTTCTGCGGCGTCTGCCACTCCGACCTGCACCAGGTGCGCGGCGAATGGGCCGGCACCATGTATCCATGCGTGCCGGGCCACGAAATCGTCGGCCGCGTCGCTGCCATCGGCGCCCACGTCAGCAAGCACAAGGTCGGCGACCTGGTCGGCGTCGGCTGCATGGTCGACAGCTGCAAGCATTGCGGCGATTGCGAAGACGGCCTGGAAAACTACTGCGACGGCATGGTCGGCACCTACAACGGCCCGACCGCCGATGCACCCGGCCACACCCTGGGCGGCTATTCCGAGCAGATCGTGGTCCACGAGCGCTTCGTGCTGAGCGTGAGCCACGCCGAAGACCAGCTGGCCGCGGTGGCGCCGCTGCTGTGCGCCGGCATCACCACGTACTCGCCGCTGCGCCACTGGAACGCCGGTCCCGGCAAGCGCGTGGGCATCGTCGGTATCGGCGGCCTGGGCCACATGGGCATCAAGCTGGCGCGCGCCATGGGCGCCCACGTGGTCGCATTCACGACCTCGGAAGCCAAGCGCGCCGATGCGCTGGCGCTCGGCGCACATGAAGTCGTGGTCTCGCGCGATGCCGACGCGATGGCAACGCAAGCCAAGACCCTGGACCTGATCGTCAACACCGTCGCCGCGCCGCACGACCTGGACGCTTTCCTGACCCTGCTGAAACGCGACGGCACCATGGTGCTGGTCGGCGCGCCATCGTCGCCGCATCCGTCGCCGCAAGTGTTCAACCTGATCATGAAGCGCCGCGCGATTGCCGGCTCGATGATCGGCGGTATCCCGGAAACCCAGGAGATGCTGGACTTCTGCGCCGAGCACGGCATCGTGGCCGACATCGAACTGATCCGCGCCGACGAAATCAACGCCGCCTACGAGCGCATGCTCAAGGGTGACGTGAAGTACCGCTTCGTGATCGACAGCGCCACCCTGGCCGCCTGATCCACCATCGCTAGACAAGAAAGAACGGCAAGCGCATGAACCCGCAAGCATCGACAAGCCATCCCGGTCTCGCGGGTAACAGTAGTCCGGCGACCAATCCAGCCTGGGGCGCCGTGTTCGCCATGGCCCTCGGCGCGTTTGCCCTGGTGGCCTCCGAGTTCATGCCGGTCAGCCTGCTCACGCCGGTGGCGGCGGACCTCGGCATCAGCGAGGGCCAGGCCGGGCAGGCGATCTCGGTGTCCGGGGCGTTTGCCCTGCTCACCAGTCTATTCATGGCGCCGCTCGCCGGACGGCTGGACCGCAAGGTCCTGCTGCTCGGGCTGACGCTGATGATGATCGTCTCCAGCACGGTGGCGGCGTTCGCGCCGAACTACACGGTCTTCATGATCGGACGCGCCTTTATCGGCGTGGCCATCGGCGGCTTCTGGTCGATGTCGGCGGCCACCGCGATGCGGCTGGTGCCGACTGACAAGGTGCCGCGCGCGCTGGCCATCCTGAACGGCGGGAACGCGCTGGCGACCGTGGTGGCGGCGCCGCTGGGGAGTTTTCTCGGCGGCGTGATTGGCTGGCGTGGCGCCTTCTTCTGCCTGGTGCCGGTGGCGGCGATCGCGCTGGCCTGGAAGATGATCAGCCTGCCGCCGCTGCCGAGCGCGGGGGGCGCGAGCCTGGGTGCGGTGTTCCGCCTGCTCAAGCGGCCCGCCATCGTGCTCGGCATGGCGGCGACCGGCCTGTTCTTCATGGGACAGTTCGCGCTCTACACTTACCTGCGGCCTTTCCTGGAGACGGTGACGCATGCAGGCGTGTCGACGCTGTCGCTCTTGCTGCTGCTGGTGGGCGTGGCCGGTTTTGTCGGCACCACGCTGATTGGCGGCTTCCTCAAGCAGCACATGTACCGCACGCTGGTGACGATTCCGCTGGTGATGGCAACCATCGCCGGCGGCCTGCTGGCCTGGGGCGGTTCGGTCGCGGCCACCGCCGTCCTGCTCTGCCTGTGGGGCCTGGTGGCGACGGCGGCGCCGGTCGGCTGGTGGACCTGGCTGGCGAAGAGCCTGCCCGACGAAGCCGAAGCCGGCGGCGGCCTGATGGTGGCGGTGGTGCAGTTGGCGATTGCCGGCGGCGCCACCCTGGGCGGGCTGCTGTTCGATGCGCGCGGCCATGCGGCGACCTTCAGCCTGAGCGCGGGTATTTTGCTGCTGGCCGCGCTGCTGGCGGCGTTGGCGGCGCGCGCGGCACGGAGCGAAGTGCGCTAGCGGCGAATTCACCTTTGCATGTAAAACCGGCCCACCTGCATGCGCAGCGGGCCGGTTTTTTATTGGCGTTTCGCCGGACTTGCGGGCGGAGCGCTCAGGGCCGCGAATTCGCTCTCTGCCTCGCGCACGTCGGGATGCTGGGCGCCGAGCAGCGGCAGCAGCGTTGCATGCACCTGCTGCTGGAGCGCGAGCGCGCGGGCGTTGTCGCCCCGGGCGCGGTAGACCAGCGCCATGTCGCCGCGCACGCGTTCGATCGCATACACGTTCGAGCCGGCGCTGGACGGATAGTTCTGCAGCGCTTGTTCGTACAGGGGCAGCGCCAGGTCGAGCCGGCCCAGCGCGTGCTGGACTTCACCGGTATTGCCCTGCATGTCGGCCAGCGCCTGCTGCCAGGTGTTGGCGTCGAGCCGCGCCTGTACCAGGCGCTTGCGCGCCGCAGCCAGGGCATCGCGCCCGCCGTTGCGCTTTTCCGCTTCCCACTGCGCCTGTGCTTCGGCCAGCGCCGCCTGGCTGCTTGCACGGCCGGCTTCGATGCGCGCCAGCGCCGCTTCGCCGATGGACAGCGCGTCCTTCAGCCGCCCGTGGCGCACCTGCAGGGTCATGTCGCTTTGTGTGTTCTCGAGTTCCGCGCGCAGTGCGTCCTGGCGGGGCTGCCCGAACACGCGCTGCGGTGCCAGCGCTTCGGCTTCCTTGTAGCGGCCCTGGGCGTAATAGATGCTGGCGCGCTCGGCGTTCAGGCGCCGCAGCCTGGGCGCGCTTGCCGCGTCTCCTGCCGCCGCGCGCACGCGTTCAGTCAGTTCGTTTACCAGCGCCTCGGCGCGCTCGTTGTCTTCGGCGCGGTAGAAGTGATCAGCGGCGGCCAGGTAGGCGGCGTAGCTGGTGCCTTCGAGTGGCGCCCGGTCCGTGGACAGCGCCGCCAGCAGGCGTGGCGCGAGCGTGTTCATGGTCGGGTCGTCGCTCATCGCACTGGCCAGCAGCATCAGCTCACGTGCCACGGACAGTGCCAGCGGATCGTTCGCGTCCCTGGTTTTATCAGCTACGGCATCGGCAACCCCGAGCGCCGACTCGAACAGGCTCAGCGCCAGCGGGCAATGGTCGGCGTTGCGGGCGGTGCGTGCGCGCCGCTGCAGGTCTTGCGCCAGCCTGGCGCTGGGGGAGGCCGCGTGCCAGATGGTTGCGGCGCGCTCGGCCATGTCGAGCGCCGCCTCGCGATTGGCGTCGCGCTGCGCCTGCGGCCCGCCCTGGCGCGCCGTGGCAAACGCGAGGTCGGCCAGCGCGGCGGCCAGGTACAGGTTCTCGGGGCCGGGGTCCGCCCTGGCCCGGTCGAGGCCCTGGCTGGCGCGCGCCAGGGCCTCGGGGTCCGTCTTGTAAACCGGAGTATCGCAGGCGATGGCGACGGGCAGCGCGACCGGAACCGGCGCTTGCGCAAAGGCGCCGGCGGAGACGGCGAATAATAGCGGGAGCAGGGGCCGGGTCATTGACGGAGGGCGCTTCAATCGAGTGTCCATACGTATTGCACATAAACCGTGGTTTGCACCGGCTGGCCGTCGAGGCTGGCCGGGCGGAAGCGGCAGCGGGTCAGGGCGCCATAGGCGGCGTTGTCGAGATGGGGAAAGCCCGAGCTGCGGGCGATTGCCGCGCCCAGCAGGCGTCCGTTTGCCGCCACCGTGAACCGGAGCGTCACCACGCCGGTCTCCTCGTTGCGAATCGAGGCGCGCGGATAGGCGGGCCGTGGGCAGAGGTCCCAGGACAGCACTTCGGCGGTCGCGCTGATGCGGGCAAACTTGGGGGAATACGGGGCGCCGGAATCGGGCACGGCGGCCCAGGCCAGGGCCGGTAACAGCAGGACGGGAAGGAGGAGTAGGCGCATCGCTGGGCTCGTCGGGAACACTGGAAGTATAGCCAACATGGCTAACCAGGGCGACAGGAATCTCGCGCCGCCCCCGCCGTTCCCGCCGACCGGCGCTTACCGCACTGCGTCGGCCGGCGCTGGCGCCCAGGCTTCCGGCGCCACCACGTGCGAGGTGGCCGGCTCCTGCATGTAGTGCGGCGACGTCAGCTGCACGCCATGGCGGTTGAACTCGTCCACGATGCGGCCATGCAGGCGGCTACGCAGCGCCACGCGCTCGTGCGGGTCCAGCACGCCGGACTGCGCCACCAGGCGGTATTCGATATAAAAGTCCGACAATGCCGCCTGTGCGATGAAGGGCGCCGGCTCCGGCAGGATGCCCTGCGTGTCGCGCGCCGCCTGCAGCAGCAAGGCATGCACCTGGCGCCAGGGCGTGTCGTAGCCGACCGTGACCGCCGCCTCCAGCGCGAAGCCATCTTCGACGCCGGTGCGCGAGAAATTCCTGGTCGTGTTCGACAGCACCAGCGCATTCGGCAGCGAGATTTCCGCCCCCAACCCGGTGCGCAGCCGGGTTTCGAACATGCCGAGTTCCACTACCGTGCCCTCGGCCTCGCCGATGCGCACGTATTCTCCCTTGCGCAGGGTGCGCGTGTACATCAGGATCAGCCCGGACGCGCCTTGCGCCACCAGGCTGGAGCCGCCGATGGACACCATCACGCCGGCCAGCACGGTCACGCCCTGGAAGGCGGCGGTGTGCGAGCCGGGGAGATAAGGATAGGCCATCGCCAGCGCGAACAGCACGATGGCCACGTTCACCAGGCGGCGCGTGGGCGGCGCCGTGTCCTGGTCGAGCCAGCCCACTTCGAGTTCGCCGCGTTCCACGCGCTTGAGGATCGAGCCGGCGGTACGGATCGCCATGCGCGCCAGCACGGCGATCACGGCCACCACCAGCAGTCCGGGCAGGGCGCGGCCGATGCCGCCCATGATGTCGAAGCCGGTGGCGACAAGGTAGTCGCGCAGGCGGTCGCCCCAGTCGTGGAAGTAGGGGATGTGCCCGAGCAGGAAGGTCAGCCACAGGAAGGTGGCGAACAGGCGCAGCGCCCACAGCAGCAGGCCGGCGAGCTGGCGCAGGATGCGCACGATGTAGTCGGCGTCGAGCAGGGCGACGTCCTGGAAGCGCACCTGTTCCAGCTTGCGGCTGACCGAGCGTTTGGTAAACGCGCGCACGCGCCGGTGCAGGATGCCCAGGCTGCGCAGCACCAGCCAGTAGCCCAGCGTCGCGGCCAGGCACCAGGCGCCGGCGACCAGCAGGGCGCGCGGGCTGCCCTGTTCGCGCC
>Ga0265780_10005651_pt1 | contig 15772 bp, 15 predicted proteins | sample P1T30metagenome_FD_192432 | JGI IMG/M metagenome (GOLD analysis project Ga0265780, IMG submission 192432) | Plant litter microbial communities from East Loma Ridge, Irvine, California - P1 T30 | ecosystem: Environmental > Terrestrial > Plant litter > Unclassified | place: USA: California... | reverse complement strand
ATATAATTATTTATTTTATGCTATATAAGATATAGAAATGGGACAAGTTAAATCTATTATTTCATACAAAGAAATTCCACAGAATGTAAGTAAAAATAAGTCTAGCGATAAGCCTAGTATTGAAGTATTATATAGTATGGCTCGTTCTAATGATGATCTTAGTAATTATATCTATAATTATTACGGTGTAAGGTGTTCTTACAAGGATAATGAAATTATTTTTAGTGGGGATGAATATGATTATTCAACTATTGACAAGATTTATGCTGTCGAGATAAAAAGAAACAAGAAGGTTGTCCATGAACGAGTACTCATGATTTCAATTTTTGATATAAACTCATTTCTTAATAATCGTGAAAATTATACTAAAAGTGAGAATTATTTCTTCGATAAATATTGTGATGAATTAATTAGGAATGGTTACATGTACTTCAATATTAGACATTTTAATACCAAAGAAGCTTTTTCAAGAAGAATGTTCGGTAACAGTGATTATGGTACATTAGGTAAACATCTTTTTTCCATTAGTGATGATCATTTTAAGTTAAAGTTGAAATAAATATAATTATTATTTTATTCTATATAATATATATAAAATGAATAATCAAATAGTTCATGATTTAGAAAACCAAATTTATGAAATCAAGGAAAGTATACCTGATCAAAAGTATATTGACATCATGAACAAGATGAAAGAAGTTAATGACATGATTAAAGTTGATTTACCTCCTAAAGTTGAAGCTGTTGTATCAGTAGCACCTCAACCTGTTGTATCAGTAGAACCTCAACCTGTTGTAATAGAGAATAAAGAATATTGTTGCTGTCTTAAAGCAAATGATAGTTGTTGTACTAAAGCAAGGAAAACGTTAAAATGTTGTCTTTTATCTGTTCTGTTGTTAATTTATATACCATTTGCGTTTGTTGGTGGTTCATGTAATTGGTTATTGAATGGTAAATTTAAAATGCCAGGACCTAATGATCCAATTTGTGATTGTGATGATTAATAAAATAATAAAAATAAATATAAGAAATTATTTTCTCTTCTTCTAGTATATAATAATAAAAATGATTGCTAAGTTAAGACAAAAGAAAGTAACTCCCATTGCTAAGAAGGATACTTATGATTTGGATAGTTTTAAGGAGGTATATGAGTCTTCTGAAGTAGTTGAAGCAGTATTCTTTGTTAAGTTGGATGATAAGAAGGGTAATTTTGAAATTGGTTACACCGCATTGGCTGTTCCTAATCCTAGTTTTAAGAAAGATAAAGAAGGTATTCATTACAGAAGTTATATTTTAAAGAAGGGTAGTAAGTTAGGTATGAATTATGATGAGTATGATACTTTTTGTAATACCTACAATGATTTGATTAAAGAAACAGAAGGTTATCAAATGAAGAAATATGAAATGGTTTAATTTAAATAATTATTTTTTTTATTTTTATTATAATATACTTATATAATATGGAAAATATCATTAAGAAAGAGACAAGAGGTAGAAAACCCAAATATCAAAATGATGAGGATAGAGAAGCAGTTAATAAATTGTGTAGACAGAAATATGCCGAAAATAATAAAGATGTTAAATCTATTCACAACAAGATAAGAAACTATAAAAGTATTATCATTGGTATTGGAAATGGAAGAAGAAGTAAGTACACCGTTGAAATGCTTGAAAAAATGATAAGTGATTTAGATAATGAAAAACGTCAAATCTTATTATCGAGAAAGATATAAGAAAAGTTTTTTATTTTTATTAAATAAGTTATTTAAGAAATAATTATTTTATTATTCTCATATATAGAAATGAATCAAAAAGTTATGAGAAAAATTATTAAATACAATATCAACGTTAATCCTTTCGGAGGAATGTTAAATTCTTTATTTATCAAACCTACTAAAATTGAGAAAGATGTAAGAGAAGCAAGGTATCTAGAGGAAAAAGCTAGAGAAGAAAAAGAACAACTAAGAATCAAAACAGAATATACAAATGAAATAAGAAAGATAGTTAATGATCAAGTAAGTAGTGTGAAATTACATTTGTATACCGAAAAAGCATTTGATATTTTCTTGAATGTTGTTAACAAAAACTTCTTAAACCAAAATTTGGTATTATATTTTCCTAAAAGCAATACATGGTTAACATTAAATAGACTTAGTATGGAAAACTTTTTAGATACAAGAAGATTAGAATCTACTTATGATAAATATTATGGTGAAATTGTTGAGGAAACAATTGGTGGTGAATTTATTATTACTAAAATAGAACAAAGAGAAGGACAAAAAAGAAAAGAAGGTGGTCTAATTCCTTATTTGTTTAATTCCAAAGCTTTAGATATTGAGATAGATACTGAATGGTATCAATTATTCACTAACTTTAAACCCAGTAATTATGTTGATAACTGTTTAATTTATGCTCTCAGACAATATGATAGTATTACTGAACAACAACTAAATACTGCTATGTCAATGATAAAGAATAGATATTTTCCAACTTCTGAAATAAGTAAAGTTGCTGATGCTATGGGTATTAATATTCAACTAAACTATTATGGAAAAGATGGAAAACATCAAGTTGTACCTAAAAAGTTTAAAAATGATACTCCAATTTATAGAATTTGTTTGTATGACGATCATTACTTTGTTTACAAAGATTTGGGTAGAATTAAAGTATTTGGTGAAGATGTTAGAACATCTTTAAGTTTGATAAGAACTTTGATGAATAACAAAGAAAAATGTTTAATACCTATGACTGATAATCAACTTGATGCTATTAGTTATGGCGATATTTTAATAAAGAGTTTGGATTATGATGTAAAACAAATCTTGAGAAACAATAAAAGATATTTTGAGAGAAAAGAATTACCTTTCAATCATAAATTTAACAAAAGACTTATTAAGAAATACAGATTAAAATTGGAATCTTTTTATTCTGATTCTGTATTTAAATCATCAAAGAAGATTATCGAATCTGTTCACTATGCTGATTTTGAATGTCACACTTATTATGAAGAAGTATCATATTATTGTAGAGAAAATAGAGTTTATAAAAAGAAATTAATTAAGAAACATGCTCCTTATCAAATAGGATTTAAAGAATCTAATTGTGAAATTAATGGAGTTAAAAAAAATAAAGAAACTGAATATGTTTGTTATAATTATGGAAAGAATATGGCTTTGTCAAATGATATGTTAAATGATATTTGTAAAAAGTATGTTAAGTCAAACTACATAGGTAGACCTAAAAGTGATGAAGTAATAATGGAAAAAATTGATAATTATCATATTATTTATTTCCATAACGCTAAGTATGATAGTTGTTTCTTTGATTTTAACAGAATGCAAAATGTAGAACCAATTATTAAAGATGGAAACTTTTATGGTATGAGTTTTATGTATTTGTATAAGGATAATATATACAAGTTTGTTATTATGGATTCTTTAAAGTTTCTTAACTTTGCTTTGGCTAAGTTTCCTGGAAATCTTTCTTTTGAGAAAAGAATTGGAAAAGAGTATGATGATATTATGGAAAGTAAATTAAAGGAAATGAAAGAGAAGAAGTGTAGTAAGAAACAAATTAATAAATTTAAGGAAGATTTGGAAAAAGAGAGAGATGAAAAGATTAATACTTTTAAGATGAAAGAAGTTATTCCATATAATTTATACACACTTGATAATGTTAAAAAGATTGAAGTTCCTATTAAGGAAGGAGTTGAAGCTTTAAAAAAAGGTAAGTATGGTTGTACTCCTGATGATATTAAACAATTCACGGATAATATTGATAAATGGGATTGTAAAAATGATGATGGTAAATTTAATATTATTGAGTACAGTAGAGAATATAATAAATTAGATGTTGAGATATTAGCTAAAGGATTTGATTATTGGAGAAATGACATTCTTGCAATGACTGGACTTGATATTTTTACTATTATGACTAATGCTTCTTTTGCGCATCAATACTTTGAGAGAGAAGGAGCTTATGAAGGTGTTTATCGCATTAATCAAGTTGCTAGAAAGTTTATTCAACAAACAGTATATGGTGGAAGATGTATGCTTGCTAATAATAAAAAATATTATTACGTTGGTAGAATGCAAGACTTTGATGCTGTTAGTTTGTATCCTTCAGCTATTTACAGATTAAAAGAATTAGGAGGTATTTTAATGGGATTACCAAAAATATTAAAAGAGAACCAATTAAATATGGAATTTCTTAAGAAATGTGATGGTTACTTTATTGATATTAATATTAGTAAAATGAAGAAAAGAGACTTTCCTTTAATTGGAGTTAGATGTGATGGTACTATGAAATATGATACTGAATATATCAAGAAAAAAGATTTAACAGTCAACAGATTACAACTAGAAGATTTAATAAACTTTTGTAATGTTGAATTTGAAATCAAAAGAGGTTATTATTATGATGAAGGAAGAAATGATAAAATTTGTGATGTTATTTTAGAATTGTTTGAGAAAAGATTGGAATATAAAAAAGATAAGAATGCTTTACAAGCTGTTATAAAAGAAATTATGAATAGTGCTTATGGAAAAACAATTCAGAAAGAAAGTTTAACCACCATAAATATTGAATCCCATGACGGTGATGATTTTACTAAAAGTGAATCTTTTATTTATAAATACAATAAAATAAAGTCTGTTAAGAGAATTAATAATAGTAATAAGTTTATTGTTGAAGAATATGTTAATATTGTTGATCATTATACTATGCCTCAAGTTGGTAGTGAAATATTGTCTATGAGTAAAAGAATTATGAATGAGGTTATGTGTTTAGCAGAAGATAATGGAATTAAGATTTATTATCAAGACACTGATAGTATGCATATTAAAGAAGAAGATGTTGATAAGCTAGCTTCGTTGTATAAAAATATGTATAAAAGAGAATTAATTGGTGAAAATATGGGACAATTTCATTGTGACTTTAGTTCTGATATATTAAAAGGTAATATTTATGCTGTCGAGTCTATTGGTTTGGGTAAAAAATCATATATTGATGTTTTAACTGATGGTAAAGGTGAGTTTGATTATCATTTTAGAATGAAGGGAATTCCTAAAGAATCAATTTTAGAGTATTGTAGACTTAATAATATTGATTTGTTGACTTTGTACAAAAGAATGTATAATGGTGAGAAGTTTAGATTTGATTTAACTTGTGGTGGAGTCAAACCTAAATTTAAGATTAATACATTTGCTGTTGAGACATTACCTAAGTTTGAGAGAGAAGTTAAATTCTAAATATTTGGTGAGTAATAATATAATATAATGATGAATCCTAATATACTTACAGTTCTAAACAGAATGGATGACAGAATAGAAGAATTATTAAGAAATACAAGGATGAACTTTCCAAGATTAATAAGACAAAGATCAATCAATGAAGCAAGACTAAACGTTGAAATGATTTCTCAAAGAAACAAAAATATCAAAAGTGATAAAGTAAAAATAAAAATGATGAAAGTAATGGAAATAATAGATGAAATAAAAGGCCTCTTTCCTGAAGAACAGAAGTATATCACTTTAGTTAACGATCTTAGAGATATTTATAATGAAATAATATAATTAAAAATATTTTATCTTCTTTTCATATAAACAACAAAATGGAAATCACTGATATTTTTGATTCATCTATGCAACTTGGTGATAAGGTTCTTTCTATATTAGAATCACAAATAGATACTGAATATAACGACTATTATGATGTTGAAACTATTACTCAATTAAACAGTATTGAAGGATCTTATTGGTCTAAACTTTGTTTCATTCAGAAAGATGTTAAAGAAGACATGGAAAAGGAAATGATTAGTTTTAAGTTTACCAATAAAGGTATCAATGAAAAAAGTTTATTATCTTTTGGAACAAGACTAAAAAAGAAGATAGAAAAGCTAAAGCAAAATACAATTTAAATCCAACCTTTTTTCATTTCTTTATTTTTTATTTTTATAAACATGAAAGAATACTTTTCATCTGTCATCTCATTATACATTTTCATAAAATCATCAAAGGTCATATTAAAAGTACCAAGTAAATTCTCATGCAAGTTCTCTAAATGTCTGATATTTAAACCTTTCCATAAACTAATACAATCCAATTGAGCTTTAGCAGCAGGATTTAAGTCCATAAAAGCTTGAGAACAAATAAACATGCAAGACTTCCAATGTCTGTACTTTTTAGTTAAACCTGTTAGTAAAGTACCTCTTGTTTTTTCACTCATATCATCAATAATAATGATATTTTCACAACCATCTACATAGTCACTAACAGGTTCTTTGTTTCTCATCTCTTTAATAAGTCCTAGTGTATCTTTATCAACTGTTTCAAATAATATAACTTGATTAAAATTGGAAGCGAGCTTAATAAAACCTTTCCATGTTTCACACATCTTAACTGTTGGACATATAATAAAAATCTTTTGATTTGAATGTGGTACAATATAGTAGTTTAATAACAACTGAGTCAATGAATAAGTTTTCCCTGATTGAGTTGAAGCATTTAAATACATAAGATGGTATTTTTTGTCAAGAATATCTTTATATAACAGAGGTTTATTACTCGCATTCTTCTTTTGAGGTAAAAGATTTAACATTTTTTCTTTATATATAATATAGATAATGGAATCCCAATTAGAATTTGCCGAAAACATCACCTACGACAATAGAAATGTTGTTTCAGGTTATCCCTTGAGATATAATGGTCTTAAGAGTGTTCAAGGTTCAATCACTGAGTTAGGAGATGCTCTTAATACTGTAACATTTGAGATATCACCTATTAATTGGTACGCTAATAATACCTGTTTTAATTTAAGTAGAATATTACCAAGAGTTGCAGCTGGAACTGTTAATTGTATGTTAAAAATACCTCCAATTGATAAAATTAAAATTAGTTCAAGATCAAGTAAAACAGCAATTGAAATATCACATTTATTCAGACTCGCTTGTAATAAATATTTTAAATCTGATGAAAATGGTAAACCAGGAGATGTTAACTCATTTAGAACAAATGTACATATGAATGCTAGTACAACAGATGATTTAGAATGTCATGATTCTTTCAATTTAGCTGAATATGTAGGGGCTTTCTTTAACACAAAAAATATTATCCCACTAACTGAAGTATTTCAAATTGAAATAACTTTTGTACCAAAGGATTTAGTAACATATTCTTTCACTAAAAATCATGGAACTGCTGACATTAAAAGAGATTATGCTCTATCAGCTTATTATAACGCATATATTAAGTCAAATAATGCTTTTACTAATGCACCTCAACCAATTGTCCTAAGTGATGATAATACTTTAGAAGGTACTGAAATAATTGCAAAACTACCCAATCCTATTAGAATTACCAATTGTTCTTTAGTTTATGAACAAGAAAGAAATCCAGTTGTTGATTTAGCTTTAAAGAATTTGGTTATAAATTCAAAAGAGTTTGTTGTACCATATATTAATTGTGTTCCTTTCTCTCAGACATTTAATAACTCATCTAATTCATACACAATGTCTCTTAGATTAACAAATAATATTGGTAGTAAATTAAAGAGAGTCGTTTTCACTACAAGTTTAGCTAATGATGCAACTAGTTTGACTAAATTAGGAACTTACAACTCATCTCATTTGGGAAGTGCAAAAATTGATTCAGTATTTTTTGACATTGGTGGTAGAAATATTGCAAGTTATGGTGTTTCAAATTATGATTATCTTTCAAGAAGAGGATATAAGTATGATATGGATAATCAGATAGATTATGTACTTGAAAAAGAGGGAAATGTTGTAAACTTAGCTAATACTGCTGCTTCTATGAATATTAATCCTGGTAGATTTAGAGCTTTACCAAGAAATACCTTTATGATTGATATTCCATTTGAAAGTGTTGAGAATGATGATATGTTTAGTTCTAACTCTGGTGTTTCTCTTAATGGTGATGAAGTATTAAATATCACATTAAATACGAATAAACCAATTGATGATGGACTGGGTGGTATTAGAATGACCTGTTTTATGTATGGTATTAAGTTTATGAAAATTATGCCTAATCAAGTTGATTTTATTTAAATCAAATAAAAAATAATAAATTTAAAGTGTAACATCACTAGAATCATGGTATAAATTTAATGTAATAAAAGCACCAATACCATTAAAGTTTTCTATTTTCTTTTTGTTCTCATCTAAAAAATAAAGATGTAATGAATTAGCCTTTTGAGTTATCCATTTAGAATTAGCAACCAATGAGAAATCTTGTCTCATGTAAGTAAAATTCTTTTCATTGTTGTAAAATATTGAAGCAAGAATAGAAGAACCATTGCTTGATAAAATACCATTGTTACACTCATCACATGCTAAATAGATAATAGAATAGGGAATAATATCAGCAATATAAGGCATAGCATAATTATCTCCTATTTTGACACTTTTTTGTTCGTTTAATGTCTTTTTGAGACCCAAAATTGGTGCTATAATATCAACTCCATCCATATTTTCAAATTTGAAAGTGAACGAACCTGTTGAATAAATTCTCCCAGTTGATCCATATTGATTTATTCTACTATTGACATTTGGGTCATTTGTTTGTGTTGTAGGGTCAAGATAATTAGGATCATAATCGTATTTGAAAATGTTATTGGCGGAAAATTGACCTCCTAATTGTGTATTTAATTCTTTAACTAATGCCGGTAAATTATCTACCATTGAAGGATTAAAAGTTAAATCTTTTGTTGTAATTGCACCTAATGTCGAAGAAACCGTAACTCTAACTATCACATTCTTTGTTATCAAATAATTGGAAATAGGAACAGAAAGACTTGTACATGAAATCTTATTTAATTTATTCTTCTCCCAGTTAACATTTATCTCAACATGACAATCTGATTCAGTATCACCTGGTTGTTTACCATCTGTTAGGGTGTTTACATATAGGGTACAAATATTAGAGATTTCATTCTTTGTAATGATGTTACTGTCATCGATAATGGAATTCATTTTATTTAATATATAATAATTATATATAATAAATTTTATAATGGAGTCTCAAAATCAAACAACGCCAATGATTGAAAAAGCTGAAAAGAAGGGTAAGAGAAAGTATAACATATCTGAAGAGGATAGACAGAAGAGAAAAGAAAGAGGTAAGGACTTATATCTTAAAAGAGCAGAAAAGATAAGACAAGAAAAAGAGAAGAAGAAAGAACAAGTTACTTATAGAGATTATGTTTCTATAGTTAATGATCTTGTTGATTCTGAAAGTGGTTCTTCTGAAGATGAAGAAGTTGAAGTTCCTAAACCTGAGATTAATTTAAAGAAAGAAAAGAAAACCAAAGAAGTTAAACCTAAACAAGTTAAAGTTGATGAGAATACGACAATAATAACTCCTCCAAAGAAAGAAGAGGAAAAAGAAGAAAAGAAAAAGACTATGAAAGATTTAATGAGAGAAGCTTTAAAAGGAAGTAAGTTTTAATTTTTATTTGTTATTTAATATAAATGGATTATATTCATGAACAAAATGTTAGACCTTACAGGATCTTTATGGACTCTGTTGGAACTGGTAAGAAAAAGAAAGGTTTTTACATTATGAAGAACGGTAAAAGAAAGTATATAGCTGGTAAATTAGTTGTTCACAAGAAGAGAGTTAGAAAACCTCATATTAATAAAAATATAATTGTAAAAGTCAAAAATGCTAATAAGAGAGTTGTTGGTGATATATTGGGATCTTCTTTTAATAAGTCACAAGTTGGTAAAGTTGTACAGGAATCATTTAAGAATATTCAAGGTCAAATCAATAAGATAGGAGATATAACTAATGTTTACAATTTACAAAAAGATATTGGTGAATTGAAGAATGAAGTAAGTAAAGAAAATGAAAAGATTGATAAGATACAGTCTTTAGTTAGTAAAGTTAAATCTGGTGATGTTGAGATGAATAAAATACTCAAATATGATGTTGCCAAAAATATTTTTAATGATTTAATGTTGAAAAAAGACATGACACTTGATAAGGCATTACCAGAAACTTTTGTTAAATTTCAAGAATATATTGATCAAATGGAAAATAAAACCAAAGAGAGTGATAAAAAACTCAACGAAACTACAAAAAAGTTGGAAGATGAAAAGAAAAGACTTGAAGATGTTAATAGAGTTCTTAAGAAAACTGAAAATGATTTGATTCAAAAGAAAAATGAACAAGTTGAACTTTCTAGAAAAATGAAGATTGATAAACAACTTAGTGATGCTAGAATAAGAGATTCAGAAAAGTTGGTTGGTATGAAACAAGTTCAAGCTGCTAGAAAAGTTTTACCAATAATAAAATCTAATCCTGAATTTAAGAAAAATCTTGATCAATTGAGTAAAGAACTACAAATTAAAAGTGATGATCCTAGTCTTTGGAAACCTGAATCTTTTTCTAAAACTTTCTTTGCTAAGTTAAAAGATGATGAACTTTATCAAAGAGTTAGACAATTAACAAATAAATCAACAGCTGCTAAAGATATTTATGGATTTGAACTTTATGACTTAGAACAACAATATGGTCCTTTGAAAATAGAAGAAACAAAAGAAGACTTACCCACTGAAGAAGAAGAAGTTATTCAACCAAAAATAGGTGATGGTAAAAATATGTTAATAGGATTGAATGAAAATCAAATTAATCATGTAATGAGAACTTTTCCTGAAAATAAATTGAAATATATTAGTACTTTTTCCTATGATGAATTTTGGAACTATTTAGTTAAAACTAATGACAAAGACTTTTGTTGTATTATTAATTCAAATGAAAGAGATAATAAAAGTATTGGTCATTGGATGGCTTTTAATTGTGATAAGAAAAGTAGATCGTTGGAGTATAATGATTCTTATGGAATAGGATTAGGAAGAGGTGAATTAGAGAAGTTACAAGTATTTGCTAATAAGATTTCACCTGATATTTCTTTAAAGTTTAAGTATAATTCAATCAAACAACAATCTGATTCTAGTGATACTTGTGGTTGGTTTGCTATTGACTTTTTATTATTAAGAAGATTAGGTAAATTAAGTTTTGAAGATTCAACGGGTTTTTCTAATATAAGGGATAATGAGAAACAAATGGAGAAACTTAAAAGTAACTTTATTTTTGTCTAATTAATATATAGATATGCCTCGTAAACCAAGAAATCAATTAACAGGACTTCCAAGTGGACCTACAAGCTATGATCCTATGTCTGGTACTGGATTTATGGATGTTATAAGAAAGGTAGGAAGTACTGTTTCAAAGACTAATAACTTTTTAAAGAACAGTAAAATTATTTCTAAATCTGCTAGGGCTGTTGCTCATGTTACTGGTAATAAAGCTGTTTCAAGTTTTGCTGATCAAGCAGATGCTTTAGGTTATGGTAGAATGCCTATTATAGTTGTCAAAAAGAAACAGGGAAGACCTAGAAAAGTTGGAAGACCTAAGAAACATTAATATAACTATTATTATTTTCCTTTATTAATCATATATACTATGAATTCTAATTCGAGCTCTTTAGATCCTCGTGTTCCGAAAATTAAAATTGATGTACAAACAATTTTTGATATATTGGCGAATCTACAAATAGATAGTTCCGATATTCAATTTACGGGTCCTTTTCAAACAATAGGTTCAGATGCTAATGGAAAGGCTATTATGGGTAGAGTTATAAATGACAACTACATTGATGATCAAAGTATATCAACAAATAAGATTATAGGTTTGGATGAGTTGGTTAAAATCATAAATGATACATTAACAGAGCATGATGGTAGAATAGATGCTATTGAGGCTATGTTCCCTTTGGCTGTCATTTATAATGAATATAATGAAGCTGATGACACTTGGAGTACTGTAACAAAAGTGCTTAGTAATACTGCTAGTGCTTGGACTTTTTTAACTGATACTGCTCCTAAAATGTGGAATGCTTCTAAAAACATATATGCATGGTTAAAAGGTGCTAGAGATATTGTCGGAGTTAGTAGAAACCTTCAACAAATAAATGATACTTTGGATGAGACAACTAGGATTGCTAATGACGCTTCTGATTTGATTGAAACGACAACTGATAATTTGAGAAACACAAATAAGAAAATAAACGATGTGGCTGATGAATTAGGTTTCGATCCAACTAAAGAACCTGGTGAACAATTAACTGATTGGAATAATGTTCTTGATGAAATAGGTTATGATGAAGGTAGTGGAACTACACAAATAAAAAGAAATGTTGAAAGTGTTACTAGAACAGCTAATGATGCTTTATCTTCAGCTGGAAATGCTTTAACTGCTGCTAGTAGTGCAGCTTCTACCGCTGGAAGTATTGCTTCGGCTCTAGTAGGTGCTGGAGGTAATATTGCTAACTCTGCTATTGCAGGAGGATTGGCTGGTTTAGCTGGTGGGTTACTAGGAGCATTATTTACAGGTGGTGATTCAAATGAAGATGGAACAATTAATCCATTAAAAGGAATCTATGATGATCAAATAAAAGATTTACAAGATGCTAATGAAGAGATTCAAATTGTTAACAATGGACAAAATACTCAAATAACAAATTTATTCCAATATCTTGTTGATGGTGGATTTTTAATTAATAATAATGGAACTTATACTGAAGCTCCAGCTTATGCGGGTATTTATTCTAAAATTGTAAAATTGATAAATAATGATGCAAATTATGCAACTCAATTAAATAAATTAGGAATTGTTAATACGAATTTAACCACTGGTACAACTTCTTTAACAAATTTACCAAATATTAAAATTCCAGATTTGATAAGTTATCTAGTTACTTCAGGTGTTTTGATAGCTACTACTGATGCTAATAATGTTACTACATATACACCAAATACTAATATTGCTGGTGAAGGTGGTATTTCTTCATTAACTTCTAATAATATTTTAATTGGTGATTCTGCTGGTAAACCAAAAGAAGTTATACCAAGTGGTGATGTAACTATAGATAATAATGGTTTAACAACTTTGGATAATTCAAGATTGTTATCGAAAACTATTCCAACTGTGACTCCAACAAATACCACAATTTCCCTTACTAATGGTGATTCTTTTTTGACTGCTTTTAATAAAATTCAAGGACAACTTAATACTATCCAGAGTGGAGGATATGGGAATTTAAGAAGTGTTATGATGGGTTGTGTTAATACAGCTGTATCTGGTGTTACTACTGGTGATCATGTACAATTTAACGGTGTTACATTCAGTCAAGGTACAAATATAACTTTGAATACTTCTAGTACCTATAATACATCACAGGGAACAGAATCCCTTGGCCGTATAACTTTAAAGGCAAATAAAACTTATAAATTATTAGGTTCTGTTACCAGTCTAGGTTATGCAAATAATGGTGATTATGCTGCCATTGTTTGGTATAATGCAGATATTGCAGATAATCCTGTTAAAACTGCCCATCTTGGTTCCCGAGCAAATATGATCACTGCATCAGCAACATCAACATTCGGAATGAATGGTATGGTAGCCGGTTTTATAACGACCACAGTTGATACTAGAGTGGAATTAAGATTTACTTATGCACCATCCGGTACCTCATATTTTCGTAACGATCCTTATGGAGGGCCATGGTTTTGTATAGAAGAAGTTGGAGCTTATGGTTATAATATCAGCACTTCATTATTAAACGGAAATATTTTTGTTGGTGATGCAAATAATACTCCTAAACCAGTTATACCTACTGGTGATGTAACTATAGATAATACTGGTGTAACAACATTAAGTACCACAAATTTATTGGCTAAAACAATACCCAATTTTACTCCAAGTGATTTAGCATTAACTAATGGTGACACTCTACAAACATTTATTAATAAAACACAAGGTCAAATTGATACTATTAAAATAAATAGTCCTTCAGCAACAAGAAGTCTTATGCTAGGTTATGTTAATTTAACACAAACTGCAAACTTTACACTGTTTGATCATATTAAATTTGATAAAGTAGCTTTCACACAAGGTTCTAATATTAGATTGGCTGATACAACAACTTACACATCAACTATAAATGTCGAATCATTAGGTCGTATAACTTTGAAAAAAGGAAGTACTTACAAATTATTTTGTATGTGTAATGGATTACAAACCACAGGTTCTGGTGATAATGTTACCTTAACTAGATGGTATAATGCAGACACTGGCGAAGCTCTTAATGGTGGTATTGCAACAGGCTCCGTACCACCAGCTTCTTTAAATACCGCTTGTTGGACTAGTGGAACTATAGCATATATTACAACTACTGTTGACACTAGAGTTGAGCTAAGATTTACAAATGCGAATACATCCGGTATATTAGCTTATGCAGACGCCCGAGGTGGAACATATTTTACTGCAGAAGAAGTGGGAACTAACGTTGGTATTGCCGGAATAACAACATTAACTTCAGGAAATATTTATTTGGGCGATGCTAATAATACTCCTCAACCAGTTATCCCCAGTGGTGATGTAACAATTACAAATACTGGTGTAACAACATTAAGTACAACTGCTTTATTGGCTAAAACTGTACCAACTATTACACCAACAACTACTAATACTGCTGTTGTTAGTAATGATAGTTTATTAACAATTATTAATAAGTTACAAGGACAAATTAATCTCTTGACCGCGAATATTAGCGTCAAAAATATTTTACATGGTTATTGTAGTAATGGTACAACTGTTTCAGTTGGATCTCGTATACCATTTAATACTAATAGATATACTAGGGGAAGTGGAATAAGTTTAGATGCTAATACTGGAACTGTTGGACAAATTATTTTAAGGAGTGCAACAGTAAATAAATCTTATCGTTTAATAGGTTCTATTAATAATGCTATTGTTACAACTTATGGTGCAACATGTTGGTATAGTTCAACTGGTACCGTTTTAGGTGTTGTTTCAGGAGCTGGTAATCCTTCTACTGGTTGTAATAGATCACCATCTTTTACTATTGCTTACATTGATGTTAGCGCCAATAGTGCTGATGTTAGAGTTGAATTAAGATGTGTTTATGACACAATAGCTACTAATCCTTCTGCTGATTCAATTGGACCCGCTTGGTTTACTGTTGAAGAAATATAAATTATTATTTTTAAATGTTATTAATATAATGACAATGAATTACAAGGACCTTGGTATTATTCCATTTTACAATGAAAATCCTGATGGATTATTTTTAGAATTAACAGATGGATCAACTTCTGATCCTAAAGGATTAGGTATTTTTATAGAACCTAATTATTTTGGGAATTGTTTTTTATGCACCAGAGGAAATGAGATTAGAGATCTTAAATATAGAAGTTATTTAGGTTCTTGGTGTTTATTTCATGATGATATTTCTATGGTACAACAAGAATATGTACAAGATCAAATAAACTCCGTAAGAAGTAGTATTAATTCATCTATTGTTCCTTCTTTAAATGCAAATACAAGTAATATTATTGTTATTCAACAAAGTTTATCAGATTTATTATCTAAAGTTAGTGCTATAGAAAATAAGTTGAATTCTCAATAATTATAGTAAATATTCTATCTATAATATATAGATAAGATGGGAAAATCTTGTAGTAAAGAATCAAGAAAACAAATAAAAGAAGATGTTATAAAAGTTGTAACTGATGTTGCAGAAATTGTTGTTGATGTTGGTGAGACCGTGAAAGATGTTGTACAAATTCCTGAAAACCCAGTTGTTAAAATAGCGGAAGTTGTTGATGATATAAAAGAATTAAAAACTGATGGTGAAGAACTCGTTAAGAGTGTTAAGAAAGTTGGAAAAGACA
>Ga0265780_10005650_pt1 | contig 15774 bp, 14 predicted proteins | sample P1T30metagenome_FD_192432 | JGI IMG/M metagenome (GOLD analysis project Ga0265780, IMG submission 192432) | Plant litter microbial communities from East Loma Ridge, Irvine, California - P1 T30 | ecosystem: Environmental > Terrestrial > Plant litter > Unclassified | place: USA: California... | reverse complement strand
ACGTTCTTGTCGGGCATCTTGCCCACGTCTTCGGCGGTGATGACTTCGATGTTGGCGGGCGCGTTGCGCTTGACCGCCAGCGACTGCTGCAGGGAAGCCCGGATGCCCGAGACGACGACCGTGTTGGCCACCGTATCGTCCGGCGCGGCCTGCTGCGCCGACGCAGCGTTGGCTGCGCCCAGCACCAGCAGCGCGACGGCATACGCCGCCGGTGTCAGTCTGGTGTGAAGATGTGCTTGCTGACGCGTGCCGGCTGCCGGCTTCGGATCTTTCATTGCTTTCCCCTTGGTTGGCTTCTTCGATGACCGTGTTGTGTATGAGGTAAGGTCTTGCCTGTTCAATATACAAGGGGTTGATACCAGATCACTACCAATTTCTTGGTTTTTTCGTATTCAATTCCGTCAATGTTGCACCGCAATGGGAACGTTTCCACAACTGGTATGCTCGGGGGTGGTGCGGGACACGAACGCGAGGGGCTGTTACGGTCGCTGGTCTAATATTGGTATTATCGTTATGTGCTTCGGGTCGATTTGCTTGCTGTGGTAAAACAGCAAATGGTCGGCCTCTGGTCTGGTACTTTGTCTACAGCCTGGGCCTGGCCGCCAGCGTCTGCTCCAGCTTCGTATCCCGTCCGTAGATATCGGCGGCAAAGCGCGCGCTGCCGTCGCTGTCGACGATCGCCGTGGCGTAGAAAATCACCACCGGAATCGTGCGGACCAGGTCGACGTGCCGGGTCGGCCCCGGCTGCAGCGCATCCTGGATGGCGTCGGCGCTCCACTGGCGCTGGCCGCCGAGCACGTATTGGGCCAATGCCGCAGGATGCTCGACCCGGATGCAGCCGTGCGACAAATCGCGCCGGCTGCGCTGGAACGCCTGGCGCACCGGGGTCGAATGCAGGTAGATGTCCATCGGGTTGGGCATGGCGAATTTGATCGCGCCGAGCGCGTTCTTCGGCCCCGGACGCTGGCGCACGCGCGCCCTTCCCGCCTTGAGGTCGGCCATGCCGGCGCCGGCCGGCACCGTCTCCATCTCGTTCTGCGCCAGGTACTGCGGGTTGCGCGCCAGCTTGGGCAGGATTTCCTTTTCCAGGATGCTGCGCGGGACATTCCAGTACGGGTTGAACTCGAGGTAGCGCATCTGGCCGACGAACAGCGGGGTTTCGGTCTTGAGGGCGCTGCCGACCACGACCCGCATCTCGAGCGGCGCTTCAAGACTGCCGTCCTGCATCGCCCACAGGCGGTAGGCCGGCAGGTCGACCATGATCAGCGGGCCGCGGCCGACGTCCGGCAGCCAGCGCAGGCGCTCCAGCGTCAGTTCGAGCTGGCGCACGCGCCGCGCCGGCGTCACGTTGAGCGCGTCGACCGTGCCGCGGCCCAGCATGCCGTCTTCGTCCAGCCCGTGGCGCGCCTGGAAGTGGCGGACGCCCTCTTCCATCGCATCGCTGTAGATGCCATCGGGCGGCGGTGGCGTGTCTGCCGGCAGGTCTTTCAACAGCACCAGGCGCTGGAACAGCGCCGCCGCGTCCGGGTAGGCGGCGCCGGGTTTTACTTTGGCGGCCGGTTTTGGCAGCGCGGGATACGGCTGCCCCGCCAGCTCGCGGTAAGCAGCCAGCGTCGCCTTGACCTGCCCGTAAAACTGCAACTGCGGCTCGGCGGCCTGTACCGCGGCGCGCAGCTTGCCGCCGGCCAGCCCGCCACGCAGGCGCTCGACCGGGTCGTACTGCTTCAGGCGCGCGTCCGGCAGACGCGTGTGGTATTCCGAGCGCACGCGGCCTACGCGCAGGTCGGCCAGGTAGTGCAGCATGGCCGAGGTGAGCGCGACGTCGAAGCGGGCGTTGCCGGCCGCGCCGCCGTCCAGTTGCCGCTGCAGCGCGTCGGCACCGTAGTCGCGCGGGTCCAGGCCCTGCAGCCGGGCCTGGCGCAGCACCCAGAGGGCGGCGGCGGCGGTCGACGGATTCCAGGCCGGCGCGTACTTGCGCGGTGCGTAAAAGCGGTCGAGCCAGCCGCGTTCGTCGTAGGGTCCCGTGGGCTGGATGGACGACTTCGCTGCCTGGATGGCCAGCGTGTGGATGGCGTTCGGAACGGGTTGGGCAAATGCGGAACTGGGCGTGAGCGTCGCGGCTGCCCAAAACGCGAGCGCGGCGCTGAATCGATGGCTGAGCTTCATTGATACTTTCGGACTTCGGCAACCGTGCGTTACCGAGTCGCATCATATCCTGCCGGCATCGCGCTGCCCAGCGAGAACACAATTGGCAGGAAATTGTTTTAATTACATTTATGGCATACTTGCCTAAAATACAAAGTTAGGGTGAACAAAAGTCATGACCCAGACCCTGTTCAAAATTCTGCTGGCGGCCTGCGTGGCCCTTGCCTCCCTTGGCGGCGCCGGTGCCGCACCCGTGACCGGCAAGCCGGGCGTATCGTCGGACCAGCAAGGCCTGCACCAGTGGCAAGTGCTGAATGGAAAACTGATCCTGATCAACGGCAGCTACCAGGACGTCCTCGTCTACAAGCGCAGCCTGACGTTTTACTTCGAGGACAAGCCCGGCGCCGAGTGGCTGCATGTGCCGATCGACGATGGCGCGGCTGGACGCGAGTTCACCTGGTTCAGCATTTCCCAGGGCGAGAAAACCGTGGCCGATGCCGCAGTGGTGGCACGTGGCGGCGGCATCGAGCTCGTGATTGCGGAAACCAAGCCCTATGCGCCTGCGCCGATCGCCGTGCGCCGCTACCGGCTCACCGAGGCAGGCGCCAACGATACGGACGGCCCGGCATATTTCTTCAAAAAGATTTCTGCCACCGCTTACCCGACGCGTGCCGGCTTGACTGTCGAGCAAGTGCTGGAGAAAGAAATCGCCGCCAAATCACGGAAATAGGAACGCAACCATGACCGGCACGCCATCGAAGCGATCGTTCAAAAACAGCGTCGTGTTGTGCAGCCTGCTCGCCTGCATGGCAGCGGCCCGGGCCGGTTCGCCGGGCGGTCTGAGCATCGCCGCCATCGCTGGCGAAGGTGGCGCGCCGTATACCAGCGCTGTACGGCAATTTCTCGCGGATTACAAGGCCGACGGCATCGAATGCGGGGAATATGCCTTGAATCTGGAAAACGTCTATACCGCGAATCTGCCGCCGCAGCTGACCAGCGACCTGGCCATAGCCGCCGTGAAGGACAAAGCCAAGCGCAAGCAGCTCGGCAAGATACTGACCGGCTATCGCGACAAGACGCTCACGCACGGCTTCGACGGCGTGTTGGCATATGAAGTCAAGGGCGCGCAATTGCGGCTATATGGCATTTCCGGCTGGAGCGGACTCAAGGTCGTGGTATCGAGCCTGCCTGTCGGCGAGGCCAGGGATCAAAAGAAATTCGATATTGCCGCTTGCAAGGCGGTGGCCAGCCTGCCTGTGTTGACAGTACCTTGAGGCCGGCGATGTCTCTTATGGCGCGGCCTTGACGATTTTCCAGACTTCCCCGGTCAGCGTGATCATGTACAGCTCACCCTGCCCGTCCTGGCCGAATGAGCCGACCATGTTGAGACGCGGAGGGTTCCAGTCGCGCTGCTCGTAGACGGCGCCGCCGTAGGCATAAAAGCTGCGCAGGAAGCCGGCGCAATAATCCGAATAGACATAGCGTCCGGCCAGTTCCGGGATCGCCGTACCGCGGTAGACAAAGCCACCAGTCACCGAGCACGGCGTGTCGGGCGCCGCCGTGTGGAAGTATTCGAGCACCGGCAGCGTCAGGCCGCTGCGATCGCAGTCCTGCGCCAGGTAGCAGGTGTTGCCTTCCGTGCGGTTCCAACCATAGTTGAGTCCGCCTTTCGCGGCAGGCACCAGGTCGATTTCCTCGACCGCGAGCTGGCCGACATCGGCGATGTAGAGACTGGCGCTGACCCGATCGAAACTGAAGCGCCATGGGTTGCGCAGCCCGTAGGCCCAGATTTCGGCCCGCGCGCCGGCCTGGCCCACGTAAGGATTCGAGGGCGGGATGCGGTATCGCTCGGCCGCACTGGCGGCGCTGACATCCAGGCGCAGCAGCTTGCCCAGCAGGGAGCCGAGGTTCTGGGCATTGCCCGGGGCGTCGTTCGCCACGCCGCCATCTCCCGTCGAGACATACAGGTAGCCGTCGGGACCGAAGGCGACCTGGCCGCCGTAATGGATCAGGGCATCCGGGTGTGGAATGCGCAGCAGGGTCAGGCGGGATGCGGGATCGGCCAGGCTGCGGCGGCGCGAGACTGTATAGCGCTCGAGCACGGCATCGTGATTGCGGGTGGTGCGATACACGTAGAAATGCCCGTTGGTCGCATAACCGGGATCGAAGGCGATCGACATCAGGCCATCCACCGTGGTGTCGATCCGGGCGCGGATGTCGAGGAAGGGCACGGGATTCAGCACGCCGTTGCGCATGATCAGGATGCGTCCCGCGCGCTCGACGATGAACTGGCGCGTGTCGCCTGCGGGCGCGGTCAGGAACACGGGATCGGCCAGGCCGGCGGCGACCCGCACCAGCGTCAGCGCCGCGTTGTTGACGGCATAGGCGACGGAGGCAGCGGCGGTTTCGCCGGCGCCGATGCGGACTTCCTGGGCCGCCGCCGCGGCAATCCAGGTCTGATCGCCGGCGACCACCGGTGCGGCGGCGATCGCGTAGGTACCGGGATGGAGCCTGGCGAGGGTTTCCGATTGCACGACGTCACGTGAAAAATTGTTGGGACCGGTGACCCGCACCGCCGCGGCCACGCCCGGCGGAAGCTGGCCGATCGTAACGGCCAGGGTGCCAACGGCCGGCGATTGCATGGCGGGCTGTGGTCCGATCGGCCCGGCGCTGGCGCCCGGCAAGCCGATCAGCAGGCTGACAAGCAGGCTGAAAACGAGGCTGAAAAGTAGAGACAGCGGGAACCGGCGCATCTGTTTGAGCAACATGGCGGCCTCATCAGGTTTATCTCAACACGCGTCTCACATTGTGCCCGTCGATAAACCGTATGCGCAGCGAATGCGCGGAACATTGAGGCCGGCCAGTCAAACGCCGGATGGTTGAACTTTGGTCTGCGCGGGCAAACGTCGCAGACGCAAGCTGCCGGCAATTTTGTCCCACAACACGAGCGCGGCGTCGTCGGAGAGGCTGGAATTGACCGGCTCCCTAGGCCGGCCTATGCCGGTTTCGAGCTCGAGCGTCACGCCGATCGTCACGCCTGCCACCCGCGCCGGGGCAAACTCAACCTGCGCGCTCTCCGGCAGGTCGATGAGAAACCGGCCCACGCACACGGTCATCATTCTTTGTGCCGTCTTCTCTGCCACCTCTTTGTCCTGGTGCTTGCATCCCGACAAAACGTTCCCTGAGCATGGGATAAGCGCTATGCCGTGAACACCATCTGGCTGGCCTGAAGGGTCGCGCCGCAGCTCGTCTTGTGGCCCTCGTAGGCGACCGGTACACCCTCGACAAGGTGATCCGGGTTCCCTTCCGCAATGATGCAGTCATCGTGACCCGCGAGCGGACATGAGCAGCGGTCGCCGACGCAAGCCACCGGCACGTCATCGATTGTGTAATGTCGGGCCTGGACTTCTACTACATTGCCGCCGTGGCTGGTAGGATCGCCGAGTCTTATTACGTTTGGCATAAGCAGACCTAGGCAACCCCGCCCTCGGGCGACGGCGGTGTCGGCGCCGGATCCACGCCGGCATGATCGACGATTTTCCAGACGGTGGCGATACGGTGTACCGGTGCATTGCCGCTGATCTTCTGCCAGAGGGTCGGCGCGCCATGCACGATCGCTTCCGGCATCAGTTCGCCTTGACGGATGAATTCGCGCTGGACGCTGCCATTGGCACCCGGCTCGCTGCATTGCCAGAAGCCTGTCTGGGGACACGCCTTTCCAGTGGCGACAAGCTCCCCAAGTTGTACACCCGGCGCGGGTGCGGCGTTGCCGACTTTGTTGGCGGTCGACGTTGGACGCAATTTCAAGCTCGACGAAATCGCCTGCCAGAGCTGTAAAGCGGCTTCATCGGATAAGCTCGAATTGACAGGATTACCTGGATCTCCCTTGCCCGTCTCGATCTCGAGAGTGATGTTGGGTGCAAGCACATCGATGCCTTTGCCCGGGCTCTCCCACATGAAAGAATGGGCGCTGGTGCCGTTCGCTTCCTTGACGCGCACCAACACTTCCTCGCCGGCAATGCCGTTGAGTTCGCGTGCCTGTTTGCCCAGGTACTTGATGCTGTTGGCGAACTCGGTCGCGGTATCGTTCTTCGCATGGCGCGACAACAAGGGTTCCTCAGGCTTTTTCAGCACCGCCGTGTCCAACCGGATCGCGACATCCGGATGCCCCTTGAGGGTCGCGAACATCGTGACGTTTTCGTAAGGCAGCGGAGGTGTCGTGCCGTGAATAATGCCGTTTTCCGTACAAAATCCAGGTTCGGACGGCACGGATTCGGCAGGCCGTGATGCGAAATTCCTGACCAGGTCGTGCACGACCTGGTCATTTTTGGGAGAGGCCAAGCCTTCCCCCCTGAAGCGATAGAAAAGATCATCCTTGAGCACAAACGCTTCGACGGTGATACCTTCGTCGCCAGTGACAGGTAGCCCGTTCTGCGTGCGGGTCACGGCCTTTTCGCGTCCCGAATACAGAAGTGTCGCCTGCAGGTCAATGCCATCGACGGTCGTCCGTCTTTCCAATGATGGCTTCCCAAGCTCATTCGTCTCGCCTGCCAGCGCCGCCTCACGCTCGGCAATGGCGGCGGCAGCTTTCCCGGCATCGTATCCCGGCTCTACACTGATCGTGACCGCGCCCACGCGCGCATCCGTAAAGCTGACTTCCGCACCGGCCGGGAGGTCGACCGTCAGCCTGCCAACACATACCGTTTTCATTTTCTGCGTCATTTGTTGTTCCGTCCTGGTGTCCTGATGTTGCGTGGTTGTCGTGTGCGCGACCACTGCTGCGACAAGCATCCCTGCCACCGCGATGACCGTGTACATTCGCGTACGCTTTCCGATTGTCACTTTGCCTCCTGCACGATCTTGCAAATCAGATGGTGGGTCAGACTGAGCATGTGTTCGTTCGCATAACTGCCCTGATGGTCATACCCGGTAGTACGGAAAACACGCCGTACCTTGCCCCGCGGCCCGTCCCCCGACTGCTGCGAAACGGTGCCGTCGCCCGGCGTATCTTGGTCGCCCGGCGTGAATTGCATTTCCCAGACTGGCAGCTTGTAAATTTCCGGCATATGCATAAATCGGTTTCCAGTTTGTAGGGACACCATCGGGATACCGGTAGGGAGCAGGCTCCTCACGGGATCCGTCAGCGCGCGCTGCTCGTCGGTTACCCAGCGAAACGTGCCAAATGAAAGTTTTGTTGCGTCGGCGCCGTAATAGGCATACGTATTCGGGTGGTAGTAGGTATCCAGGATCTTCGTATGAAATTTTTCTGCCTGATTCACCGCCTTGTCACAAGCGCGTTTGACTCCATCCCTGCTGCCCTCGTACCTGCCGGCAGGATCTGCCAACTCCGGGTCGATCAGGCGGAACCACGCGTCATAATCACGATACAAGTCGTAGATATTGCTGTGCTGCAGTGCAGCGACGTCCACGATAGTGCCGTCTGGCCTTCTGACAGATGCGAACAGCCATGGCGACGGATAAAGATGGTTCGGAAGAAGTTCCAGGGGCCCGCATGCCGTGGCCATTGTCGGTGTGGTTTTTTCAGGCGTGTCACCCGCGATGGTCGCGAAACCCGACATTTTGAAGCGGTCGATCCGGCCTGCACCTGGTGCCGATTGTTCCGTTCCACTGACGATGCGACGGTAAGCGAGGGGTGCACCGAGAGCCGGCATTACACCATGGATGACCCCGAGGATCTGGTCTGGAATCAGCTTGGCACATGCCCTTCCGACAAGGCCACCCATCGAATGGGTAACGATGATGACCTGCTTGCAAACGTGTTTCCGGTCGGCCCAGAACTTGATAATCTCGAGCACCCGGTTCTTGAGCCGCTCGGCTGAAAATTCGTTCGAACGCACCCAGTTGTATCCGCAGGCGTAAACCGGGTACTGATACTGTGCGAACTTCTCCAGTTCCTGTTCCGTCAAAGCAGCGAGATCGGTAGCGTTCCAGGAGGCGCGATCGTACTTCATGACCTCGTCCCAGTACGGACGCGGCTTGCGCTTCCTGGCCGGGATACCGGGAAGGAAGGTGCTGTTCAGATTGATCTGCAAGGCAGCCAGCAAGGGGCCATAGCTGTCCGCGTGGACCTCGCCCCACCAGCGTGTTCGCATGTTATCGACCGTCATGCCGTCGGCGCTGTCGGGCAGCGATATCAGGCCTGAATTGTCCACTTCGAGCGTGTCACCGTCCAGAATGCGCTGACGCTGCGCGGGGTTACGGTCCTTCCACGCCAGCAGTGCCTTCACCGACTCCTTCGTGCCGTTCGGTGGCCGCCATGCCGGGCTGCCCGCCGCCAACTCCCTGTTCTGCAGCTGGCGCCTGTTCGTTGTCGCGCGCAGGTTGCTACCCATAATGCCGGGCACGACGATAATGGGAATCACCTTGCTTGACGGGATAACGAAGGCACCGATCGTGGTCATCGTCTCGGGCGTGAGTACGCTCATGCCCTTGAGTCTACCGTCATCGCCGACAACCGGGTCTGCAAGACGTCTGAATGGTTCAGTCATGACTTTTTTTCCGATATCGATTGATTACGGCGCATCCGCATCCGGCGCGATGAAGATCTGCACCTCGTGCATGGATGTCGAGCGCATCAGTTCAGTGCGTCCCTCCGCGTCGGTCTTGCCCGCGATTTCCTGGCCGTCCGCCAGGATGGCGCGGTAGCCCCGGTGCGCTACCGGCAAGCCGGTCTGCTGGTCGAACAGGATGATCCGTTCGTTGGTCCTGATATCGCTCACCGGCAGCCTGAGCGCGGCAACATTGCCCCCACCGCCGTTGACATGGGCGAACCTGGCGGATTTGATCGTGTAATCCGCACTGCACTGCTGCACGATCTCGTCGTTGCCCATGTCCACCTGCGCGCCCTTGGCGACCATGCGCACTTTCGGCGCCTGCAGCACGATTTCGTCGGCGGCGCTCAGCACGATCCGTTTGGCCGACGTGATCTCGATATCGTCCTTGTGGGTCTGGAGTTCGATCTTGCCGGAAGCGGCGATCAGTTTCATGCCGAGCCTGTGGGCAAACAGGCTGATGGTCTGGGCGGCACGCACGAGAAAGGTCTTGCCCGTGCTCACCTGGGTGGTCCCGACACTGATGAGGTCAATCTGGCTTTGCGCACCCAGCAGGATGTTGTCCTGGCTGCCGATGGCGACGCCCGCCGGCGCGCTGATGGCCACTACCGGCGTCTTGCCGCCGCTGCCGTCCGGATCGACGTTGGTGCCGGCCTCCCATTCGGTGAGTCGCTTGACCAGGTCCTGCAGCTTCGCCGCCGGCGTCGGATCGGCATGGTGCGCCTCGGCCAGCTGCGACAGTTGCTGCTGCACGCCCTGCAGCACCTCGGCCAGGCCCAGCAGCGGCTCCCGCTGCAGCAGGGCGCCATCCGCGCCGCGCTGCGCATCCGCACTGATGAATACGCCGGATTTGCCGCGCACCGACACCGCGCCGTCCGAACGCAGTTCGGCCCCCTCCCCGCGCGCGTCGCCGCGGCCGTTCCGGCGCGGATGGGTCAGCCATCCGAGATTCAGCTGGCTATGGGCATGCTCGCTCGCCAGCTGGCTGCTGATCTGGCCGGGCGTATCGTCGAAGCGCAGCTGGTTATAGCGCATGCCCTTGACTTCCTTGCTCTTGATACCGGCGACGAACCGGTTTCCGGGCAAGTCACCCACATGACTGAAGGCCGGTGGCAAAGGCTTGCCGTACATGCTGCCAACCACCACCGGCTTGTCCGGGTCGCCGCCGAGGAAGTCGACCAGCACCTCATCGCCGACCCGCGGCAAATGCAGGCCGCCCCATTTATCGCTCGCCCAGAAGCTGGCGACACGCACCCAGGCCGAGTCGCGATCGCTGTCCGACGCACCCGATCCGGACGCGTGGTCCTGGTCGCGCGTCCCGGGAAAACGCAGCTTGACGCGGCCCAGCGCGTCGCAATGCACCTCTTCGCCAGGAGGTCCGACGACGACCGCACTTTGTAGCGTCACGCGCGGCAGGTCGGTGCGCGGATCGAATGCCGGGACGATGGGAATGCCGCGCCGCACGCAGGCAAACCGGTTGGTGTAGCGCATGTCGCGTTTTTCACTCACGCCGGACAGGTCCGATGCAGCACGACCGCCATCCGAGTCATCCCAGGCACTGAGCGAAAACAGGCGCTGCACCGCTTCGTCCACCGTCTTCGGCAAATTGTTTTCCGCGCCCACCCACAATTCCGTCAGCACGAATTCGCGCTGCTCTTCAGGACGCGCATCGATCCCGGGATGATCGTCCAGGCGGAACCACTCGCCGACACACAAGTCGCGCACGCCGCTTTCGCCGTAAAAACACTTCGATTCGTACTCGTGCCGCTGGATACGCAGTTCGCCGAGCCGCCGGTAATCGGCGCCATCGTCGCCCGCATGCGGCGGATCGATGAGGTAGTCGTCGAGGCTGAATGCGAACTGGGTGCCGGCTTCACCCAGGCGCATCACGGTCGGCGCATGGACGGACATCAGGGCGCCTGTTTTATAGTCCCAGCTCTGGCGGCTGACGCTGCCGCTGCGCAGCGTGCGCACTGCGCTCCAGCCGTAAATGCTGTCGGCCTGCTGGACGGCGAGGTCGTGCTGGAAGCGGATTGCGCCTGCCGTATTGCGGCCGAGGGCGTAAGGCGAATCGAACAGGACCAGCGTATGCGCCGGCGTCCGGTCGCTGCCGGTTTCGCTGGCATGCCCGGGACGGATAAACCAGGAAATACCGCGCCGTTTCCATAGGCGACGCAGAAATGCAGCATCCGATTCGTTGTGCTGCATGGTGAATTCACGGGCGGGATAGGGATTGCCCACGCCCGAAAAGTCGATATCCAGCACCCGCGCCAGGATCGGATTGGTCGCCCGCCATTCAGTGATCAGAGCTGCCGACAAATCCAGCTCATTGACGTTGCGGAAAACACGGGTGTTCACCCGCTGGTCCATCAATGCCAGTGCATCCCGCACGACGAGGTGGTAAGTGGCCAGGCCGCCATCGCTGTGTCCCGCCGCCGCTTCCGCCACGATGCCGCACACGGAACGCATTTGCCCGCGATCGGTGACGAATTGCAGCTCGACCGGCAACGCGATCAGTTCCTTGAGCGGCAAGCCGGCGTGCGACGACACGCAATACAGCCAGTATTCCAGACCGCCACAGAGTTTCTCATGTCCGCTCGCTTTTTTGACGAGCAGCACATCGTCGAAAACGCTTTCCGAACCGGCAAGTCTCAGACGAATGGGGCGATTTGCTTCGCTCAAGCCGGAAAACAGATTTCCCAGATCTTTTAAAATCGATCCACCTTGTCCGTCGAGACCCTGGAGCATATAGACCCATAATCGCTATTGATGAGTGATCGCCATTATAACCAAGAAATCATGCTTGTTCGATAACAGTTAAATCTTGGATCGCAGCCCGCCTCCGTGCAGCACCGCACCGAGATACACGACATACCGACGTATCTTTCCCCTTCCACCAGCAGAAAGATGCGCCATGCCGACCGATTTCGACCGCAGCGACAACCAGCACCGCCCACCCTTGGGCAAGACACAGGCGCCCACCGGCCAACCCCTGATCGTGACGCCGACCTTCGTCAGCCGCGTCGACGACACCGCGCGCGGCGAGCGGCCGCAGGACGCCGGTGCCTCCAAGAGCCGGCACGGCCACGAGGTCCACTTCCCGAACTGGCGCCCGCATGCGCTGGCGCTGGAAGGCGATCCCAACCTGGCGTTCGAGCACTGGGACGAATACTGGCGCAAGGTGCACGGGCCGAAGTTCGCATGGGACGAGCCGGGCAGCTCGTCGGCGGCCGTGCTGCGCTACGACCAGGTGCACCGTGTGGCGTCCGGCCCCTCTTCCTTCTTCCCGCCGCCCTACCGCGCCATGGTCGCCGACGACGGCAAGCTGCCCTCCGATCCGGAAAAGCGCGTGCCGGCCTACCGGCGTCCGCGCTGGGACGGTTTCGCCTACATCGCCTATGCCGAGGAAGCGGACATCGAGCGCACCCTGGGCCAGGACAAGTTCGGCAAGCGCATCGTGGCCGACGAGCAGGTCGCCTTCCGCATGGTCACGCGCGAGATCACCCGCGAATACATCCTGATCCCGAGCGCGCGCCACCGCGACCCGGTCAGCCTGGTGATGATCCACATGCGCGCGCCGACGCTGTCGCGCGAGGTGTTCCAGCACCGGCTGCTGCGCGAGCACGCGGCGCTGGTGCAGGCGCAGCCGGCCACGCGCGAGTTCGTGCGCCGCTACGCCCAGCTGCACAACATCGGCTCGACCCAGAAAGACCCGGAAGGCAGCCGGATCGATGCGGTCTCGGTGCTGTCCTTCGCTTCGCTCAACGACGTCGAAGATTACCTCGTCAGTCCCGACTACGCCGCCATCGCCGCTTCGCTGGACGCGCTGCAGGGCGAAGGCTCGGAGTGGTGGACAGCGATTAATTACAATGTGATCAACCGCCTGGCGCCGGAAGTGGCGACGGCATTACCTTGAATCGGACATCCTCATGCAAAAATATACAGCGGCCATCGTCGGTGGCCTGGTCGCAGGCCTGGTAACCACCGCGGTCATGGTAACGGGCCGCAAGAGCGGCCTGCTCACCAAGACGCTCGACCGGGATGCGGTCGACTGGATCGACCGGGTGTCCGGCTCGCGCGCGGTCATCGGGGACGCCGGCACCAGTGCGGTGGAATTCGTCAATCACCTCGGTGCCTCGGCCGCGTTCGCGGCAGCCTTGCCGGCGCTGCGCGACGCCGCCCCCGGGCTGTCGCCGGTGGCACTCGGCACGCTGTACGGGACGGCGCTGTATGCCGTGAATATCGGCGGCATCGCACCGGTCCTCGGGATCACGGAAGGCGAGTTCGAAGCGGGGCCGCGCAAGGCCGGCGAGCGCTGGGCGATCCACGTGCTGCAGGCCGTCGTCAGCGCGGTGCTGGCCGAGCGTCTGACCTCTGAAAAAGGGAATGGCTGAGCCTCCCCGGGCTCAGTCCCTGGCGACGGGCGCTTCCCAGCCCTGCGGCGTCAGCCGGACATACATCTTGTCCTTGCGGGTGCGTTCGCCGTCGACCGTGCGTCCCAGGCTCGGAAAGGCTTCCTTGACCTGCGGCTTATTGGCCCAGGCCGCCACGTTCGACAGCTGGTAGGTATAGGTCACGCTGGATTCCTCGTGGCCGCCGGCCTTGGCCGGCCCAGCCCAGCTCACTACCTTGTCCAGCGACTTGCGGCCCCAGCAGATACGCTGCTGCTGTCCCGGGCCCGCGCGCAGCCAGGGTTTGGCGGCATCGAGCATGGTATAGCGCCTGACCTTGACTGTTGTCCCGTTCGGCTTGCCGTCGACAAAGGTGCCGGGCAAGGCTGTGTCCGCGCCCGTGGCCAGGCCCGCGGCTTCCAAGGCCGCCATCTGGCCGGCGACGCCGTCCGGGTACATCTTCTGCTGGCGCAGGTCGGTTTCATACACGTCGACCGGCCATTTGACGGGGTCCAGGCACATGTCGCCCTTCTTGTCGAAGTACTGCTTGACGGCTGCGCCGAAATTCTTGTCGTTGGCGGAGATCTTGCTGTCGCAGGCGGACAGCGCGGCGGACAAGGTCACGCAGCAGACGAGAGAAAGGACGGTCTTGTTCATGGTGTCATTGTACCAAGACACGGCGGCATTCTGTTCGTGTAATGGTTTGCAACAAATTGAATTCGTGCATGGGTATGGATGCATATAAGATTCAAACAAATGTGTTGCAATATTATTACTACGAAGGGACAGCATCATGCGCCAGCCATGGACATTGGAACGAATAAGAACAGCAGTCGTAGGCGCCGAACAGCAGCTCGAGCAGGTCCTCTCCGTATCGGCACTGCAGGATCCGCCACGCAAGACGATTTCCGAGGCATCTTACCGGGTGGCCCATGACGCCGTCGTCAGCCTGGTGACCCTGTTTCGCGATCACGTCCTCGACGCCGCCGCCGCGACCCTGATCGCCCGCGCGTATGCAAAATGCGTGGCCGGCACAGTCACCTCGCCCAACGTGGCGTGCATCCGGCAGGTGCTCGACGTCGTGCGCATGATGCGCGAACGGCATCTGCCGGCCTAGCCGACGGACTCGCGGCGCGGCTATCCGCTGCGGCGCCTGGCTGCGCCGCAATCCGCTGCGGCGCCGGGCTGCGCCGCATTCCTGTATCGTGCCGGGAAAAGAACAAGCTTTCCAGGCGAACCACCATGAAGCGAAAAGTGCATCCGGCGCAGGCAAGCACATCCCAGCTCGAACTTCCGCTCGGCCCGCAGGAGGCCGTACACGACCTGTCTTATTACATCGGCCTCGGCAAGGTCTTCGCGACCTACCACAAGCGCTGGCCTCACATGGCGTCCAGCCGCGACGAGTTCAGGGCGGCGCGCATCCACGACTACGATGGCCAGCGCATCGACCGCGAACTGCGCTTCCCGGCGCCGGCGCTCGAAGCCGATCCGGCCTACCAGGCGCTGCGCGCGCGCTGCCTGGCCGACGGCATGACCGAGGGCGTCACCCTGGCGGCCCTCGACCCGCGCTATCGCACGGTCCTGAGCGAACACGGTATGGCCGACCTGTTCGCCTCCATCGTGCTGCCGCGCCAGGACAGCCCGGGTGCGGTGCGCTACGCGACCGGCGTGCGGGCGCACCGGCCCGGCGAACTGTCGCTGCACATCGGGGACGCGATACGCGCGCAGGCGCTCAGGCTGGCGGGCATGGAGCCCGATGACGTGCGGGTGTTCGCTGCCGGTTTTCCGGTGCGCGTGCAGGCCGCCGGCGAACTGACGGACTTCATCGGCCGCGCCGGCCTGTGCGGCCCGGCGGTCGTCGACCACCTGGCCGACGACTACCTGCTCGAAGCCGGCGACGGCGGCAGCCTGTTCCTGCGCTGCCGGGTGCACGCGGGCCGCCGCTACGCCGGCAGCTTCGACAGCGCGCTCCTGGCGCACAGGCTCGCGGCCGTCTACGGCGCCGATCCGGTGCTGGCCGCCCTGTCCGCCAGTGCCGCGCCCGCGCCGCCGCCTGCGCCCGCCCTTCCGGCCGTGGCCACGGCCGCGCCGGACAGCGACGAGGAACTGCGCGAGCAGCTCGCCGCACTCGAACCGGAAGGCCGCAGCCTGCACCTGCCCATCCAGGCCCTGAGCCGGTTGGCCGACATCAGGCGCATGCTGGAACAGGCCGGTGGCGTCTTCGACACGCAGCGCCAGCGTTTCGATTTCGAGGAGGACATCGGCCCGGCGCTGGTCGTCGAACGGCTGCTCAGCGGCGGCGTGCCGTAGCGCGGCGCCGGGCCGGGGTCGTGTCCACGCCGCCGAAGAAGTCGGGCTGGACCGGCTGCTGTGGCGGCACGGGCGGCGGCGCGGCCACCGGCGCTGCCGTACTTTCCGGTGCGACCGGCGGCGGCGGCGTGCCGCTGTCGAAAGGATCGATGTCCGCCGCCAGGCTGTCGGTGTAAGCCACGACCTCGTCGAGGAGCGCAGCGGCCGCAGGGTCGGCGGGCTGCCCCGTCCCGGCCAGCTGGCGCCGCAGATCGGCCACCGATGCGCGCACCGCCGCCACCGTGCGGCTGCCGCAATCGCCGCTGACCAGCTTGCCGAAGCGGTACTCTTCCCACTTGTCCTGTTCGCGCCGCGAC
>Ga0265780_10005649_pt1 | contig 15775 bp, 9 predicted proteins | sample P1T30metagenome_FD_192432 | JGI IMG/M metagenome (GOLD analysis project Ga0265780, IMG submission 192432) | Plant litter microbial communities from East Loma Ridge, Irvine, California - P1 T30 | ecosystem: Environmental > Terrestrial > Plant litter > Unclassified | place: USA: California... | reverse complement strand
GCGGCCTTCGCTGGCAAAATACAGGGTCTTCTCATCGGCGGCCAGGAAGGGGGCGAAGTCCGATTTGGCGGTGTTCACGTTCGGGCCGAGGCTCTTGGGCTTGCCCCAGGTATTGCTCTGCTCGGGCACCGGGAAGCTCACGAAGATGTCTTGGCCGCCCATGCCGTCGGGACGCTCTACTGCCATGAGCAAGGCTTTTCCAGAGGTGGCGAGGAAGAAGTCGACGTGCTCTTTATCCAAGTTCACGAAGTCCTTGATAACCTGCGGCACTGGTTGGGTCCAGCCCATGCGGGTGCGCTTGGTGAGGCTACAGCCGAGCGGGTCCATGGTGCCGTCGCGGTTGTAGATGTTGATGAGGATGGCGTTCTGGCCATTGGCCGATACCGAGGCGATGCCGTTGGGGTCGTCGGGCGTGTTCACGGGGCCGCCCAGGTTTTTGGCGAGGCTCCAGGTTTTGTTTTTGCCGCTGACGAGAGTGGAGTAGTAGACGTCCTGTGGGTCGCGGCCGCCACCCACGTTGTCGGGGTTGCTTTCGCGGGCGAAGTACAGGGTGCGGCCGTTGGGCGAGATAACCGGGTGGGTTTCGACGTAGCGCGTGTTTACGTTCGGGCCCAGGCTCACGAGCGAGGAGTCGAACTGCGTGGACTTCACCGCGTCGGGGCCTTTTTCTTCCGTAAAGGCCTGCTTCACCATGGTGGAGGGCACGTCGGCGATGCCGATGGCGTCAATCTGGTTCACGCCTTCCACCTTGGCCGTGTTCATGTACACCTTCACGCCCAGGGTACGGTATTCGGCGGCCGGGAACTTTACTTCCAGGGTACGGTAGGCCTCGGGCAGCGGGCCGGGCTTGTCGTTGGTGTATACTTCGTGGTGCTCGCCTTTGGTATCTACCAATTCAATTTTGGTGATGGAGCCGGGGTTGAAGTTCTCCACAATCGTCACCTGCTGGGCCGCCACCGAGCGCGCAAAGCGCACCTCAATGAACTCGTTCGGGCCCTCCTTACGCGGAATCCAGGCGTCGTTGCTGATTTGACCCAGCGGCAGCGCATTCGGCGTGCTCAGCACCTGCGACGGCGAAAAAGGCTCTTTGCCTTCAGACTTTTGCGATGATACCGCCACCAGACGGGCAGCCCATTGCACGTGCTGGGCCTGGGCCGCCTGGGCGGTAAATAAGGCAATGCTGATGGGCACAGCCGCCAGTAGATTCCTCATAAGATAATTATTCATGGTAACGATAGTAGAAAAAAGTTTTGATACGACGGTGCTGGGCAAATTTACATCGGCGTGGCTGTGAGAGCTATATTTTGGGACAGCTAACTTAGTAAAAAACTATTTTATGGACCTCTCGGCCTTACCTGTTACCTTTCAGCTACGGCCCACCGAAGGAGTAAGTCGAAGGCCGAACGGACGTGGTAAACCAATGGTTCTCGGCGGGTAGGGCAACTGTAGCGCATGGCGCGGCAGTGAGCGGGCGCATAGCTGGACTATTGGCATTGTTGGGGTTGCTGCCGCTGGAGGGGCGGGCGCAGGTGCTGGTGGGAGCCACGGCGTTTGGTCCGGTGTTTCGGGGACTGCGGCCAGCGGGGGCCGATACTTCGCTGCTGCTGGTGGCACGAGCGCGGCGGGTGGGCGTGAGCACTTTTGTGCAGACGAGTGGGGCGCGGGGCTACTTGCAGCTAGGCGGCAACCAGCAGCTGCGCTACCGCGTGGGCACCGACATGATTTATGACTCGCGGGGTACGCCGCCCTTTGTGCGGGAAGATTATGGGGCCGACCTCGCCCACGTCTTCACCTTTGGCGAGGCCCAGCACTGGCAGGTGGGGCAGCAGCTGCACTACGACCAAAGCCGGGCCAATGCCACCCGTACCGGTCTGTGGCTGGGCCGCCTGGGCTACCAGCGCCGTCTGCGGCCGGGTAGTGCCCTCGATACTTTGTCGCAAATGCGCCTGACGCTGCTGGGCGGGCTGGCCACCGACACCCGCAACGGCCGGAGCGATGCCGGCTTGGCCTATGGGTTTGATGCGGCGGGCATTTACTTTGCCAATGGGCCGGCCGCCGCACCGCTGGTGGTGCGGGTGCTGGGCACTCGCGCCAACCTGGGGCCGCGCATCATGCAGCGGCTGGTGGCGGAAGCGGCGGGGGAGCAAACGTTTCTGGAAGGGGCGCCGCTCACGGTGCAGGGCCGCCTGGGCTACCGCACCAACCGCGCCGAGGACTACCTGCTGGGGTCGGTGCAGCGCATTCAGTCCGATACGGTGGCGGTGCAGGCGGGCGCTACCTACAAGCTGAACGACTATGCCACCCTGCGCTCCGACAACAGCCTGCTGATACCCAACCGGGCCTTTCGCTACCGGCGGCTGGGCGAGCGGGCCGATACCTTGCAGGACGTGGGCTACCGCCAGCGCGAGCTGGACACCCGCCAGGAGCTGCGCTTTGCCCAGCCCAAGGTGCAATCGTCGCTCAGCTTTGCCTACCGGGAACGGACGCGGGCCTATTACCTCGATAATTCCCGCTACCTCAGTGCTCCGCGCCTGGCCCTGGCGCTGGCCCGGGAGCAGGTGAAGGACATCACGGAGCAAACCATTCAGTGGCAGGGCAACCTAACGTGGCTGCCCAACCCGCGCCATTCCCTGACCCTGGCGGGCACGGCCCAGCTGCTGCGCGTGGACGCCCCCAGCAAGGATAACCAGCAAATCCGCGACGAGGCCCAGCACTTGCTGCGACTGGTGTGGACGGGCCGCTGGGCGGGGGCATTCCGGACCACGCTGGGCGTGGCGGGCGAGTACCGGCAGACCATTTTTATCAGGGCCAGCCAGAGTGCCGAGAACTACGGCGACCACCTGCTGCACTGGGAGCCGGGCTTCACCTGGGCGCCAGGCAAGTGGAGCATCCGCTCGCAGTACCACTTGTGGGTGAGCTACCAGGTGCGCGACCTGGAGGCCGAGCAGGCCCGCAACCGCGCCAGCCGGGTGCTGGAACAAACCCAGGCCATCAGCTACCAGCTGCGGCCCCGCCTGCTGCTACTGGCCGACTACGTGCGCCGCGAAAACCGGGTGGGCCAGCTCAACTGGGCGCAGTTTCGGGAGAGCCCGCTCGATACCAGCGTAACGCATGACCTCTCCGTTGGGGGGCGGCAAAGCTGGGCCGGGCCGAAGGGCAGCACCAGCCTGCGCCTGGGCTACCGCCTGCTGGAGCAGCGCAACTACGGCCGCGCCGCCCTTGTGCTCGACAACCCCACCGGGCCGGCCACCTCGCTCATCTACCTGCACACCATCACCCGGCAGCAGGGCCCGGAGCTGGCCGTGGAGCGCCACTCGGGCTCGAGCCGCTTCAACCTTACGGCTAGCCTCTGGCTGCAATGGATGCGCACTTTTTCTACTTATACCCGGGGCAAGGGCACCTATTCCGGTAGCAGCTACACGGCCCTGGATTTGGATAGGGACACGCGCCGGGTGCTGCCCTACTTTGAGCTGGCGGCAGAGTGGCGGGTAGGGCGGCGGTAGCGGCGCAGGTGCCGTAGTAAGGGCCAATAAGAAGCCCCAGCTACGTCGGTGGCTGGGGCTTTTAGTTGAGTAATACCGGCGAATGCTGCTGCCCGGCAATGAGCTACTTTACTCTGGTTGCGGCTACTTCGCTAAACTTTGGCTCCTTGGCAAGGGCTGTTAGCAGGCGGTTTACCTGGTGGCCCAGGGCCTTGCTCAGGCGCTTCTCGATGAAAACGTGCACCAGATAGGCGGCTGCCAGCATCAGTAGGAACGTGCCGCCGACCAGCACGTACTTGTTGGTGGTGTGCTGGAGCCGGTGGAAGATGATGAAGCCGATGTCGCTGTGCAGCAGGTAGAGGGGGTAGGTGAGAGCCCCCAGCCACGCCAGCCAGGTGAAGCGGCTCAGGTCGATTTTGCGGAAGGCGACCAAGGCCATCACCACAAAGCAAACAGTGATGACGGCGGCCACCACCTTGCCCGAAAATGGCTCGTGGTACATGAGGGCATAGCTACCCACCCGGCCTACACTGGCCCGCAGCCCGAGCAGGTAAGACACCAGCAGCAAGGCGTAGCGCTGCCAGGTGCGGCCTTCGGGCAGCTGCATGAGGTAGAGCAGCATGCCCGCTGCGAAGTAGGGGGCGTAAGCTGGAAAGAAAAGCGTTGGGAAGAGCATACCGCCCCGCACAGCGCCCGGCATAGCCGTATAAGCCAGCCACAAGGCAATTACCAGCGTGATATGCTTGAGTAGGTCGAAGCTAATGAGGACGGCAACGAGCAGGTAGAACGTGATTTCGACGGTGAGTGACCAGTAGGCGCCATCCATCACCTCAATGTGTAGAAATTCCGGCAGCATACTCATATTTACCACGTATTGCACCGGGCTGGCGTGTAGCAGCTGGCTCATGTTAACATCGGCTGGTGTAGCACCCCAGAGCAGCTTTACTAGGAATGTAAGTGTGCAGGCTACCCAGAAAGCCGGGTAAAGCCGCGTGACGCGGGATAGAAAGAACTGCCGCACTGTTTTGCCCTGCGCACTCAACAGCACCACATAGCCTGAGATGATGAAAAATAGCTCGACGCCCAGGTAGCCATACCGCGATACCTGCCCCAGCTCGGGGAAGGCAATGGGGCTGTAGTGGCCTTCGGAGTAGCCCCGGTAGGTGTAGTGGTAGATAACAACCGACAGCGCCGCAAGGAAGCGCAAAAGGTCAATTTCGTAAAATCTAATCGGTCGTTTGTGAGGTTCTGGCTCCATGCTGTAGCGAGCAGTATGTGTGTGGAATTATGGATTTTAAAAGCGCAAAGCTACGGCCCTAATGGTGGCGCTTAATAACTTGCCTCTTTATATTCTGATGGAATGAGACTGATTGTACTGGTGCTGGGGCTCGTTGTGGGTGGTATAATGGGATGCACCCGCCCGCCCGATTATGCCATTGTGCTGGCCGGAAACAGCATTGTGGCCAATAGAGAAGACGAACCGTTTGATGAGGCCCTGGAGACGGCACTGCCTGCGGCCCTGCATGCGGCGCGGGTACCGGGCCGGGCTGCCGTGACGGCCAATATTGCCAACTATGGGGGGCTTACTTCCCGCATGCTCATCCGCGATTCCGGCGGTGTAGCCCGTTCTTACCAGGCTACTAAGCCCACTGTGCTGCTGGTATATGAAGGCAGCAACGACTTGTGGCACCTGCTGCAAATCGGTGGGCCGGAGGTGGGCCTGCAGGCCTACCACAACTTGAAGCAGTATTGCACCAACTGCAAGGCGCAGTTTCCCCGGCTCTTGATAGTGACGGGCACCGTGCTGCCCCGCACCGATATGCCCCAGCCCGCCGTGTTTGAGCAGCAACGCCTGGTGCTTAATGAGCAGCTCCGGCAGGCGTGGCACCGCCGGGAGCCGTGGCTGGACGGCCTGGCCGACCCGGCCAGCCAGCCAGCTATGCAGCACCCCAGCGGTACGGGGGCGCCCTCCCGTTACTACAAGGATGGGGTGCACCCCTCGCGGGTGGGCCTGGACGAAATAGCGCCGCTCTTTGCCCAGGCGGTGGGCACGGCCCTGGCGCAAGTTTCCCCGCGTTAGGAGCCAATGCTTGGTTTACCGTTGTGCTTTCGCGGCCATTCCCTACCTTACGCTCATCAAGTTCACTAACCCCCAACCCACTACCCCGATGGCAGCTCCCTACCACGACCTCTACACCAACCATTTTGCCAATATCCGGTGCAGCCGGCCCACCTTCCTGGGCTTTCTGCATTACACCGTGACGGCCACCGCCACCAGCCCCAGCCCCGCCGTGCAGGCCCTGAGCGCCGGCCTGCAAGCCGCTGCCGAAGCCCTCGGCACGAGTGTGGTGGCCCGCGAAGGCCAGGACGGTACCGGCCAAACCCTCACCCGCTCCAAAAAAGACGTGCTGCGGGCCATGCGCGTGTTTGTGCAAGACACCAACGCCATAACCCTGGTGCCCACCTACCGCGAGCAGCCCAACGTGCTCAAAGAGTTGCTGCCCCAGGGCCTTATGCACCTCACCGAAGCCAATAACACCGAGTTGCCGGTGCGCTTCGAGGCCTTCGCCAAAGCCCTCACCGCCCACAAGGACGACCTGGGCGCGGCCGTGGGCACCAAGGCTGCTGCCTACCTGTTGGAGCTGAGCAAGGCCACCACCGCCAAAGATGCCGGCCTGAAAGTGGCCAAGGAGACCATTGGGGCCCTGGGCGGCCAGTGGGCTCAGGCCACCCGGCTGCTGTGGCAGGTGCATTGCACGGCCCTGGCCGCCTTTTGGGAGAAGCCGGAGCAGGCCGAAATCTATTTTAGCTACGGCTTGCTGCCCCGCCGCACCGGTGGCAAGGCCAAGCCTGCCAACAGTACACCTAGCTTGCCCTAGCTCCTTAGAACCTCCGCCGCATGCGGCGATAGGGTTACCGAGTGTGCCCACATGGCCCGTCGCATGCGGCAAGCCATGTGGGCACTGTGGTGAGGTGGCCCACCGCATGCGGTAATAGCCTTGCCTAGTGTGGCGAGGTAGCCTGCCGCATGCGGCGGTACCCTTCGCCAGTGTGGTGTGTTGGCCTGCACGCTTGTGTAAGCCATGTAGCCACACCCGCTATGCCTATTGCAATGATGTGCGACGGTAGGCACCACACGTCAACCCTGCGCGAAGCCTCCGCCGTCTCAGTGACCGGGCCTTACTCAAACCTTGTTAAGAGCGTATTCGTGAATGACCGTTTTCTTACACTTGCACAAGGGGCCTAAAGCAGACGCCATCGCTTAGCCGGCGACGGCTTCGTACACTCCGTTAGCTTGCCAGCCAGCACCAACGCCGCTGTGTTTCATGAGACAATTCTTTATCCTCGCTCTCCTCCCAACGCTGCTTGCTGGGGGATGCCGGCTATATGATAATCGATTGGTGGTGGTCAACCAGACCAACCACTCGATTGCGGTGTCCCAGTATATGGATTCGATTCCTGACCTGACCAGAACAAGTCATAAGGTTCGTCAGCTACAGGACCAGCTTCCTCCAAATCAAAGCGGCTCAATGATGCAACATGGCATGAACTGGCCCAGTTATGTGAAAAACAGCCGGGACGGTAAGCTGCATCTAGTTGTCTTTGCACTCGATTCGTTGAAGAAATACGATACCATCGAGGACCTAATAGTGCACAGAGCCTACCGCGTGTACCGATTTGACAAGAAGTACTTGGTTGACAACAAATGGATGGTGGTTCTGAAGTAGGAAAAGTCAAAAACTCCTCTCGGTGAACGGCAGGAATCAGCCTCTGCCTAGTACCCAAGAGCTTACCAGGGGGCAGTACAAGTTTAAGAAACTCGTCTACGATTCAACGTTTACGAAATAGCCCACAGGGATGAGTTTCGTAAACGCCCAAACAGGAGCCTGGGCCCCGCCCAAGGAGCGGGGCTTTTTTAGGCTGGTGTCACCTCCTTCGGCAGCACCGCCAGCAGCTCTTCCAGCCCGGCCACAAAGGCCTTAGCCGCCGCTGGCCGTTCGGTTTCCGGCGTGTCCTCGGTTTCGATGGTGGCGATGATGGGCGCGAGGCCGGCGGCCCCCAGCAGCCGCAGCGAGGGCTTCAGCTTGTGGGCCAGGGCGGCCACGGCGGGCCAGTCGGCGGCGGAGTAGGCGGCCCGCAGGTCGGCCACGCTGCCGGGCGTGTTGGTGTGGAAAGAGGTCAGGATGCGGTTCATGAAGACCGTGCTGCCGTGGGCCGTCTGGTGCAGCAGGGCCAAGTCGTAGGGAGGCGCTACCTCGGCGTTGGCAGTAGCGGCCGGCGCGGCCGGAAGGAGGCTTGGGGCAGGGGAGGGGGTAGCCCCTGGCGTGGGGGCGTCCACCGTCACGAGGGGGCCTTCTACGCCGGCAATTAGGGAGGCCAGCTTGCTCAGCAGCTCGGCTTCGTCGAAGGGCTTGGGCAGAGTGTCGTTCATGCCGGCGGCGTGGTACTTCTCCGCATCGGCCCGGAAGGCGTTAGCCGTCAGGGCCAGGATGGGCGTAGCCGCCCGCCGCGCATCGGCGTGCGCCCGAATGCGGGCCGTGGCCTCCAGGCCGTTCATGCCCGGCATCTGAATGTCCATCAATATGGCATCGTAGCGGCGCTGCTCAAACAGCTCCAGCGCTTCGACACCGCCCACGGCCCCATCAACCAGCACGCCGTGGCCTTCGAGTATCAGCTGGGCTACTTCGCGGTTCACGGGGTTGTCTTCTACCAGCAGCACGCGGCTGCCGCGCACCGCCGCCTCCTGCACGGGCGCCAGCGGGGCCTGCACGGCTTGCCGGGCCTCGGCGCTGGCCTTGGGCAGGGTGGTAATGAAGGCAAACGAGCTGCCCTTGCCGGGCTCGCTCATCACCGTCAGCTTGCCGCCCATCTGCGTCACCAGCGCCCGGCTGATGCTCAGCCCCAGCCCCGTGCCGCCAAACTGCCGGGTGGTATCGGCATAAGCCTGGGTGAATTCCTGGAAGATGCTTTCCAACTTGTCGGGCGTGATGCCGATGCCCGTATCCGTCACCCGGAATTCGGTGGTGAGCGTGTCCTCCGTCTCGCTCACAAAGTAGCCGCCCACCGAAATAGTACCGCCCGGCGGGGTAAACTTGATGGCGTTGGAGAGCAGGTTGAGCAGCACCTGGTTCAGGCGGTAGGGGTCGCCTATCACCCAGGGGTGAGCGCAGGAGTCCTGCAGCCGGGTGCCCAGCACGCGGATGCCTTTTTCATGCGCTTGCATCACCAGCGGCTGGGCAGCATTGGCCATCGAGTCGCAGAGGTTGAAGGCCACCTGCTCCATCTCCAGCTTACCAGAGGTGATTTTGGCCATGTCGAGCACGTCATTCACCACGTTCAGCAAGTGCCGCCCCGAGTGCTGGATAATGGCCGCATAATTACGCTGCTGCTCGTTGAGGCCGGTTTTGGCCAGCAGGCTGGTCATGCCCAGCACCCCGTTCAGCGGCGTGCGAATTTCGTGGCTCATGTTGGCCAGAAAGTTTTCGCGGGCCGTAGCGGCGGCTTCGGCCGCGTGCTGGGCCGCCTTCAGCGCGGTGATGTCGGTGCTTACGCCCAGCACCTGGGTGGTGCCATCGGTGAGCACCAGGGGGCAGCGCACGGTTTGCAGCCACATGATTTCGCCATTGGCCAGCTTGATAGACACCTGCGTGGTGAGCTGCTGGCCCGTACGCAGCACCTGCTGGTCGGCCAGCACCGATACCTGAATTTCATCCTTGCTCATGGCCAGCTCCATCGAGTCGGCCTCGGCCAGCTGGGCAATTCGGGCCCGCAGGGCTTGCATCTCCGCGTTTTCAAACACGGTCCGGCCATAAGCGTCGCGCACCCAAATCATGTTGGGGTTGAGGTCGAGCACCAGGTTGGTGAAAGCTTGCTGGGCCAGCACGGCGGCTTCGCTCTCGCGGCTGCGGGCTTCGGCCTGCCGCCGGTTGGTGATGTCCAGCCCGTAGCACATCACCTCGCGTAGCACCCCGTCGCTCCTGAACACCGGCTGGTAGTAGCAAAGCCAGTATTTTTCCAGCGCTCCATCGGGGCCGGGCCAGCGCTCCTCCCAGTTCAACATCTGGCGCGAAGCCACGGCCCGCTCAAACAAGCGGTGACGCCGGGTGGCCAGCTCCAGGGGCAGGCCCTTTTTGATGCAATGGTCGGCAAACGTGAGGCCGATGCGAACCTTGCGCTCCACCGGGTCGGGCTCGGCAAAGGGGCTCACGTAGAGGTAGCGCTGGTTGGGGTCGAGCACCGTCACCACGGCCGGCAGGTGCTCCATAATGGCCTCGTAGAAGGTGCGCTGTTCGCGGGTTTCGCGTTCCGCCTCGCGCTGGGCCGTCACGTCGGTGAGGTAAAGCAGGGCCGTACCGTCTTCCACCACTGGCACCGCAAACAAGAGAAAGTGCTGGCCGTTGGCTACCAGCTCGTGGTGGGCTACCTCGCCGGTGCGCAGCACTTGCGTAGCAGCCTGCACCAGCTGCGGCCGCACCCGCGACGGCCCGGTCGACTCCATTTCCTGCCGCAGCAGTGTGGCAGCCGAGTTGGCAAACAGGAGCTGGCCGTTCGCATTTATCCGCAACACCGGGTTGGGATTGAGCAGCGGTACGCGGCTCATGGCCCGTATGCTTGCTACTTCGGCTTCGGCCTGCTCGCGGCGGGCGCGCTCAGCCACGAGCAGCTCCCGCAGCTCGGCCACGGATAGGTCATTCAACTCAGTCAACATGCAGCACTTATCAATTAACAGTCTTACTTAATGCGCAATTGCCTCAACGGTAATCAAAGATAGAAGCGGCCACGGGCTTCGTATCGGTTGGGCAACCTGTTAACTGATAAGTGCTATCGGTTAGTTAAAAATTACAGCTCTTTGCGGAGGCGGGCCACCGGAATGTTCAATTGCTCGCGGTACTTGGCCACCGTGCGACGGGCAATGTTGTAGCCGCGGGCATTGAGCATCTTTTCCAGCTTGTCGTCGCTCAAGGGGCGCTCCTTGCTCTCCTTGCCGATGAGGTCTTTGAGTATGCTTTTCACCTCGCGGCTGCTGGCGTCCTCACCCGAGTCGGTGGCAATGCCTTCGGAGAAGAAGTATTTGAGTGGGTAGATACCGAACTCCGTCTGGACGGATTTCGAGTTGGCCACCCGGCTCACCGTTGAAATGTCCATACCAATGCGCTGGGCAATGTCCTTCAGAATCATCGGTTTCAGCTTGCCCTCGTCGCCTTCCATAAAGAAGTCGCGCTGCAACTCCACAATGGCATTCATGGTGCGCAGCAGCGTGTTTTGCCGCTGCCGGATAGCATCAATAAACCACTTGGCCGAGTCCAGCTTCTGCTTCACGAAGGTTACGGCCTCCTTCATCTTGGCGTCCTTCTTCGACGCCTTGTCATAGGTCCGGAACATCTCGGTGTAGGCCGGGCTCACGCGCAGTTCGGGGGCATTGCGGGCGTTCAGGGTCAGGTTCAGCACGCCGTTGTCATTCGTCAGAATGAAGTCGGGCATCAGGTACTGCGTCTTGCCCAAGCCCGTGGGGCCGCTGCCGCCCGGCTTGGGGTTCAGCTTCAGAATCACGTTGATGGCCTCTTTCAGCTCCTCATCTTCCAGGTCCAGCTTCTGCTGAATGCGCGGGTAGTGCTTTTTGCTGAACTCCTCAAATGTCTCGGTCAATATCCGCTCGGCGTTCACCGTATTCTCGTCCTGCGGCCGGCGTTCCAGCTGCAGGAGCAGGCATTCGGGCAGGTCGCGGGCCGCAATGCCGGGCGGGTCGAACTGCTGCACCACGCGCAATACGGCCTCAATCTCGGGCACGGTCACTTCCAGGTTCTGGCTAAAAGCCAAGTCGTTGGCAATGGCCGAAAGGTCGCGCCGAATGTAGCCGTCGCCGTCAATCGAGCCAATGAGCTGCTGGCCAATGGCCTCCTGGCGCTCATCCAAATCGGCAAAATGCAGCTGGTCGAGCAGCGAATCCAGGAGCGAGCCGCTGGTATCGGCCAGCGGGGTATCGCGCTCCTCTTCCTCGCCGGGGCCGTCGCCCTGCATCTTGTAGCCGGCTATTTCGTCGTCGTTGATGTAGTCGCTCAGGTCGAGGTCGGTGTTATCGGGCGCATCGTCGACGGGGCTTTCTTCCTTCGCCGAAATGTCCGGCTCGGGCATTTCATCGGCGATTTCGGGGTCGTCGCGGCGGTCCTCAAAATCCTCGTCCAGCGTGTTCTCGTCGTTGTCGAGGCTGGCATCCGGGTCGTCCGAGTCGTCGGTGTCGTCGTCGCGGTCCAGTTCTTCGGCGTCGTCGGGCTCGTCTTCTTCCAGCGCCGGGTTCACCTCCATTTCCTCTTTGATGCGCGTCTCCAGCTCCGCCGTCGGAATTTGCAGCAGCTTGATGAACTGAATCTGCTGCGGGCTAAGCTTTTGGGAGAGGAGTTGTTTAAGGTCGAGGCGTTGCATAGGTACGAAAATACGGAAAGGCGACGTCGGAGGTCAATTTTACTACGGTTTGGCTTCAAAAGTTGACAACAACTGCTGCTCCGATGCCGCGCCGCGCCTTGCAAACTTCGTGCTACTGATGCCAGGGCCTACCTTTGCCCCAATTACAATTCGCTCCTTCAACACTATGTCCCTCAAACGGTCCACCGTCAAAGCCCTTCTGGCCAGCCAGGAGCTCGACCGCGAAGTCCTCGTGAAAGGTTGGGTTCGCTCCCGCCGCGGCAACAAATACGTGCAGTTCATCATCATCAACGACGGCTCCACCATTCACACCATCCAAGCGGTGGCTGATGCCGAGAAATTCCCCGAGGAAAGCCTCAAAGACGTGGGCAATGGTGCCTGCGTGGCTATTCGGGGCCAGCTAGTTGCTTCGCAAGGCAAGGGCCAGGCCGTTGAAATTCAGGCTACCGAAATCACCGTGCTGGGTACGGCCGACGCCGAAGCCTACCCACTGCAAAAGAAAGCCACCTCGCTGGAACACCTGCGCGACATCGCCCACCTGCGCCCGCGTACCAACACCTTTGGCGCCGTGCTGCGCATACGCCACGCCTTGGCCTTCGCCATTCACGATTACTTCAACCGCCACGGATTCTATTACGTGCACACGCCCATCATCACCGGCTCCGATGCCGAGGGTGCGGGCCAGATGTTCCGCGTGACCACGCTGCCCCCCGAGCACCCGCCCCGCACCGAGGACGGCTCGGTGGACTTCACCCAGGACTTCTTCGGCAAGCAAACCAACCTCACCGTATCGGGCCAGCTCGAAGGGGAACTGGCCGCCATGGCGCTGGGCAGCATCTACACCTTTGGCCCCACCTTCCGGGCCGAAAACTCCAACACCGCCCGCCACCTGGCCGAGTTCTGGATGATTGAGCCCGAAGTGGCCTTCAACGAGCTCGAAGAAAACATGGACCTAGCCGAGGACTTCCTCCAAAGCCTAGTGCGCTACGCCCTGGAGCACTGCGCCGACGACCTGCAATTCCTCAATGACCAGTACGATAAGGAACTGCTCTCACGTCTGAACTTCGTGGTCGACAACGCCTTCCAGCGCCTCACCTACACCGAGGCTGTGGAAATCCTGAAAACTGCCAAGCAGAAGTTTGAATTCCCCGTGGACTGGGGCACCGATTTGCAGAGCGAGCACGAGCGTTATCTGGTAGAAAAGCACTTCAAGAAGCCCGTCATTCTCACCAACTACCCGAAGGAAATCAAGGCATTCTACATGAAGCTGGACGAGGATGGCCGCACCGTGCGCGCCATGGACGTACTGTTTCCCGGCATCGGCGAAATCATCGGTGGCTCGCAGCGCGAAGAGAACTACGAGAAGCTGCTGGGCCGCATGGCCGAGATGCACGTGCCTGCCGAGGACCTCGATTGGTACCTCGACACGCGCCGCTTTGGCACCGCGCCGCACGCCGGCTTCGGCCTGGGCTTCGAGCGCCTCGTGCTGTTCGTGACGGGCATGAGCAACATCCGCGATGTGATTCCTTTCCCACGCTACCCCAAAAATGCTGCATTTTAAGCTGTTGATTACTGAGTACATGTCGGCTGACTTGCTACATATTGCTTTTGAATGAGTACTCTGCGTGCAGAATAAGCATGAAGTGACAACACCAAAAGAGCGACTCCCCAAGAGCCGCTCTTTTGGTGTAAATAAAAACTGGTATAAGCATATTTGATTGAAATGTGCTACCTTAATGCTTGGTTTTCATCATTTCTTCATCAAGCTATGGGCGCACGTTTTCCTTTCCTTCAAGGCATCAAGCATATTGGGCTAAGCTTGTTGCTGCTAACCGGCATTCTGCCAACTGCGCAAAGCCAGACGCCTGTCACCGTCACCATTGGTAACGGTACCTCGGCCGCTTCGACTAATTCACTACTCAGCACCAGCACCACGACCAATAGGTATGCGCGCACGATATCTATCTACTCAGCGGCAGAGCTAACGGCGGCCGGCGCAGTAGCGGGCAACATCGTGAGCATTGCTTGGTTCAAGGGCGGCACTGGTGAGCTGACGAGCCCCGATTCTCAACTAAGTGTGTACATGAAGAGTACGGCCGCTACTTTGCTGGCCGTCAACCCTGTAAACTGGGCTACGGAAGTGGCAGGTGCCACCACGGTGTACAGCAACAATACACTGTCGTTGCCCACGGGTACTGGTTATAAGACATTCACCCTCACCACACCTTTCGTTTGGAATGGCACCAGCAATGTGGAAGTGCTGGTAGACTGGTACCGTACCGGTACTCCCACTGCCGACATCACTTGGCAATACACTGCGGTGGGTACTACCGGCATTCATGCCACCCAGGTCAATAGCGTAGCCATCCCAACAGTACGCTTTGCGGCCAATCGACCCAATACGCAGTTCGTTATCAGCCAAAGCGCGTTAGCCAGCCGCGAAAGCCAAGCCGCATTGGTCAGCGCCTACCCAAACCCAACTCACGGGAGGCTCACGGTAGAGGTGCCCGCTGCCTTGACTACCAAACCGGTATCAGCCAAAATACTGAATGCCTTGGGCCAACTCGTTCACACTTCCATGTTGCCCATGACGTCTGACGGCGCACGAGGAGAAATAGATATCCATGCCCTGGCCGCTGGCCTTTATACGCTTCAGCTTACCACCAACGCTGGCTTTATCAGCAAAAAAGTACTGGTAGAATAACCGAAACGAAAGGACCTCCAAACAGGCCCTTTTTCACACTCATTACCGCAGATGCTCCCGTTCGTAGCGGGCACGGGCTTGCTCGTGAATGCGCTGAGCGAAAGCGGCGGGGTCCTTGGTTTGCTCTTCCCATGGGGCATCGGCAGCCATTTTTGTGGCTAATTGGTTGATAGCAGTCTGGTCGGTAGCGCTGAACGGGTGGTAGAGGCGGTATACCTGTTCAGTAAACCCAAATTCATTTTCCACGAGGTTGTGCTCAGTAACCAGCACAATCACGAACCGGCGTGATTCTAACTGCTGGCGTAGGTCGAGGTTGCCCACTTTTTCGCCGGTGTCGTGGTACGTGCTATCAGGAATGTGCACGGCGTTGTTGTAGTACCAGAACCGGGTGCCGTCGGCAAATTCGCGCTGCATATAGGGGCTCACCAACATCAGCGCCCACACAAAGCTGTCGCCCACAAACAGCGCCGAGGGCCGCGTCTGGCCCGGTCGTGGCGGGTCGAACGCCAACTGCCGATACGCCAACGGCGTAGGGTCGGGCAGATACATGACGTTGAGGAGCCAGCCAAGGTCATTGTCGGTGCCGCGTAGGCCAGCTGCCTTATATGCAATGCGCGGGGGCCCCACCGTGCGTACCGTGGGAAAGCGTAGGTGGCCCAATTGCTCCAGCTGCCGCAGCAGCGTATCGGCGGCCAGCGTGGCGCCGTAGCCGCTCCAATGAATGCCATCGCGCGGAAAGAGGGGATAGGGCTTGGTGTTTTTCCAGCGCGCAAACACGGGTATCAGGTCGAGCAGGGCCACGCTGTCGGCACGCATGGCCTGCCGGAAAAGGTCGTAGTTGGTGACGGTGCCAGGCGCGGGTTGTAGGTGACCCGGCAGGTCTTCGGGTTGGTAGCGGGCTTTATTAGGGGCTAGCACAAACAGCAACTGCACGCCGCGCCGCCCCAGCGCCCGCTGCACCGCCCGCAGCCGCCGCACCCGGAAACGTATTTCGGCAGCCGGCAGCCGGTCGTGGCCCAGGTAAGAGCCAATAGGCGCGGGCTGAAACAGCACCTGCCGCAGCCCCACCACAATGTCGTGCGACTTCGCCACCCGAAACAGGGAATACAGCAGTTGATTGCGAAACCGCACCAAGTAGGGCCGAAAACCCAATTGCTCAGCCAGATAC
>Ga0265780_10005648_pt1 | contig 15777 bp, 10 predicted proteins | sample P1T30metagenome_FD_192432 | JGI IMG/M metagenome (GOLD analysis project Ga0265780, IMG submission 192432) | Plant litter microbial communities from East Loma Ridge, Irvine, California - P1 T30 | ecosystem: Environmental > Terrestrial > Plant litter > Unclassified | place: USA: California... | reverse complement strand
CAGCGCCAGCAGGCTGGGGGCCCAAAATGGGCTCTTTGGGTAGTTTTTTTTCATGCGTGGCGGCTGATAGCGGGCTGTAGTATAGCTATATATGCCGCGCAATCTGGCGTGGCGCGGGCTGCCGGCTTTTGGGCCGGCTGTCCGCTCGTCGTCCGGCGAGCCACCCAGACGACGAGCGGACAGCCGGCCCAAAAGCCGGCAGCCCGCCTCGTATGACGACGCTAAAATTGCTTTAAGCTAAGCCTGGAAGCAACCCGGCCCGGCCCTTTGGTAGCGCCACCGGCCGGGGGCGGGGAGCGGTTTCGCCGCATTGCTGCTCGCGCCAAGGAAAACACGCCGGCTGAATACCCATCTCATAGCCAAAGCGCTGGCTGGCAGCTACTGTCCCGGCTATCAGAAACATCCAGCTAAAATCTTAACCGTAAGAATATTAATAAATAATTTTTCAGCAAAAAGGCTTGATTTTCTTTCGGAGCGCCAAGTTCTTTGTGGCGCGCAAACTCCCGGCCGCCGCGCTGCACCGGGAAGCCGGCGGCCTCTCAGGTTTAGGCGGTCCTTACTCAATCAGCTCTCTTTATATGAAAAGCAACTTGGTCGAAACGGTAAAATTTTGCTTTACCAATGAGGTAATCGGCCAGCTGAGCGCGGCCGTAGATGAGCGCGAGGCGGCCGTGGCCAAAGCCCTGGAGAAAGCCATTCCGCTGGTGCTGAACGCGGTGCTCACCCAAGCCAACCAGGACGGGGCCCGCGCCCAGCTGCTCCGGCTGGCGCACGACGCCGATGAGGACGGCATTCTAAATCAGCTTTCTGACTTGCAGGCCGCCACCTGGCACGAGCAAGCCAGCAACCTGCTGCTCGACCTGCTGGGCGATACCTACCGTCAAACCGTGAACCACCTGGCCACCAGCGCCGACATCAGGCCCGCCGCGGCCGGCACCCTGCTCGAAGTGGCGGCCGCCGCTGTGCTGGGCGTGCTGGGCCGGTTTGCGGCCGACAACCAGCTCACGCCCGGCGAGTTTATCGGCTGGCTGCAAGCCCAAAAGGCCGCAATAGCCGCCGCCCTGCTACCCGGCACCCCGAGCCTGGCCACCACCGATACCACGCCCGCCCCCGTGCCGCCGCGCCTGCCGGCCACCCGCCGCTCGGCTTCGCCGCCGCGGCCCATTGCCAGCGTGCGGCCTGCGCCGCCCGCCCCGGCCACCGGCCAGGTGTGGCAATGGGGCCTGCTACTACTAGCCGTGGCCGGCCTGAGCTACTACATAGGGCGCGACCACCAGCCCACGCCGGCAGAGGCGGGGCTGGCCACTGCCGGCGTGCCGGCCGCGGCGGCCAGCCCCGCCAGCGCGCCGACTGCGGCCAGCGCCCCTGACGCGGTAGCCGGGCGCTACGACCAGGATTTGGACACGTACATCTACGATACGGGGCGCCCCATCACGCTTGCGCTGGCCGATGGCACCACCCAGCAAGTGGGGGCCAACTCGACCGAAAACCGCCTCTACACCTTCCTGGTCACGCCATCGGTGCAGGTCGATTCTGTCAATCGCACCAAGGGCTGGATTAATTTCGACCGCGTCAACTTCGAACCCGCCAAGGCGTCGCTGCTGCCTGGCTCCGACGTGCAGATGCGCAACGTGGCCCACATTCTGCGCAATTTTCCGCAGGCTGTGGTGAAAATCGGCGGCTACACCGACAGCACCGGCGTGCCGCTGCACAACCTGCAAATCAGCGAGGAGCGCGCCAAAATAGCCATGATGACCCTGGCCGAAATGGGCGTCAATGTTGACCACCTGCAAGCCAAAGGCTACGGCGCCCGGTACTTCGTGGCCCCCAACGCTACGCCGGCCGGACGGGCCCTGAATCGCCGCATCAGCGTGCGCGTCATTCAGAAGTAGTTCCTACCCTACCCAGTGGCCCACGGCGTAGGTGTAGCAGAAAAACAGCTGCAAGGCCAAGCTGCTGACGTACACCAGCGCCCGCCCCCAACGGGTGCCGGCTTGCAGCCACAAAAAGCCGTAGACCAGCATAAAAACCGCGTAGGTGGCACCCGCCACCGGGCCCCATAAAAAGGGGATTTTGCTGGTGGGCCATTCGATGTCGAATTGCTTGGGGCCGAAAGCGCCGACCATCGCGGCGGTGAGGAGCACCGCCGCCAAACCCAGCGCGGCCGGGCGCCAGGCCAGCGCCTGCCGGGGCACCACCCTATCCAGCACCACCAGAAAAAACGGCGTGCAGAACACGTAGCGGTGCAAACTCAGTAGCGAGCTGTGGCCGTACTCGACCGGCGCATTGAGAACGGTTTGCAGCATGGTGGCCGCCAAATAGGCCGCCGAAAACAGCAGCAGGCCCTCGGGGACGGGCCGCCGGCCCCGCGCCGTGCCCACCACTACCCACGCCACCCAGGCCAGGGCCAGCAGCCCGACCGTCACGGCCAGGCCATCGAGCCAGAGCGCCCCGTCGTTGTCGGTGGTGCTGATGAAGGGCAGCCGCAGGCCGCCAAAATGGTGGTCCCAGAGCGCCTGCGACTTATTAAACGCAAACCACACCCCCGTTTGCCACCACTGGTAGAGCACCACCGCCGCCAGGCCGGCCCCCGTGAGCAGGCCGTAGCCGAGCAGGCGCCGCGCCCGCCGCCAAAAGGTGCCCGGCGTGGCCAGCCACTCTACGCCTTCGAGCACGGCCAGCGCGGGCAGGTAGAAAAAGGCCGCCACCCGCGTGAGCGCCCCGCCCAGCAAGCCCGCCGCCAGGCCGAGCGGCTGCGCCTCGCGCCGGGCCAACGTGAGCACCACGATGGTCGAAAAAAAGAAGAACAGCGCCTCGGTATAAGGCAGATACAAAAACAGGCTCGACGGAAACGCGGCGAACAGCACCACCACGTCGGCCCGCAGCCCCAGCCGGCGCCACAACAGGTAGAGGCTGGTGCCCGCCAGTAGCAAATTGAGCAGGCTGATGCCGATGGGGCCGAGGTGCGTGGTGCGCCACACCAGCGGGAAGAAGGGGAAGAACGCCGTGTTGTTGTGCCGGGTGGCGCTGAACGCGTAGCCGTGGTCACGAATGGTGTCGTACCACACGGCATCCCAGCGCAACAGGTGCGTGGGAAAAGGCCAGCGCCCCAGCTCCAGGGCCACGAGCAGGCCGATTATCACCAATACTTGCAGCAAAAGCAACGGGTAGAATTTTCGCATCGCGTAAAAAGCAGGGGTTAACCTGCGGCGCTGGCCAAAGCCGGGCCGTCAGAACCTCTTTTTACTTCGCGCTGCTATTTTTCACTGCGCACCTGGTGCCTGAAAGGCTATAAATGAGCGTTTTCCCGGATGCTTATTCCGTATTTACCAGGAGCCAGCCGGCGGCAAGTACGTACCGAGTGGGTCGGCTTATTTGTGTCCCAGCCAGCCTTCGGGGTTGAGGTTGGCCGAGTTGCGCCACACCTGAAACTGCACCTGCGCGGTGCCGTCGGAGTCGGTGGCGGCGGTGCCGATGGGCTGGCGGGCATCGACCAGCTGGCCCTCGTGCACGCTCACCGAGCGCAGCCGGGCATACACCGTGAAGTATTCGCCGTGCTGAATCATGACGATGGTATTCATGCCCGGCACCTGAGCCACCGTGAGCACCCGGCCCGCAAATACCGAGCGCACGGCCTCGCCGCTGTTGGTTTGAATGTCCACGCCCCGGTTTTCGACCACCACGTGCCGCAGCACCGGGTGGTTGTGCCGGCCAAAATGCTGGGCCACGAAGCCCCGCGCCACCGGCCACGGCAGCCGCCCCTTATTACCCGCAAAATTGGACGAGAGCAGGGCGGTTTGGGGCGTGAGGGCCACGCGGCTGGCGCGGCGGTCGGCCGAGGTTTCTTCGGGCGTGTCGCTGTCGGGGTTGGCGCTGGCCTCGTCGCGGTCGTCGTCGTCGCGGCGGGTGGGGCGGCCGGGGCGGGCAGCGGTAGCGGCGCGGGCGGCCCGGCGGCGCTCGGCGGCGGCGGCGAGGCGGGCGGCCCGGGCGGCGCGGGCTATTTCTTCGCGCACGCGCTGGGCTATCAGCCCTTCTAGCTGGGCCACGGCGCGCTGGCGCTGGGCCAACTCGTCGCGCAGGCCTTGCTCCTGCTGGCTCAGCTGCTGCACCACCTGGTCTTGCTCGGTTTTGAGGCCCAGCAGGTTGCGGCTTTCGACCAGCTGGGTGGTGAGCAGGCTTTTTTGGCGGGTGCGCTGCTGCGTGAGTCCGTCGAGCTGCTGGCTCAATTGCCGCTGCGCGCCCACAATGCGCTGGGCCTGCTGGTGGCGCTCTTCGGTGTACTGGCGCACGTAGCGCAGCCGCAGCACAAATTGGTTGAACGACTCGGCCGCAAACAGAAACATGAGCTGGTTGAAGCCGCTGCTCGTTTTGGAGGCCGTGTACATCAGGCGGGCGTACTCGCCCTTGAGGCGGGCCAGCTGCTCCTGGGTCGTGAGCACCTGCTTCACCGTGTGGTGCACGTTGGTTTCAATGCCTTGCAGCTGGGTCGAAATATGCTGAATCTGGCCCTGCTTCACCGTCAGCTTTTCCTTGATGATGTTGAGCTGGCCCAGCGTAGCCTGCTTTTTCTGGGTGGTCTCAGTCAGCACTTTGCCGGCTTCCTCGATGCGGGCCAGGTTGGCCTGGCGCTCGCGCTCCAGCTGCTCTTTCGACTTGCTGCGGGTGCTGCCGCGCCGCGGGCGGGTGGCCGGCGCCGGGCGAGCGGCAGTGCGCTCGCGGCGGGCCGGGGCTTTGGCGCGCTTCGTGGTTTGGGCGCGAGGCTTGCTGGCTTTCGCCTTGCCGGTTTTGGCCTTGTCGGCGGGGGCACGCGAGTGGCGCTGCGCGGCGGCGGGCAGGGCCAGCAGCAGCAGCAGCCAGGCAAGGCTGGGCAGCGCGGCCCGGTTTTTAACCAATAACAAGAGAACTTTCACGCGGAGAAATCAGGGCGGCGAGGCACAGCCAGGTACTTTGGCTCCACAAAATAACGCCCGCGCCCGGCAGCACACCGCAAGCCGGCTTTTGGCCGCCGCCAAATCGGCTGCGTGTGCTTGCTGAGTAAAGTGGTTTTAGTGGATTAAAAACCGCCACTGGCCGTATCTGAGCGGTTTCAGAAGACAGGTTGTAGCGACGCAATACTTTGCGCCTGAGGTCAGGATACGCTGCTCAACAATGCCAGGCGCAACTTATTGCGTTTCTACCCTCTTCAACGACTGTACACGAGTTTTGAAACGGCGCTGGCGGGGTGCGGCAGCGGTACTAGTTGCTGCCACTGGCGGCCGGCAACCGGCTCCTCGGCTGGCAGTAGCTGCACCGTTACTTTGCCGCCGATTACCGTTGCTGCGCCTGCCCGCCGCTACTTTAGGCCGCCGCGCACGTACTCTAGCTTGCGGCTATCTTGCTGCCGACTGGTTTTTGCTCAGGCTTATAAGGAAAGTACTTTCCGCTTCGTTTATAGCTGTATGCCACTTGCCCCCACCGATTTACCTGCCCCTGATTCCGAAGAACTGCTGCAAGTTGTTTTCGCCATTTCGCTCACGGGCATGGCGCTGCTGCGGCCCGTGCGGGCGGCCGGGGGCGAACTCACCGACTTTACCTATACCTACCTAAACCCGGCCGCCCAGCGCCTGCTGCACTTGCCCGAGCGGCCGGCGGCCACGCACTTGGCCACGTACCCAGCGGCGGCCGGGGCGCTCGATTTTTACCGCACGGTATTCTGGTCGGAACAGCCAGGACACTATGTCGGCAATTATCCGCAGAGCGGGCACAATAACCACTTGCGGGTGGCGGCCCAGCGCAGCGGCGAGCTGCTGGTACTCAGCTTTAGCGAGGTGGCGCCTGGCCAGCCTCACCCCGCGGCCACCGACCAGCAGTTGCTGCAATTGCTGCAACAAGCCCCGGCCATGATTTGCATTTTCGACGGGCCGCAGCACACGTTTCAGTTCGTGAACCAAGCCTACCAGGCACAATTTGGCGAGCGCCCGCTCGTGGGCAAGCCCCTGGCCGAGGCAGTACCCGAACTGGCGGGCCAGCCCATTTTTGGCCTGCTCGACCGCGTGTACCGCACCGGCGATACCTACCAGGCCGACGAAATGCTGGTGCAACTCGACGGCCAGCGCACGGGCAAAAGAGCGCTAAAAAAGCAGTATTATAACTTCATCTACCAAGCGCGGCGCGACGAGTACGGCGCGGTAACCGGCATCCTGGTTTTTGCCTACGAGGTAACTTCCCAGGTGCTGTCCCGGCAACAAGTAGCAGCGCAAGAGGAACATACCAACCAACTCAACGAAGAGCTGGCCGCTACCAATGAGGAGCTGGCGGCCACCAACGAAGAGTTGCTGGCCGCCAACGACCAAGCCAACACCAGCAACCTTGAGCTGCTTACCGCGCAGGCCGAATTGCGCTTCCTCAACCAGGAGCTGGAAGTGCGCGTGGCCGACCGCACCCACGCCCTCACCCACGCGCTGCGCCAGGCCGAGCACCAGCGCGAACTACTGCAAGCCCAGCAGCGGCAGCTGCACCAGATACTGCGCCAGGTACCGGCAGCCGTGGCTACCCTCGAAGGCCCCGAGCACCGCTACAGCTTCTTTAATGACCACTATCAGCAACTGGTATTTGGGCGCGCTACGGTGGGCCGCCCGATAGGGAAAGTGCTAACGGAACTCGCTGAACAGGGCTTTACCAAGCTGCTCGACCAGGTCTACGACACGGGCGAAGCGCTGGAGGGCATCGGAAAGTCGGTGTGGCTGCGCGACCCGGCCACGGGCGAACTAACGCAGCAGCACGTCAACTTTTCGTATCAGCCGCTGCGTAATGAGCACCACCAAACGTATGGCGTGCTGGCCTTTGTGCTAGATGTGACCGAGAGCGTAAATAGCCGCCAGCGCGCCGACGAGGCGCGGGCCGAAGCCCTGGCGGCGGCCGAAAAGCTGGCCCGGCAGCGCGAAACTTACTACCGCATTTTTGAGCAAACGCCGTCGGCCATCGCCATTTTGCGCGGGCCCGAGCACCGCCTCGATTATTTTAACCCGGCCTACGGGCAGCTGTTTCCGAAGGGCCTGCAAACCGGCCGCACCATTGCCGAGCTCCAGCCCGAGGCGGTAGCGCATGGTTTCGTAGCCCTGCTCGACCGCGTGTTTGAGACCGGCGAAACGCACTTTGGCTACGAGCACCTGCTGGCCATTCAGCAGCCCAGCGGGCTGCCCCCGCGCCCGGCATATTTCGACTTTTCGTACCAGCTGTTTGAGGAAGACGGCCGCCCGGCGGGCGTCTCCGTCTTTGCCAATGAGGTGACCGAGCGGGTGCTGGTCCGCCAGCGGCACGAGGCCCAGCAACAGGTATTGCAGCGTGTATTTGAGCAGGCGCCGGTAGCCATGGGCGTGTTTGCCGGCCCCGACTACGTGGTGGAGGTATGCAACCCCGGCCTACAGGCTATTTGGGGGCGCACCGGCGAGCAGGTGCTGGGTCGGCCTTTGTTCGAGGCCATGCCCGAGTTCAAGGACCAGGAATTTGACAAAATACTGGCCGATGTGCTGCGCACCGGCGCGCCCTACGTAGCCCAGGAAGTGCCGCTGCGCGTGCGGCACGAGGGCGAGCTAATAACGGTGTACGTCAACTTTGTGTACCAGCCCCTGCGCGACGCGCACGGCGAGATTACGGCCGTGGCGGCCGTGGCCACCGACATCAGCGAGCAGGTGCGGGCGCGCCAGGCCAGCGAGGCGGCCACCCGGCAGCTACAGCTGCTCACCGACGCGCTGCCGGTGCTCATCGGCTACCTCGACCGCGACGAACGCTACCAGTTTGCTAACTATGGCTACGAGGCGTGGTTTAACCAGAAGCCCGAGCAGCTGCTGGGCCGCCCCGTGCGCGAGGTGGTGGGCGAAACGGCTTACCAGGGCGTAAAACACTACATCGACCGGGCCATGAGCGGCGAGCGGCTCGAATTTGAGTCGCGTATGGCGTACCGCACCGACTTTGTGCGGCACATCCGCACCAACTACGTGCCCGATGTGCGCGGTGGCGAGGTAGTGGGCATTTATACGCTGGTGCTCGACATTACGGCCCAGGTAGAAGCGCAGCAGGAAGCCGAACGCCAGCGCCAGGTACTGCACACCTTGTTTATGAGCGCGCCAGCGGCCATCTGCATCTACGCTGGCCCCGAGCTGGTATATGAGCTGGTGAACCCGAGCTACCAGCAGCTATTTCCGGGCCGCACGCTGCTGGGCCGCCCGGTGCTGGAGGCGCTGCCCGAACTGGCCGGTACCCCCGTGCTGGCCAGCCTACGCGAGGTGTACCAAAGCGGCAAAACCACCGAGTTTCGGGAGATAGCACTACAGCTGGCCCGACACGAGGGCGGCCCGCTCCAGGAAGGCTTCTACACCTTCACCTATCAGGCCCGCCGCACTGCGGAAGGTACCGTGGATGGCGTGCTGGTTTTTGCCTACGAGGTAACCGACCAGGTGCAGGCGCGCCGCGTGATAGAGCGTAGCGAGCAGTACCTGCGCCGCCTGGCCAACACCCTGCCCGCCATGATTTGGCTCACCGATACCGCCGGGCAGTGCATCTACCTCAACCAGCAGTGGTATGACTACACCGGCCAGGCGGCGGGCGAGGGCCTGGGCCTGGGCTGGCTCGACATGGTGCACCCTCAAGATTTGACGGCCGCTCACACCACGTTTCTCGACGCCAGCGCCCAAAAGGCGCCTTTTAGCGTGCTGTACCGGCAGCGCCGCCAGGATGGCCGCTACCGCTGGGTGCTCGACACGGGCGCGCCGCGCTTTAGCCGGGCCGGCGAGTTTGATGGCTTCATCGGGACGGTCTTCGACATTCACGAGCAAAAGCAGGCCGAGCAGGCCTTGCAGCGCCTCACCACCAGCCTGCGCACCGCCCGCGACCAGGCCCAGAGCCTGAATACCGAGCTGAAAGCCAGCAACGAGCAGCTGCGCCGCACCAACGTGGACCTCGATAACTTCATTTACACGGCTTCGCACGACCTCAAGGCGCCAATTACCAATATCGAGGGCCTGGCCCACGCCTTGCAAGACCAGCTGCCCGCCGAGGGCGAGCTGGCTGAGGCCGCCGCCCCGCTGCTGCACATGATGCAGGACTCCATCGAGCGCTTTCAGCGCACCCTCGACCACCTCAGCGATGTGACCAAGCTGCAAAAAGAACACGACCAGCCCCTGACCCAGGTGCCACTGGCTACCATCGTGGAGGAGGTGCGCCTCGACTTGCAGCCCCTTTTGCAAAGCAGCGGCGCCCAACTCGAAACCGACGTAGCGGCCTGCCCCACGGTGGCTTTCGCCCCCAAAAACCTGCGCTCGGTGGTGTACAACCTACTCAGCAACGCCCTCAAGTACCGCGACCCCGCCCGCCCCTTGCACGTGCGCATCAGCTGCCGGCGCGAAGACAGCTACCTCGTGCTCAGCGTGCAGGACAATGGCCTGGGCCTCGATGCCAGCCAGCAGGCCGAACTGTTCACCATGTTCCGGCGCTTTCACGTGGGCGTCGAGGGCTCGGGCATCGGGCTGTACATGGTGAAGAAGGTGGTCGAAAACGCGGGCGGCAAGCTCACGGTGCAGAGCGAGCCCGGCGTGGGCTCGGTGTTTTCGGTGTACTTCCGCCGCTAGCGCCCGTATAAGAGGGCCTGCCCCGTGCCTGCCCTTCCTTATTCCCCCGATGAACAAACTGCCTGCCGTGCTGCTCGTAGACGACGACCAGACCACGAACTACCTCAACCGCCTGCTGCTGGAAAAGCTGGCCGTGGCCGACCACATTCTGGTGGCGCACGATGGCCGCGAGGCCCTCGACCTGCTCGCCACCTACTGCCAGCCCAGCACGCCCCAGTGCCCCCGCCTGATTCTGCTCGACGTAAACATGCCCGGCATGAACGGCATCCAATTTCTGGAAGCCTACCGCCAGCTGCCCATCGCTACCCAAAACACCATCATCATCGTGATGCTGACCACCTCGCTGCACCCCCGCGACGTGCAGCGCGTGCAGGAGCTGGATACCGTGTCGGGCTTCGTAAGCAAGCCCCTCACCACCGCCAAAATAGAGGCCATTTTGGCCGAGCACTTTTAAGTAGTCCGTCATAAGTAACCCAGCAGTAGAAGTAGGGCCCACTAACTAAGCAGCAAAACAACACCCTCTTGCTACCTTGCTACTGACAAGCTGTTTAGCCTCAGCTAAGATTGCGCGACAGCCTCCAAAGCAGCCAGCCAGTGCAGTACCAGCGCCGCGTCTTCGGGCCAGGTGGGCTGGCCCAGCATGGCGTGGTTGCGGCCCGGCAGCTCGTAATAGTCGGTGACGGATTGCGCGTGCCGGTAGCGCCGGTAGTTGGCCCGATTGAGGGCGGCGGGCATCGTGCGGTCGATACTACCCGCCAGAAATAGTAAGGGCGCGTGCGGCCGGCTGAAGTCAACCCGCGCCCGCCGACTGAGGGCCTGCCGGATTACCCGCTTGGATTCGGGTGCCAATAGGCGCTCGTAGGAGTTCCGCTGCTCGGCCAGCGGCAGGCCGTTGGCGATAGTATTCTGCCACTGCGTAAAGCTGGGCAGAAACGTGGTGGTGAGCGAGGAAAACAAGCCGAGCATTGGCAGCACGGTGCGCACGAGCGGCCAGCTCCAGACCACCACGCCCAGGGGCGGCGCCGACTCGATGGCCACGCCCGCCGCCACTGTGCCCTGCTGTAGCAGCAGCTGCACGAGCAGCCCACCGTACGAATGCCCGATAACGATGGGCTTCGCTGGCAATTGGGCAATGAAATCGGAGTAGACTTTCAGTACGTCCAGCAAGCCATTTTGGGCAATGGGCGAGTGCGGGTGCTGGCCGCGCAACGCCGCCGCCGATGCGTCTTTGTGGGGCCAGGCGGGGGCGTAGCAAGCATAGCCCTGGCGCTCGAAAAACGACTTCCAATCGTCCCAGCAATTGGTGGTCACAAAGGCGCCCGTGATGAATACGATGCTGGAAATTGGCGGCGCAGGGCTCATAGAATGGCAACAAAATTCAAACGACTATTTCACAGTACGCTGCATGGTGAATAGCGTCTGCGCCAAGGAGACCTAGGCCAGTGCTGGCACCAAGGCTACTTCAACCACTTCCAACTTCACCTCGGGCGGGAGGAGCTTGTAGGGCACCGGCGTGACGATGCGCGAGAGCAGCAGCGAGGAGCTGAGGCCGCCCACCAGTACCCGGGCCAGCGGCGTGTAGAGCGGGGCCGGCTCCAGCAGCAGCGGAATCAGGCCGCCGATGGCCGTGAGCGTGGTGAGCAGGATGGGAATGAAGCGGGTTTCGCCGGCTTCCTCGATGGCTTCGTTCAGCTCCTTGCCCTGCGCGCGCAGGTAGTTGGTGTAATCGACCAGCAGAATCGGGTTCTTGATTTCGAAGCCGATGAGCACTACGAAGCCGATGATGGCCGTGAGCGAAAACGGATAGCCAGCCAAGTGCAGCAGCACGACCCCACCCACGGTCCCCAACGGGATGACCGGCAGCATGATGAGCGTGCTCTTGATGCTGCCAAACTTCAGCACCAGCACGAAAGCGAAGGCAGAGAAGGCTAGTTTATAAAAAGTAGCTGCCAACAAAAAGCCAGCTTTCCTTGGCAGGAAAGCCGGCTTTTCGCTCTATTTACACGAGCTTACTTTTTAATCTTGGTCTCCTTCTTGAAGCCCTTCGGAATGCTGAATGGGAAATCCAAGTGCCCCGAGCCCACTTCCACCTTCTGGAAGTTCAGCGTGGCCGTGGTGTTGGGGTTGCCACCCTGCTGGCCCAGCACGTTGGTGGTAAAGGCAAATGGCAGGTCGGTCCCGCTGGGTTTCTGGAAGTCGGCGTAGCCCACGGTGAGGCTGCGTTGCGCACCGCTTTCGCTCACCTTCAGTTGCTGTAAGCGGCCGGTAGCATTGCTCACCAATTGCTCGATGATGAGCGGCGCTTGCGGATACGTCACGTTCTGGTTTTCGCCTTCGACTTTTATCACGGGCACCGCGCCTTTAGGAGCGGGCTGATAGTCGCCGAGCAAAATAGCCTGCATTTGGGCGTAGCTCACGGGCACGCCCAGCAGCTGACTCAAGTAAGCATAATCGCCGGCAAAGTAGCTTTTCTCCAATCGGTTAACTACCCGCACCGAATCGGGCGTGAGCAGCGCACGCACGCCCTCGATGCCCAGCAGCGAACCCGAGAGCCAGATGGCCGAGTCACGCCGCACGCGCAGGTTGAAGTTGGCCGATTGGTCGACGCTGCCCCGCGTGAAGTGGACTTTGCCCTTGCCGCTGAGGTACTGAAAGTTAGTATTAGTCGTTTTGATACCGGCCGGTGTTTTCACGGTAGCGGCGGCAGTGGAGGTGCCCGGCCCCAGCTTGCCCGACGAGGACGGGACGCGGTGGCAGCTGGCCAGCGCCAAAGCAGCCAGCACGAGAGCAGATTTATTCATACAATTTTTGGTCTTTGATTTTGCGGTCGAGCAGCGGCGAGGCGCCGGGGCCGGCCTTGCGGGCGCGCTGCCATTCGGCCACGGCCTGCGGGTGCTGGCCCAGTTGCCACAGCACATCACCGTAATGCTCGATTACGGCGGCATCTTTGGTGGTTTTGAGGGCGTGCTCCAGGTTTTCGCGGGCTCCCGCGTAGTCCTTTAGCTTGTAGAGCACCCACGCATACGTGTCGAGGTAGGTATCGTTGTCGGGAAACTGCTTCACGGTGCGGCCCGACATCTCCTTGGCCTTGTCGAGCTTCTCGCCGCGCAAACTCAGGTAATAGCTGTAGTTGTTGAGCGCACCGTAGTTATTCGGGTCAGCCACCAGCGCCGCATCGTAGGCCGCGTCCGACTTCACGTTGTCTTTCAACTCGTGGTACACATCGCCGAGCTGCACGTCAAACTGCGCCTGCAACTCCAGGTTAGCGCTGGCCAGCTTGCGGCCGTGCTCCAGCGCCGCCACCGCCTGCTTGGGCTGGTGCTTCAGCGAGTGCCCAACGCCATTAAAAAACCACAGCTGCGCCTGATTCGGAAACAGTTCCAACGCCTTGTCGCTGTGCACCAGCAGCGAGTCAGTTTGGTTTAGCTCGGCATCGAGCAACACCACCTGCTGCCAGAGCTGGTACTTCGAGTTATCGTAGCGCAGCGCCTTCAAATAGGTGTCGCGGGCTTCGCGCTTTTTGCCAGTCAGAGTTTGCACGTCGCCGGCCACGCTGTAGGCCTTGGCCTCTTTTGGGTGGCTGCGCACGGTAGCAGCGGCCAAATCCAGGGCAACAGCATTCACCTTCGGGTCAGGCAGTTGCTTGAGGTAGCCCACCAAAATCCGCACCGCTTGGTCGATATCCAGCGACGGATTTTCGAATGCCAGCTTGAGCTGCTGCTGCGACTCGGGCTCCTGCTTTTGCTGGCGGTACACTTCGGCCAGTATCAGGTGCGCCTGGGCATTGCCGGGGTCGAGGCGCAAGGCCTGCTCAGCCACCCGAATGGCATCGGGCAGGCGATTGTTGGAGGCGTACATTTCGGCCTGGGCTAGCACGTAGCGCGGCTCGGTCGGGTTGGCCGCAATGAGACTTTCGCCCTCTTTTAGGGCCAGCGGCAGGTTGTTCTGCTTAAGATAAATCTGCTGCTTCTTGAAGGAAATCTCGTCGAGGTCGCCAAACTGCTGCTGGGCTTTTTCAAGCGTGCTTAGCGCCTCAGGTAGCTTGTTTTGGGCCAAGTACAGGTCAGCCAGCTGAAACAAATAATTACCCGTGCCGGGCACCTCGCGCACCAGCGTGGCGTAGGTATTGGTGGCCGCGTCGTACTGCTTTTGGTTGGCCTGGGTCTGGGCCAAAAGCAGGTAATAATAGGCGTTTTTGGGGTCGAGCTGCACGGCCGCCTGGGCGTAGTTGGTAGCGTCGCGCAAGTTGCCGCTCAGCAGGTTGGCCTCGGCCAGCTTGTAGTTGACGGCCGCGTTATTAGGGCTCAGGGCGTAGGCTTTCAGTAGGCGGTCCAAAGCCTTGGGATAGTCTTCAAGCGTCACGTATTTCACGCCGTCCACAAACAGCGCCTCACTCACTTCGCGGTCTTTGGCCGTGAGCACAGGCGCGGCGGCGCGCTGCTTCTCGGCTTCGGCGGCCCGGCGCTCCAGCTCGCGCCGCTCCTGGCGGCTCAACTTGGTGGGCTTGCGGATGATGGCCGCGCTATCGGCTGATACGCCGCGCCGCTGCGCCCAGCCCGCGCTAGTCGAACCAACCAATGACAAAAACAGCAGACCTACAGCTACTTGACGCATACACTATTTCGTGCAGGCTGGGGCCTGCTTCACGAAAGTAAGGGGGAATAAAGACGAACGACGCGACCCCGCCAGGGGGCCGCGTCGCCGATAACGTCAAAACTTACTAAAAAATCACACTTGCAGCACGTTATAATCGCCGAGGCTCAGGTCAGCGGCTTTGCTGGTCACACTAGCGAAGTTGCCCACCATCGAGTTGGCGATGGTAGCATTCAATACCGAGGCCGACGTTTGCACGATGGAATTCGACACACGCGAGTCGCGCAAGTTGCTGTTGTTGCCCACGCTCACGTGCGGGCCCACTACCGAGTTGGTAATCACGGCATTCTCACCGATGTACACCGGCTCGATAATCACCGAGTTGGTGATTTTAGCCGATTCGGCCACCAGGTTTTCGCCGCGCTCTTTCAGGTATTCGAGGTAGCGCTGGTTGGTGAAGACGGTGGCGTCCTTGTTGCCGCAGTCGAGCCACTCGGTTACTTGGCCGGGCACGAAAATGGTGCCCTTGTTCTTCATGTTTTCGAGGGCATTGGTGAGCTGGTACTCGCCTTTATCCTTGATGTCGTTGTCGAGCAGGTATTGCAGCTCATCGCGCAGGTACGCGCCGTCCTGGAAGTAGTAGATGCCGATGATGGCGAGGTCCGACACGAAGGTTTCGGGCTTCTCCACGAACTCCGTAATCTGGCCTTGCTCGTTCAGCTTCACCACGCCAAACGGCTTGGGGTCTTCTACTTTCTGCACCCAAATGGTACCGGGCACCGAGCTATCGAGCGTGAAATCGGCCTTGAACAGCGTATCAGCAAAAGCCACTACCAGCGGACCGGTCAGCGATTCTTTAGCGCACAAAATGGCGTGGGCGGTGCCCAGCGGGGTATCCTGGTAGCAGATGGTGCCTTTGGCGCCCACCGACTCAGCAATTTTAATCAGGCTTTTTTCCACCTCAGCCCCAAAGCGGCCGATGATGAAGGCTACTTCGTCCACGGGCTCGCCGCATACTTTGGCAATGTCTTCAACGAGGCGCTGCACAATGGGCTTACCGGCAATCGGAATCAGGGGCTTGGGTACGGTGAGCGTGTGGGGGCGCATGCGCTTGCCCATGCCGGCCATCGGAACGATTATTTTCATGTTCGGGGGTAAAGGGTGTAAATGGGGGGAATTGGCTGTTAAAGTAGGTATAATTTCCGCACCGCTACGGCACAAAGAAACGGCCGAAGCCTATATAATTCAGCGCGCTTAGCAAATTAGTCACGCAGCAACTCGGCCAACGTAGCCGGATCGGCATTGCCACCGCTGAGGATGAGCACTGTATGGCGGCTAGCGGGCAGGTTAGCGCGGTGGCGCAGCAGCGCCGCCAGCGGTAGCGCGGCCGTGGGCTCCACTACCAGCCTGGCTTCAAGCAATAAGCGGCGGGCGGCGGCGCGCAGCTCGGCTTCGCTCACGGTCACCACGTCGTCGGCATACTGGCGCAGGTGCGCCAGCGTAAGCTCACTCAGGGCCAGGGTACGCACCCCATCGGCTAAGGTTCGGTTGGTGTCGGCGGCGGCCCACTCCACCACCT
>Ga0265780_10005646_pt1 | contig 15779 bp, 12 predicted proteins | sample P1T30metagenome_FD_192432 | JGI IMG/M metagenome (GOLD analysis project Ga0265780, IMG submission 192432) | Plant litter microbial communities from East Loma Ridge, Irvine, California - P1 T30 | ecosystem: Environmental > Terrestrial > Plant litter > Unclassified | place: USA: California... | reverse complement strand
GCTCGAAGTAGCGGGCGGCCTGGGCGTAGGTTTTGCGGTTGAGGTAGATGACGCCGGTCCAGTAGTTGGCCTGGGTGTTTTGGGGGTCTATTTTGAGGATGCTCTCGTAGGTGTTGAGCATTTTCTCAATCTGGCCCAGGGCATTGAGGGGCTTGATGAGGCCAAACTTGGGTTCGAGGGCGTATGGGCGCTGCTCCACCGCTTTCTGGTAGTAGGTGGCGGCGGCGGTGTAGTTTTTGGCCAGGAAATAGAGCCAGCCCAGGCGCAGGTTCTGCTCGTAGGTGCCGGTGTAGATGGCCTTGATGGGCGCAATGGCGTCGCCGTAGTCGGCCTTGGCCTCGGCGGCGTAGCTGGTGGCGAAGGCAGCCGCCTGGTCCGGGGCCTGGGCGGCAGCCGGCGCGGCGTACACCAGGGCGGCGGTAGCGAAGGTCAGCTTTACCAGGTCCATGCGAGGGCAGTGCTTAGGGAGTGCAAGTTATAGCGGCCAACGGAGATGGCATCGCGGCGGCGCTCGGCCCCGTAGCTGAGGCGGAGCGACAGCTGCCGGGGGAGTAAAAGTAGTAGGCTAGCCCCAGCGCGGGCGCGCAATGGGTCGAAAAGGTTATAGATGTAAAGGCCATCAAGCTCAGCCAGCACCGGCACCTGGCCCAGGCCGCCGTAGGCTTCGAGCCAGAGGCGCTGGTGCAGGCGGCCCCCCGCGCCCAGCAGCCCGTGCGGAAAGCTGCGCCCGCCGGAGCGCACCACGCTGGCCTGCCCGAAGCCGTAGAGGCGCAGGTTGCCCAAGGGGTAGATGGTCAGGCGGAGGTCGGTTTGGGAGCGGGCCGTGTCGGTGAGCGAGCCGGCGTAGAAACCGGCCTGGGCTGCCCAGTAGGGGCGGGCATAGGCCAGGGCCGCGTAGGCGAGGTAGTTGTGGGTGTTTTCGGTGCGGCCGAAGTCGCTGTTGAGGTAGTGGTAGCCGAGCAGGGCGCGCCAGCGCGGAGCCAGCTGTGCATTAAGCAGAGCGTGGTATTGGGTTTGGCGGACGAGGTAGCGCTCGCCGCGTCGCCGCCGCTGGAAGCCGGGTAGCTCAATGTCTTGGCCGAAGAAACTCAGGTTCTGGCTGAGGGTGAAGCGGGGGCTGAGGCGGGTGCCCAGACCCAGGCGAAAGAAGCCGGCCGTGCCGCGGTGGCTGGTGTTGGGAAACTGGGCGGTCCCTTCCAACTCGACCCGACTAACCAGCTGGAAGCCGTTGAGGTGCAGGGGGCGGCGTAGCGAATCGGGCAGGCCGCGCCCGATGAGGGCGGCGGGGCCGGGCTGGTTTAGCCCTAGGTAGGCGAGGGCCAGGCCGTAGCGAGCGGTAGTATCGAGCGGATTTTCGCGCAGGGCGCGGCCGTAGTGGTTGATGGCAGCGGCGGGCCGGTCCTGGGCGAGGGCGGCCTGGCCCAGGCGGCGGCGCAGGGCGGGGTAATCGAGGCCGAGGCGCAGCTGGACGCGGCCTACGGAGTCGAGCGCGGCCCAGTGGTATTGGTTGGCCAGGGTGCGGAGGAGGCTGTCGGTGGCTTGAAAGTCGGGCTGCTGGGCGCGGGTGGCAGTGCTTAGTAGGATGAAGAACAGGAGGCTGAGTAGCCACCACTGGCCCCGGTCTGATGCCGTAGGCGTCCGGCCGGTTGTCGCCTGCTGGTTTCGGGCGGAGCGGGAATGCGCGGATGACGACTGGTCGGACGCCTGCGGCGTCGGACCGGGGGGGAGAATCGTTTGCCTCATGCGCCGGCTACTGAACATATCAAATGCACCTCCCGCTTGGCCTGCTGCACGCGTAATTCAGCCAGCATGCCGTCGCGGAATGTCAGCTCGGTCGTTTGCGCAGTATGCTCGCGGCCGAAGTAGCCGACGGTGACGCGGCTGCGCAGGTGCACTGGGCGGCCGGGCCAGGCGGCTTCGGCATCGCTGGCCCATTCCAATTGAAAATTCGGTTTTAAAAACCGATAAAAGGGCGCCAGTACGTCCTGGGCCCAGGTTAGGGCCAGGTTGCGGATGATGGAGAGGGGGAAGGCATCGTGGGTGATTTGGCCCGGCAGACTCACCAGTGGGACCCGGTAGGCGGCCTGATAAAAGAGGTAAAGCCAGGAGGCTTCGGACCCGTAGAAGGCCGTGAAGTAGAACACCGACTCATCGCCCGCGAAGTAGGCCACGGCGCCGGTGGCCTGGCAGCGCAGGTAGGGGAGGTTGTAGGCATCGGTGAAGACTTCCCAGCGCTGGGCGGGGGCCCCGGAGGCGTCGGCATCGCGCACGTCCAGCGCGTAGCCTGGGGGCAGGCGCAGGGCCTGGCTCAGGGTACGGTTGAAGGCGGGCGGGCTTACGGTTTCGCCGGCTACGGGCACGCTGAAGTGACGGAGCTGCGGGACTGGGGGGCGCACGGGTAGGGGAAGGGGCGGCTCCGGAGGTGTTTTGGCAAGCTCCGAGACTGTTTTGCGCGAGTCGGAGGCTGTTTTGGCGAAATAGGAAGGTGTTTTGGTGAAGTCGGAAGGTGTTTTGGTGAAGTCGGAAGGTGTTTTGGTGAAGTCGGAAGGTGTTTTGCGAACGTCGGCGCGTGTTTCGGAGAGCTCGAAGGGTGTGCTAGCATGCTCGGCAGGTGTTGCGAACTGCTCGGCGGGTGTTTTGTGATGCTCGGCGGGTGTTTTGTGATGCTCGGAGGGTGTTTGGGAAGGTCGGAGGGTGTTTTGGGAGGTCGGAGGGTGTTTTGGGAGGTCGGAGGGTGTTTCAGGGCCTGTTGCTACAAAGTAGGCCAGCGGATAGGCCAGCGTGCGCGAGCCTACGTAGGGCGTGGCCTGCACCTGGAAATGCAGGTGGGGCTCCGGCGAGCGGCCCGAGCTGCCGCAGGTGCCCAGGATGTCGCCGCGCCGCACGTAGTCGCCGGGTTTCACGGGCACGGAGTGGGCGCGCAGGTGCGAAAGCTGGGAGTAGAGGCCGGGCGCGTGGCGGACGACGACGGTGTTGCCCCAGTTTTGGGCGGTATTCACCTCGCCGATGGGGTTGTCTTCGATGTGCTGAATGACTTCCTCCACCACGCCGTCGGCGGGGGCCAGCACGGGCTTGTTGTAGGCGTAGTAGTCGCTCAGGGCGAGGCCGGCGCCGTGGTAGGTGCGTCCGTCGGCATCGGCAATGGCGAAATCCAGGGCCTGGCCCCAGGCGCCGAGGTGGGTGGGGCCGCCATCGGAGTAGCCCTGCGTGCACCGCCAGCTGCCGCGGAAGGGCAGGGTGAAAGCAACAGTGCCCTGGTGGGCCAGCCGGACGCGGTCGGTGGCGTAGGCGTAGAGGTTGCGCTCGGGCGAGTAGCGCTGCACGGGCGTGAGCACGAGGCCCGGGCCCGGCCGCTCGCGCAGCAGCAGCACGTAGAGAAACAGCAGCGCCGTGGCGCAGTAGGGCAGTGAAAGGGCCGGCAGCCCAAACCGCTCCAGCGCCGCCGTGAGGCCGGCCAGCGCCACCACCGTCACGGGCACGCTGAGCAGGGCCCAGCCGTAGCTGGCCGCCGAGGGGATAACGAACACGCTGCCCACCGCCACGGCCGCCACGATGTAGTTGGCTCCCAGGTTGTATTCCAGGGGCCCGCTACCAGCCGGCCCCGCCAGCAGCAGTACCCCATACGCCCCCAGAAAGCCCAGCACCGACAGCGAAAACGCAATGCGCGAGTGCCACAACAGCCCTACCGCTACCAGCATCCCCGCCAGCGCATTGTCCTGAAACAGCACCGAGCCCAGCGCCCGCAGGTAGGTGGCCAGCAGCGGCGGCCAGGACCACTCGCCCACCCACTGCGCCACCGCTACCAGCCGGGGGCCGCCCAGCGCGTAGGCCTCGTTCAGCCAGTAGATGTTGGCCTCGGCGGGCGGCAGGTGCAGCAGCGGGGCACTGCCCAGCATCAGCAACCAGACGGTGGCCACGAAGGGCAGCGATAGCGCCGGCAGCCCGCGCCCGCCCAGCCAGCCGCCCAGCGCCACACTCAACAGCAGGGCCACGCCCGCGCCCACCAGCACCAGCCCTGCCAGCGCCGGCCCCGGCGCGTAGAACGAGGCCAGCGCCAGCCCGGTCAGCAGGGAGTTGAAGCTGTAGGCGCCCTTATCGGTCCACTCCCGGCTGAAGCCGCCGAGCCGGGCGCCGGCCACTGCCAGCAGGGTGCTGGCCAGTCCCGCTACACCCACCAGCGGGTGGGCAAACGACACCAGCAGCAACAGCCCGCCTAGCCCGCGATGCTGCGAGAAGAACAGCATGCTGTAGCTGTGCAGGACGGCGCGGAAGTAGGAGGTATTTGTCATCGCGAGTGGAGCGCAGCGGAACGCAGCAATCTGTCCTGTTCTCAGCGACTAGGCTGATAAACGCAGACAGTTTTAAGACAGGGGAGGGTAAGAGTTGGGTGATAAAGACTTTGTTACTTCTCGGGGCTGAAGGGCTTTGTCACTTCTCAGGGTTGGTCGCGTTGGGAGGACGGATTGCCGCGTTGCGCTGCGCTCCACTCGCAATGACAGGCGTGTTTTACTGTAAATGTGCTGGTACCTGCTCCAGTTGCTGCAGGTACTCCAGGGTCTCGGCGGCGCGTATTAGGTGGACCTGGCTGGTTTGGTCAATCAGTACTACGTTGGGGCGGAGGTTGATGAACTGCTGCCACTGGCTCAGGTTATAGGCGCCCACTTTGTGCACCACCACCTGGTCGCCGGGGGCGAGGAGGGGGAGGGCGACGCTCTCGCGCAGCATGTCGATGTTCATGCAGAGGGGGCCGTAGAGCACGGTGGGCTCGGTTTGGTCGGAGAATTGGCGGGTGGGGCTGATGTGGTGGTCGTACCAGAAGGAGGTGAAGAGCAGGTTTACGCCGAAGTCGAGGATGGTGGCGCGGCGGCCGTCGGCCAGGCGCTTGGTGGCCAGCACCGTGCCGATGAGCGAGCCCGCGTCGTCCACCAGCGCCCGGCCGGCTTCGAGCACCAGCAGCGGCAGCTCGCCGGTGCGGAAGCCCGCCGAGAGCAGGGCGCCGGTGATGGCTTCGGCGTAGGCATCGAGGCTGGGCACGGTGTCGGCGGCGGGCAGGTAGGCGCCCTTCAGGGTGTTGGTGGAAGGGAAGCCGCCGCCCAGGTCGAGGTACTGAATGGTAGTGTGCAGCTCACGCTCGCAGCGCAGGGCCAGCGCGGCCAGCTTGGTGGCCGCGCTGGCATAGGCGCTGGTTTGCAGCACGTAGGTGCCGATGTGGCAGTGCAGGCCCACCAGCTCCAGGTGGCCCGAGGCCACCACCCGGCCCAGCGCCTGCCAGGCCTCGCCATTCTCCAGGTTGAAGCCGAACCGGTCCCACTGCGGGTAGATGCCGGCGTCGAGGTTCACGCGCAGGGCCACGCGGGGCCGGGCCGGGCGGCCGGCGGCCACGTCCAGCAGCAGGTGCAGCTCATCAGCATTATCAAGGTGGATGACGGCATCAACTTCACAAGCGCGGAGCAGGTCGGCCCGCTTCTTCCCCGGCCCATTGAACAGGATGTGCGGGCCGGGCACGCCGTTGAGCAAGGCCTTTTCCAGCTCCATGCCGCTCACCACCTCCGCCCACGCTCCCTCCTGGTGGAAGGTGCGGCACACGGCATTCAGGTAGTTGGTCTTATACGACCACGCCAGCTGCACCTGCGGGTAGCGCGTGCCAAACGCCCGCACGGCCGCCTGGTAGCTGCGCCGCAGCTGCCGCTCGCTCAGCACAAACAGCGGCGAGCCGAAGCGGGCCACCAGCTCCTCCACGCGCACCCCATCGAGGGCGGCCACCGGCGGCACCCCGGGGCGCGGCCCGAATTTATTCAGCGCACCGGCCGTGAGCTTGCGGATGGTAGGACGTTCGTAAGGGAGTTTCATGGGTGGGATAGGTACTGTCATTGCGAGGACGAAGGACGAAGCAATCCGTCCTCCCAACGCGACAAGCTTAGAGATGTGAAAAAGCCCTTTCAGTATGGCTTATCACAATGAAGGGCTGGTCGCTGAGAACAGGACGGATTGCTTCGCTTTGCTCGCAATGACAAGCATGGGTCAAAGTTCGCCTAGCGCGGCTACTTGTTGGAAGATGGTGTGGTCGGTAATCAGGTCCCAGGCGTAGCGCACGAACATTTTGCCCACGGCGTAGCCTTCCATTGCCGGCACGGGCAGGCCCAGGGCCAGGCGGAGCAGGGCGGCGGGCTGGTTCTGGCCGGCGGCGGCCGTGAGGTAAATCCAGGCCGGGAAGCGGGGGTTGATTTCGAGGATGACCAGCTCGTCGCTGGCCGTGCGCATCAGCTCCAGCTCGAAGCCGCCGCGCCAGCTCGTGGCCTCGGTGAAGCGGCGGGCCAGGGCCAGCAGGGCGTCGTCGGCCAGGGTGATGCCGGCCCAGGCCTTGCCCCGGTCGGTGATGGTGAGCTTGCGCATGGGCACCGCGCTCAGGGTGCGGCCGAGCCCGTCGCCGAGCCCAGCGATGTTGATTTCCTGCCCCACCACGAACTGCTGCGCGATGAGCGGAACGCCCCACTGCCCCGCCAGCCGCGCAAACGCCTGCTCGGCCTGCGCCAGCGAGTGCACCACGGCAGCATCGTAGTAGCGGCCTTTCAGTACCAGCGGCCAGCCCAGGGCTTCGGCGGCGGGCAGCAGCTCGGTGGCGCTGTGCAACGGGCGGCTGGTGGGTACGCTCAGCCCGTGCGCAGCCCCGAAAGCCGCCAGATTGAGCTTGTCGCGCGCTTCTAGTTGCGCCAGCGTGGGGAGAAACGTGCGGATGCCCAGCGCCCGCAGCTGCGGCTCCAGCTTGATGAAGTTGTACAGCTCGGCGTCGAAATTGGGGATGAGCACGGCCACGTCCTCCTGCTGCCGGATGTGGGCCAGTCGCTCCAGTAGGGCCGCCGTGCCGGCCGAGGGGTAGGGCAGCTGGTAGGTTTTGTCCACCAGCTCACGCAGGTAGATGCCCGGCTCCAGCGCCTCGTAGCTCAGCCCGATGATGCGCAGGTCGAAGTCTGGACATTCGCGCAGGGCGCGAATGACGGCCACGCCGGGACCAGGGCTATCGGTGGCATTGAGGCCGGTTACGGCTACGGTCAGGTGGGGTAAGGTAGAGGCGATGGGCACAGTGGATTAGTCTAGCAGGTTGAAGTCGCGCAGCTGGGCCAGGAGGTCGTCCCAGTCTTTTTCCAGCTGGCCGGGGGCCACATCGTAGCGCTCCAGGATGTCGGCCTTAATAGCGGCGGCATCCTGCCCGGTCTTGGCGCGGGCCAGAATATCGGCGGCCAGCGGGTTGGCAGCGAAGGAATCGCCGGTAGCAGGGTTGAATATGAACCCGGCGTCGCTGGTGGCAATGTTGGCTTTGAGTTTCATGGGGAGGGAAAGGTAGGGCGGCGTGGTGGTAGGTTTTGGTCAGGTTGAGTGAGAACGTCATGCTCATCTGGCGTACGCGCAGCCGAAGCATCTCGCGTGCCGAAGCAATCAAGGCCGTTGCAACGATTGGTTTACCACCCCATGCGAGATGCTTCGGCTGCGCTCAGCATGACGTTCGATGAGGCTGTTTCAGCATAACACCTACGGAATCACCTCCACCCAGCCTTTGAACTTGCGGCCGTCGGTGTACGTGACGAGGTAATAATACAGCCCGCCTGCGCCCAGGCCGCCCCATTGGAAGCCGCGCTCTGACGACTCGAATACCTTTTGCCCCCAGCGCGAGAAGATGCGGATGCTCGCAAATTTCCGGTCACAGAAGTCCAGCGGCAGGTCGGGCATGTGGAAGTAGTCGTTCAGACCGTCGTTGTTCGGGGTGATGACGTTGGCCGGCTTGAAGGTGCCCGATTCGTCCGCTGGTACTACCTCAAAGCGCACAGCCCGGGTTTGGGGCAGGGGCGTGCAGGGCCCGCTTTCAGCTAATTGGAAGCGCACCAGCAGGCCGCCGCCCTGGCCGGCCGCCACCGCTGTGCAGCCCGGCTCCCAACTGAAGGTGGCACTGGCTTGGCCCGTGCCGTTCTGCGCGGCAAACTGCATGCCCACGGCGGCCAGGTCAAATCCCGCGCCGGTGGCGGTCAGGGCCAGGGCGTTGCGGTCGGCATCGGTGCCGGCCAGGGTAGCGGTGTAGCGCTGGCCCAGAGGCACGCGCACCACAGCGGGCGCATCGTCGGAGATGGGCAGCGGGGCGGGTGGGAAGCTGGTGGTGAGCACGGGGGCCGCATTGGGCGGCTGGGTGGCGGTGAAAGCCACGCGCAGGGTGTCGTGCTTGGGCAGGCTGCACCCGTTATCGGCCACGATGAGGTCAAGCAAATACACCTTGCCCTTGGTATCGGTGCATTCGGGGAAGCAGAGCGTCGTGGTCAGCGTATCGGTGGCGGCGCGCACCGTGCCGGTGGCCGTGGTGGTGAAGGTGACGGCGGGCACCGTGAAATTGACCGGCCGACTGGTCATGGTCAGGGTCGAGTTGGCGTCGGGGTCGGTGTAGCGGATGGTGAGGCAGCGTGGGCCGCCGGGCACCAGGCGCAGGGTATCGCGGCCGGGCCGGTAGTGGCCGGTGCGGCCAGTCAGGTTCATTTGCAGGGTGGGGGCAGTGTTGGTGGGGCAATTGAGCACGTAGAGTTGGAAGTCGCGGCGCGTTTCGCCAATCTTCACGCCGCGCCGGTATTCGGAGCAGCGCACGCCAAACACGAACAAGCCCAGGTTGGTGGCCCGCACCGTGAGGCGGCCGGTGTGCGCGTCAATGCCCAGCGCGGGCGAGCCCGGAATCTGGTTGCGGGTGCTCAGGCCCGCGTTCCAGGTGATGGGGATGTAGGGGGCGGCCGTGGGCGTGGGGGCCGAGTTGGTGCCGGCGGACGTGGCGTGGCCGTTGAGGGGCGTCACCATATCGTAGGCCAGCGAGTCGCCGTCGGGGTCCACGCCGCCGAAATCGTAGTAAAACAGCTCGCCCCGGCAGGCATAGTCGCCCAGCGGCGGGAAGATACGCGGCGTCGAGTCAACGAAAGCCGCGCCCGAACGGACGACGGCTGGAAATTCGAGGTAAAAGGTCTGGGCCGCGTCACCGGGGTATGCAATGTTGCTGATGCTCAGGTTGCGGCAGCAGCGCTCCACGGCCACGTAGTAGCCGGCGGGGTTGGCATAGGTAGCAGCGTCAAGGACAATGCCTTTGGTGTACACCAGCTTGCGGGTGCTCAGCGAGCCCACGGCGCAGGCCGGGTTGGTGTACTGCACGAAGGTGTTGCTGGTGAGCGGTAGCGTCACGAGGGCGAGGCGCTGATTGGTGGCTTTGTCGAAAATGCCCGCTACCAGGCTTTGGTCGAGCGCCCCGGCACTGCCGTTGATGGCGTCGAAATACAGGTTGAGGGTGAGGGTGTAATTGTTGCCGGTGGTGTGCTGCAAATCCAGTTCCCCGCCCACGATGTGCGTGGCCGACGCTCCGAGCGGCAGCAGCAGGGCCAGCAGTAGCATAAGCCAGGCTAAACGGGAGACTATCATGAAAAGAGGATAAGGAATAATAACGGTGCGGGCAGTTCACCTCACCCCCTGCCCCCGCATCTGCTTAAGTCGCAGAGTCCCGTGGAGAGGGGGCACCGGTTTTGTCCTGGTGGGAACGTGAGGCGCGCCGGCGCCCTCAAAACAAGGGTGGGGGTGAGGCTACTGCCGCTGCTTAGCTGGCACCGCCGGGCTTGGTGGTGCCTGTGGTCGTCGTAGTGGTTGGCATGGTCGTGGTGGTTTTCTTCGACTGGCAGCCGCCGCTCGGAGCTACGTTGTCTTTCTCGCAGCCCGAGAAGCTGCTCATGGAGCACAGCAGCGCGGCGGCACTGGCAAGGCGTAGGAAATTGGTCAAGCGCATAAAAATTGGTTGGGGAAAAAGGTTGAAAAAGAAACTTGCGAAAAGAAGGCTAGTGAATGTTGCCGCCCACGGCCAGCCCGCTGGGCACGGTGGTAGGCACGGTGCGGTCGTAGCTGGCGGCCGTGAGCGTGCTCAGGAAGGCGATGATGGCCTGCGGGTCGGTGACGCGGCCGGGAAACAGCGGGTCGCGCTGGCTGGTGGGCACGTGCGGGTTGGCAGAGGGCGGCGCGCCCCGGCCTGGGTCGTAGAAATTGAGCACACCTTGCAGGTTGGCGATAGTGCCGCTGTGCATGTATGGGGCCGTGAGGGCCACGTTGCGCAGGCTGGGCGTGCGGAAGGCGTAGGTGCCGTTCACGCCCGAATCGGAAGCGGCATTCTTGGCGTTATCGGCCACGCCCAGGACGTGGGTTTTGTAGTCGCTGAGCATGGGGCCGCTGTGGCACTTGGCGCAGCCGCTGGTCACGAAGGCGTTCAAGCCCTGTACTTCCAGCGTGCTCAGGGCCGCTTTATTGCCGCGCATGTACTGGTCAAACGGCGCATCGGTGGCCAGCAAGGTGCGCTCGAAGCAGGCCAGGGCCTTGCCAATGTTGGTGGCTGTGATGGGCGTGGCTTCCGCAAAAGCGGCTCCGAATAGCGTGCCATACGCCGGGATGCGGCGCAGCCGCGCCACTGCCGAATCCAAGGCGGTGGCTTCGGTACACTGATGGCCGCGCATTTCCTCCAGCGTGGCAATGGGGATGAGCGACTGTGCTTCGAGCGACTGGGACCGGCTGTCCCAGAACATGGCGGCGGTAGTCGGGTCGAGGCTGCCGTCGGCGTTAAGGCCGTTGAAGGCCGCGTTGAGAATGGTAGGCGAGTTGCGTGTCACGAACGGGATGTCGTTAGGGGCCCGGAAGTGGCGGGCTGCGCCCAGCCCAATGCCATTGGTCCCAACGGACAGGTCCAGCGCGTCGGCGTAGCCGGTGGCGGGATGGTGGCAGCTGGCGCAGCTCACGTCCTTACCCCCGGACAGTACCGGGTCCCAGAACAGGGCGCGGCCCAGCGCGATTTTGGCGGGGCTGCCGGGGTTGTTAGCCGGGGCGGGTGCTGCCAGTGGCAGCGCCTGGAGTGTGGCCAGGTCGGCGGAATTGGCGGTGGGGTTTTCGGTTTGCTTCTGACAAGCTACTACCACCAGCAAAGCTGCTGCGGCCAGCATCGAAGCAATTCTGGGAAGTAAAGAGGCAGCCATGCAACGAAACGGAACGAGAGCGGTAAAACAGCAGCCCGCCATTCAGCCGGGGCGCTGGGTTAACTCAAATTTGTCGGGTAGCATGTGCTATCGCGCACTTCAATCGCCGAGTGCCGGGTGCGCGTCGCCCATTGACCGTTTTGGGCGGCTGATTGCGCGATGCTACCAACCGACTGCCCCTTTAAAGCGTGCCAGCGGCCCAAACGGCTGGCTGGCCGATGCCCTTGGCCCGCCGGCCGATATGGCGTCGGCAGCGCAGGCGCGGGTTGTAGCTTGCGAAGCAATCAGCCCTCCGTTTTTCATGCCCTTACAGCTACTTCGTTCGGCCTCCACGCTGCTGCAGCACACCCTGGTTTGGGGGCTGGTGCTGGTGCTGCTGTGGGCCCAGCAACCTGATTATCCCGGTCCCAAGCCCACCGAATTCTGGCTGACGCAGTCGGTGGTTTTCGGCCTGTTGGTGGTCGTGTTCTATCTGAACGTGGGTTGGGCCGCGCCGCGTCTGCTCTACGGCCACAAGGCCTGGGCCTACGTGCTGCTCAACGCCGGAGCTGTGGTGGTGGTGCTGGCCATCCATCAGCAGGTAGAAAGCCGGCTAGGAGTGCCCGAGCTGGTGGCCACCGCCCGCGAGGCCGTCCTCAATCCGCCCAACCCGTGGTCGGGCCCGCGCCCGCACCCGCAGCTAGGGCCCGAAGACGGCCGCCCGCTCGTCAACACCGGCGTGCTGCTTATCACGCTGTTGGTGCTGGGCATTGCCACCAGCCTCGCGGCCATGCAAAAAAGCCAGCGCGATTCCGAAAGCCGCCTGGAGCTGGAGCGCCGCCAAGTGGCCACCGAGCTCAGCTTGCTCAAGGCCCAAATCAACCCGCACTTCTTCTTCAATACGCTCAATAACATCTACGCCCTCACCCTGCTCGACGCCGACCAGGCCCGCGCCGCCCTGCACCGCCTCTCGCGCATGATGCGCTACGTGCTCTACGAGTCGCCAGCTGGCCACACCCGCCTCAGCCAGGAAATCAACTTCCTGCAGGACTACATCGAACTCATGCACCTGCGCCTAACCTCCAAGGTGCAGGTCCATTTCGAGCGACCCGACCCTGCCGGGCACGGCCCGCTCAGCCCCGACCCGTTCATTGCGCCCATGCTGTTCCAGCCCTTCGTGGAAAACGCCTTTAAGCACGGGGTAAGCGCTACCTCGCCTAGCAACATCACCATCGAGCTGCGCCAGCCCACCGCCCACACCGTGGAGCTGTGCGTGCGCAACACCGTCTTCCCCGAGCGCGCCGATGCCGAGGACGACGAGCCCGGGGGCATCGGCCTGGCCAATACCCAGCGCCGCCTTGATTTGCTGTACCCGCAGGCCCACACCGTCCGCGTCATCCCCCGCAATTCTTCCAACGAGTACGAAGTATGTCTCCATCTGAATCTGTAGCCCCGCTGGTTATCAACTGCATGGCCGTCGACGACGAGCCTTTGGCCCTGGGCCTGGTGTGCGCCTTTATTGAGCAAACGCCCTTCCTGCGCCTGGCCGGGCGCCACGAAAGCGCCGTGGCCGCCCTGCGTGCCCTGCACGAGCAGCCCGAGATTCAGCTATTATTTCTCGACATTAAAATGCCCGACCTCAGCGGCTTGGAGCTGGCCCGGGTGCTGCAAAAAGGGCCCCGCGTCATCTTCACCACCGCCTTCAACCAATACGCTCTGGAAGGCTTCCGCGTCGATGCCCTCGACTACCTGCTCAAGCCCTTTAACTACGAAGAATTCCTGCGCGCCGCCCTCAAAGCCAAATCTTACTTCGAATTGAAGCAGGCCCACGCCACCCACGCGACAGCTCCCGCGCCTGCCGCCATCGCGCCGGAACCCGCGCAGGACCATATCTACCTCAAAGTGGAGTACCAGCTGGTGCGCGTGGCCCTGGCCGACATCGTGTACGTGGAGGGCCTAAAAGACTACGTGAAGGTGCACCTGGCCAGCGCCACCCGGCCATTGCTCTCGCTCACCAGCCTGCGCAGCATGGAGGAGAAGCTGCCTTCCGCCAAGTTCATGCGCATCCACCGCAGCTACATCGTGGGCCTGAATCACATCCAGGCCGTGGGCCGCGGCACGGTCCAGATTGCGGGCGAAACCCTCCCCGTGAGCGACGGCTACCGCGAGGCCTTCGACCAGTTTTTCAGCCGCTGGAAGTAGTAATGGATGCAGAAGGGCGTCATGCAGCGCGTAGCGAAGCATCTCGCTTGGGGTAGTAGTAATCCAATCGTCATTAATTACCGGTGGCTGGCAAGATGCTGCGCTGCGCGCTGCATGACCGTTCTCAAGATATTTTTCGACATGCGAGATGACGGTTAAGATTTCATTCAGGCTTAATATCCGATTGCCTATCTTGCGTAAGCTATGAGTCAAGCTCCGCCCGATTTCTTTGATACCGACGGCCGTCCCGAACCGGCCAACGATGCCAACGCCGACCGCAAGCTCAAAGTGTGGGCCGTACTCAACGCCGTGGACCAGGGCCTGATGAGCACGGCCGAAGCCTGCGCCGCCTACGGCATCAGCCCGGCCGAAATGGAAGAACACCGTGCTGGCTGGCTGGATTTTGAAGCAGGACGCGGGTAAAATCCCCGCATCTGGAATTAACTCCTTACAATATTCGTCTCAAGGCCCGGTGGCGTTTTTGCGCTGCGGGGCATTTTTATTTCGCCCTCTACCTTTACCGTTCAACTGCGTTTCTTCATGCCTGAACACCTTACCCCGGCTGCCCACGCCTTACCCCAGCTACCCAAGGCCCCGACCGGCATCGACGGCCTCGATGAGATAACCGAAGGTGGCCTGCCCCTTGGCCGTCCCACCCTCATCTGCGGCAGCGCTGGCTGCGGCAAAACCTTGATGGGTATTGAGTTCCTGGTGCGCGGCATCCAGGATTTTGGCGAGCCCGGCGTGCTCATGGCCTTCGAGGAAACCGGGCCGGAACTGGCCGCCAACGTGGCTTCCCTCGGCTTCGACCTGAACGACTTGCAGGCCCGCAAGCTGCTGCGCGTCGACCACGTACACGTCGACCGCTCCGAAATTGAGGAAACCGGCGAGTATGATTTGGATGGCCTGTTCATTCGGCTGGGCTACGCCATCGACTCCATCGGGGCCAAGCGCGTGGTGCTCGATACCATTGAAGCGCTGTTTTCGGGCTTCCCTAACCAAGCCGTGCTGCGCTCCGAAATTCGCCGCCTGTTTCGCTGGCTGAAAGAAAAAGGCGTGACCACCGTCATCACCGCCGAGCGGGGCGACGGCACGCTCACCCGCCAAGGCCTGGAAGAGTACGTGTCGGACTGCGTCATTCTGCTCGACAACCGCGTGATTGACCAGATTACCACGCGCCGGCTGCGCATTGTGAAATACCGCGGCAGCACCCACGGCACCAACGAATACCCTTACCTCATCACCGAAGACGGCATTTCGGTGCTGCCCGTGACCTCGCTCCGGCTGGAGCACGATGTTTCGGACCAGATAGATTCCAGCGGCATTCCGGCCCTGGATGAGATGTTTGGCCGGCGCGGCTTCTACCACGGCAGCAGCGTGCTGATAACCGGCACCGCTGGTACGGCCAAAACCACACTGGCGGCCTCATTTGCCCAAAAAATCTGCCAGGAAGGCAAGCGCTGCCTGCTGTTTGCGTTCGAAGAATCCCCCCAGCAGTTGATTCGCAACATGCGCTCGGTGGGCATCGACTTGGCCGCTTTTGTCGAAAATGGCCTGCTGCGCATTGAAGCCTCGCGGCCCACGCTCAACGGCCTGGAGCGCCACCTCGTCACCATTCACAAGCTGGTGAAGGAGTTCGACCCCTACGCCGTAGTTGTCGACCCCATTACCAATCTGATTTCGGTAGGCAATATCACGGAAGTGCGCAGCATGCTTACCCGCCTTATCGACTACCTGAAAGTGAGCAACATCACGGCCCTGTTTACCGCGCTGGTGAACACCGGCCTGGGCCGTAGTGAGATGACCGAAGAAGGCGTGTCGTCGCTGGTTGATACCTGGATTTCGGTGCGCGACCTCGAAGGCGTGGGCGAGCGCAACCGCGGGCTGAGCATTCTGAAATCGCGCGGCATGGCCCACTCCAACCAAGTGCGCGAGTTTATTGTGACCGACCACGGCATTGAATTGCTTGATGTGGTGATTGGGCCGACTGGCATTGTGACCGGAGCGAGCCGCCTCACCCAGCAGCTGGCCGAGCACGCCCGGGACCTGGCTGCCCGCCAGGAAGCCGAGCGCCGCGACCGCGAGCTGGAGCGCCGCCGCCGCGTGCTCGAAGCCAACATCGCCAACCTGCGCACCGAGTTTGAGAGCGTGGAGGAAGAACTGCGGCAAATAAATACGCACGAGCAAACCCGCCAGGAAACGCTCCAAAGCGGCAAACAGCGCATTGCCGCCGCCAACCCAGCCCTCCAGAACCCGCCCGCTGCCAACCCCAGCGCCGAGTAATCCGTATCACCGCGTTGCCCCCGGCCACCCGCCGCCCATTACCCTTTACATGGCTGAAGAAATCGAAGAAGAGAACCCCGCGGAAACCTGGGAATTGCGTCTGTATGTGGCCGGCCAAACCCCGAAGTCGGTGGCAGCGCTGGCCAACCTGAGAAAGCATTGCGAGCAGCACCTTAAGGGCCGGTATAAGATTGAGGTCATCGACTTGCTCGTAAACCCACAACTGGCCGAAGGCGACCAGATTCTGGCCATTCCCACGCTGGTGCGCAAGGTGCCGGAGCCTATCCGCAAAAT
>Ga0265780_10005644_pt1 | contig 15787 bp, 17 predicted proteins | sample P1T30metagenome_FD_192432 | JGI IMG/M metagenome (GOLD analysis project Ga0265780, IMG submission 192432) | Plant litter microbial communities from East Loma Ridge, Irvine, California - P1 T30 | ecosystem: Environmental > Terrestrial > Plant litter > Unclassified | place: USA: California... | reverse complement strand
GTCCTAGCGCTACGAGCCCGAATACTACTACTGCCGCTGCGGCTGGTATTGCGGCCTGGGCGGCGGGGAATGGAGGTGTTCGTGGGGTTGCGGGCCCGAGGGAGAGGAGCGAGAGTCAGAGTACTACGGCTAGCAGTCGGAGGGGGTTGGTTGGCGGAGGAGCGTTTGTGGGTGAGGATGAGGTGAGATTTGGGGAGAGTGCGGGTAATGTCGGTATTGGGAGATGATGGCTGGGACTAAACTTGAAGACCTCGCTTGGTCTGAACTTGCGCGATTGGAATGGAAGCTGAGGGACTTGATCGTTATGAGATCGAGCGATGATGACAACAACACTGAAACGATGACACGAATACAATTGACTTCTTCCCCCCGACTCCACGATCGCTTCTGCTCAGAGGTGTCAACAATCAACCAAGGCAACTTGGAGGCTGTCGAGCTGTTTGTTTGTGAAATTTAAAAAGATTGTTTGTTAATTTGTAAGCCTTGCGAAGAGAGCTTGGTATCCAAGAGCGGTTATGGATTCCCTATGCAGCGGAATTCCGTCCATGGCTAGGATCTATCGACCCTAATTCTAAACAGGACGGGCGAGGCCTTTTAGGCTCGACTCGTATCGTTAAGTGGGGCTATACTAGTCATGTGATCTGTTTTCACAAATCCACAAGGCTCGCAAGCCTTGAGACGATTCGCCCTTGTTTGTTTGACTGACCTGCTGCCTTTGTTTGTTTGCGAAACTCGGCGATCTGGTTTGTGAGTCATGAAGTTATTGGATTGTTGACACCTCTGCTTCTGCTCCTACCATCCTGTCCACGCTCCACTAATCTACCGGAAAACTGATTCGCGGTATCGTCAAACATAATCGACACCACGCAAGAATCAGACTCCGACAACAGCCTAGTCTTTGTGCTTGACGCTAGCAACAACATATCCCGAAACGTCATCCTCCAGCGACATTCCCACGATCACAGGAACCTCTTCCCCAAACCTGGCAGCGATAGCCTCCAACGGCAAACCCTTAGTCTCGACAAAAGCGAAGTAAGCAAGTATTAAAAATGCCAGGTTCCAAGCCGCATTGATGAAGTAGAATTTCCACCCTAAATTCTGCATCGCGAACGGCATGACGAACGAGGCGAGGAGACTGCGATGGTAGTAGTAGAGAGTTTATTAGCCAATGTTTTTTTCTTTGTTTTTCCAAAAGCTAGGTCCACTACTCACCCGAAGCCAGAGTCAAAGGCTCGAAAAATCGCAATGGCGGTCGCTCGCAGCTTGTAGGGCGAGATCTCGGTCGCGTACAGGCTGGTCATCGGCGTGATGGCGAAGGCGTAGAAGGCTTGGAAGAGGAAGATGACGGCGACGGTGCCGTAGATGCCGGAGTCGTTGGTGGAGGATCCGTAGACTGTGGTTTTTGGATTTTGGATTGTCAGTGGGGAACTTCAATGGTAGACGTTTGAGAGAAACGCCCTTTTTTGCTGACTGACTGACTGACTGACTGACTGACTGACTGACCTTTGATGAGACCCCCGATCACACAAAGCGTCACGACCATGCCGGCGACGCAGCTCAAGAGCTGGGGTCGTCTGCCGATGATGTCGAGCATGAAACTTCCGGCGATGGCTACGACGAAGCTCCAGCAATTGATGATGACTTGTATTTGGGTCTGGGTGCGGGTGTTGGTAATTCCTGCTTGGGAGAGGATTCGCACTAGGTAGTAACTGGGAAACCAAAAGTTAGCGGTTTTCGATTTGCCAGATTCAGATGCTATACCAAGATAATGTCACTGGCTCGAAACCTGGGTCTTGATAGTTGTACTTACGAGATGATGAAGTTGCCGAACATGTTGATCATAGTTCCAAAGGAAATGAGAATCACCAGTCGGCGGTGGTTGGCAGCGCCGGAGATGATGTCTCGCCATGGGTTCCTGGGATAGTCTTCTGCTTCTTTCATCAAGACGACCTTGATCTGCCGCGCGGTGTTCTGCGCCGTTTCAAATGCGTCCTGTTCAGTCGGGCCCTGTAGGATAGCTATGATCTCAGTCGCCTCTTCCTCGCGGCCGTGAGCCAGCAGCCAGCGCGGCGATTCCGGAATGAACGGGATCAAAGAGAGGGCGAGAATCGATGGCACGATCTGCAGCAGCGAAGGCAGCCGCCATGCCCAGGTCGAGAGAATATTTTGAGCACCGTAGTTGACGATGGCGGACAACAGACTGCCGACGTAGTAGCACGAGAAGAACAGCCCGAGCACTCGGGCGCGCCCTCGCGGACCGAGCAGTTCGCCCAGCAACGTCGGTGCTGTCAGGTTCTGGACTGCAGTACCAATGCCTATGACTAGGCGGCCGGCCACGAACATCCCGATGTTCTGCGCTGCTGTCTGCAACGCGATCCCGACGCAGACGATGATGCATCCGCCTATGATCGATTGCCTGCGGCCGAATTTGTCGGGCAATGGTTGGGCGAGCAGCGCGCCGAGTATACCGCCCATCCACATTGCAGCATTATTGAGTCCCTCGCGGGCGGGGGTTAGGTGGAAGTACTCGGAGTAGGCTGGTAGGATCAGAAGTCCGTTCATCATCGAGGAGTCGTAGCCAAGGGTCTGCAAATGATGTTAGTATGTTCTTCCAGGGATAGCAATTGTTCTCTTCTTGACGTACTGCCGAATTAACAACCGCAACGCTGAATAGCAAAGCTACCAGCAGCTTAGCATTTCGTGGCACCAATTTTGAAAGTTGAGATTGCATGATGGGCGTGATGTCGTCGACGTGTTCGCCGAAGGAAGTCGTCCGCTCTCAGCACACTCTCGATGGCGTAAGTGAAACCGAGATCAATCTGATGAAAGGCATTGCTTGGACGTGAGTATCGACCAATACATATTGTTGTTTGGAATCTGTGCTTTGGTCGTCTTTATCTGACACATACACCGACCGTCGCAAGATAAGCCCGGGCGAGTTCGGTTCAGTTCGCGCGAGCTCGTGCGAGCCGGGGCGACGTCAAACTACGGACCAATGCAACAGAGATACACTGAATCTCATAAGCTCAATTGGATCGTTCTCGAGAAGGTGACTGTAGATAAAGTTCCAATCTCCAAACCCGCCCATTCAAAGTGGAGATAACGACTGACCTCTCACCCGAACATCAACCAACCATCCTCCATCACACCTTCATCACAGCAAAAGCTACTCCCATCACTCGGTCATGTCAGCAAGAGGGCGCCCATGGCCGGCGTGGTCAGAGTATAGCATACACGACAGCGAGATGCCGTCAGATACTGACTTTGGCATTGCCAAACAAGCCGTAATCGACATGTACGGCGAGGACGCACTGTGGCAAAGCTGGTTGAGAGTGTGTCACGAGCTCAAAGACTTGACGGATGAGATCGCCAGCAGGCGATCCGACATCATTCCAATCTTCGACTCAACTCATCTTCTGGAGCACGGGTTCACGGATGAGCAATCGCGGATGGCAAAGTCCATCGGAGCCTTCATCTGCCGCGAGACCATCCCAAAGACAGAAGCGACCTCGCTCTACACGCAGCTGAAGTCGTACCTGTCTGACAACGACGGACGCATACCGGCTTGGCCTAAAGAGAGCCCGTCGATGCTCATACTCTACGACTCTCCCGTCCAGAACAAGCTTCGAGCACACTTGAACCACCTGAAGTTGCAAACAGTGCTAAACAATCTGTGGCACGATTCGACCGGCGAAACATCTCCGGAACCTCTCGTCTACTTGGACGGTGTCAGGGACCGCGCCCCGGGACAAGAGTTCCTTGGACTTGGACCACACATCGATGCCGGAAGCCTAGCAAGGTGGGCGGACCCAGTGTACCGCCGAGTTTACCACGAAATCTTCTCCGGCCACCCAGAGAGATTCGACGCCTACGATCTCAGCCTGCGCAAAGACGCCAAGCAAGACCTCTACAAAGCCATGGCGCACTCGAGCGTCTTCCGGTCTTTCCAGGGCTGGACTGCGTTGACGCCGACTTCTGATGGCAAGGGGACCATTCTGGTGTATCCGAATGTCTCTCTGGTCATCACTTATGTGCTCTTGAGGCCCTTCTTCTCACCGCCATCCATTACTGACGAGCTCATGAACCCGGAGAAGTGGAAGCTGGATGCGGATTCAAACTTCTTCCCTGGGACCTTCAAGACTGAGAGCCAGCGTCTGAGTAGGACATCGCATCCTCATCTACGGCTGGAGGAATGCATGATACCAATGCCACCCATTGCGCCAGGCGATACCGTCTGGTGGCATACGGATGTAAGAGTTTCTGCCTTTCAGATCTTCAGTGTCGGATTTCTTTTCGCTAACCTGCTTGCAGACGTGCCATGCTGTCGACCCTGTTCACAATGGCGATGAGAATGCATCCGTCGTGTATATCCCAGCGTGTCCGGCCACTCCGACAAATAAGGCGTATAACAAGAAACAGCTCGCGGCGATTCTCAACGGCCAGAGACCGCCAGACTACGTCGAGGATGGCGAGGTACTGGATGAGAGGACGCTCAAGGGCCATGTAAGTCTGGATGGTCTCACAGCGGAAGCGCGAAAAGCTTGGGGGTTTGATGTGTAGCCTAATAGACGGTGTGATTCTTCAAAGATCGTCAAGTCTTTCGTTCAACCAGATCCGCTTGTCTCTTCACAAGTGCCGTCTGCGCTCAAGTCTGGCTCGCACTATCGATGCCGCGCGGCTTGCAATCATATTGCGAGTCCCGACACTGTCCAAAACGTGGAGCGCCATCCGCAGCTCTTCTCGCCGTGCGTCGCAAGTGTCAATGGGGAACGTTGACCACTCACCCAGCAGAAGTACAACCGCGCCGAAGACGTGGAAAGAGAGTGCCCTGCAATGAATTCAGCATTTGTTGGACAATTGGATTTCTTTCATGTCCGGGTGTTACCATTGATTGCGCATCTCCGCAGGCTGATCCCAATTGTAACTGATCCAGATAATGCGCGACGCCGAGTCTATAGCTACCGACTTGGCCCAGGCATATTCCTTAGGGTGCTCTGCCCAGTGGCGATTCAAGGAGCTGTGGACACGCATTCGCAGATGTAACAAGACCAAGGTGACGCTGAACCGCTGCCATTTGATCCAAGGTTGTGCGGACTCGAGGTCTTTGATCTCTCGAGTGTCGGTGTTGTCGGGCTGCAGATGATACGGTAGGGTCATGATCACATCCGCCAGTTCAACGTCAGCCGACCTGACCGCGTCTGCCCGCAATGCATCATTTCGACGTACTGCAAGGCGGAAACGCAGATGAACTCTTGCCGTTGTGGCCATGAACCTGTGGTAATGAACCGCGTGTATTTCGGCATTGTTCACCTCGCTCGGAGCCAGGGTTGGTAGTGGCACGTCGAAATCCAAGTCGTCTACTTGTGGAGCTCTGTCTGTGATTTCCAGCCTGGAGGACGTTAGCGATCATCCTTTGACCCGATTGCTGGTGGTAGAGTGACGACCATTCAACGATTATCAATGTCCACCACAGCCGACGCTGACTCTCTAGGCTAAGCTCGACTGAAGGGTCGGAGTGCATCGTGCCTAGACCTAGTCTTTGTGCGATCCTGATAGCGCAGCTCCACAGGTGGCTTGCGACTTCGCCATCTCCGAAGTGGAAGAAACACATTCCCAGGACTGCAATGGTTTGCACTGTCTCAAGGCGGGCAACTGTCATGAATCGTGATTGCTGAAGACACAGAATGGCACCTTCGTACCAATTTCGAGCGATGATGTTCCGGTCTTCACCATGTTAAACACGGCAATCCGCAATGAATTTTGGCGTCTCTGTGGACTCACCTTCCGTCAGTTGTAGTGCCTGGACGCCGTCATCTTTCATCATTATGAGCGATGCCTGTTAAGATGATCAGATGGGAGAAAAGTCATGTCTAGCAGATGGTGACCTTCCTGCCCGGATCACTTACGCACATGACGCTGAGATACACTGCCAGCCAAGAAAGGTCCAAGTTACCGCCCTGAATATCCACTGCGATTCCTTCGATTTGCAAGTCATGCTGCTCTTGAAACCTTGGGTACTCAGTAGCGCAGTGAACCCAAGAGTTCCAATGCCGGTCGTAGTCGGTCAGAGCGTCGCTGATCTCACGGCTCGGCATGTAGATATCAGCGAGAGATGCTACCACGGGTCTGTCCCGGTGAGTTGGTGTAGGATGCATCAGCTCTCGCAACGCGCTGTCATTGTAAAGCACGAAGCGACCCCGATTGTGAAATGGCAACGCTGCGGATGGCACAGCGTTGCCGGCATCTTCGCGCAACAGGTGGTTCTGTTGGGGAAGCTCCTCGTAAGTCGGCGACGGATGATCCATGGCGGCGCTTGATTAGATCAGCCTTTTGGTCTGTTGGAAATATGGCCTTCGTACGCGATTTACGTTTTCGCCTGACCGCGGACTAAGACAGTCTCGCGAACACATGAATCCGCGTCTCCACGCTTGATGCATGTTGCGCATGGTATCGATTTATCGCACTTCACTTTGCGAGAAGCACATGACTGGCAGCTCCTGGGAGGGCGCTGGGTTTGTCGGAGGCTGGGAGTAAGTGACGGTGCACTTTGGCTAGCCATGGCGATGGGGCTGTCGATGTCGAACTGCACCACTTGTATCGGTCGTATGCACTTCGCCGTAGCGGAAATCTGTACGAACGGTACCAGCGTCTGATTTGTGTTCGAAACAGCGAGGTGTTCGTTGACATGCCCGTTGCCACCCACCCGAGCTCAGCCGATGTCCCACCATCTCTGCCGAGCCCAGCCGAACTCAGCCGGGCTCCACTGAGTTCACTATCGCGCTTACATCTCGCTATCACTGCGTCTTAGCAACAATGATAAAGTCGCGTCTCGGGAGATCACTTTTCGAACACACCTTGCTTTCTTGGTACGATCTTGGGATGCAGTCCGCTAATACCTCGCCCGATCTGATCACGAGTGCTCTACCGGACCATACTGGATCCTAGACGGAACGCATCGACCATCAATACCTACGGTGTTCGGATAAAGCAGCAATGTCGGGCTCACTTGTCTTCCAGGGTGCGGTCCTGCATTCCCTCAATCTTGACACACTCGAAGTGCTGCCCGACGCCACGATCATCGTGAACGCCGCCGGCAGGATCGTTGCCCTGTTCAGATCCCCAAACGAAGTTGACCAGACTCGCATACCAGAGGACTCGCAATTCTACTCCATCCCACCAGGCGACTTCCTCATCCCGGGATTTGTTGACACTCATAACCACGCGCCGCAATGGTCGATGCGTGGACAAGGCCAAGGCCTCCACATCTTAGACTGGCTGGAGAAGGTGACCTTCCCTCACGAAGCTCGCTTTGCGGATCCCGTCTACGCACGCAAGGCATATGAGAGCTGCGTCGGTGGCTTCTTGCGCCAAGGCATCACCACCGCTTCATACTACGCTTCAAGCCATGCCGAAGCGACGCGCATACTTGCGGATGTTTGCCTGGCAAAAGGCCAGCGAGCACTCGTGGGCAAGTGCAACATGGACTGCAACGCACCCGATTCTGTCCGCGATCAGTCTGCCGCCTCATCTCTCGACGAAACTCTTGCCTGCATAGAGCATATCCGAAATATGGACCAGGGCGGAAGAGCATTAGTCGAACCGGTGCTGACTCCACGGTTCGCGTTCTGTTGTTCTTCCGATCTGCTGCAGGGACTCGGTGACATAGCGAAATCGCACGGCGACATTGCCGTGCAGACACACTTCAATGAAGCCGAGCAGGAAATCCAAGCTACGAGGAAGCTGTTCCCCCAGTTCCAGTCCGAGTGCGACCTGTACGAACATTTCTGCTTGTTGGGCTCCCGGTCTATCCTTGCGCACTGCACGATCATGACCGACTATGAGAAAAGCAGGCTCAAGGCACTCGGATGCGGCATAGCCCACTGTCCGATCGCGAACATGACCGTCGGCGGCGGCTTCATGGCTGCGCCGGTGGCCGACTTCTTACGGCGAGGGATCAAAGTGGGGTTGGGGACGGATAGCGGAGGGGGTTTTTCGTCGAGCATGTTGGACAGCATGCGGCAGGCGATCATAGCCTCGAACTACCGCGAGATGGTTTCGAAGGGTGCTGAAAAGGCCCTCTCGTTGTATGAGGTTTTCCACCTCGCCACCTTGGGAGGGGCTGAAGTGCTTGGCCTGCAAGATCGCGTTGGCAACTTCGCTGTTGGGAAGGATTTCGATGCTGCTTTGGTGTCTCCTGGAGCCGTGTCTGTGATGACTGCTCGAGAGGCAGATGAACCCATAGAGACCACCTTTGAGAAGTTCCTGATGACTGGGGACGATCGTAATATCATACAAGTCTATGTACAGGGAAGCAGGGTCAAATAAGACTCTGATAGCGTAACCATCTCGGTCGCGCACCGTCTTCGGACTGAGAGTCGCCCGAGTGAATCAGCAAGTCGTCACCACTTGATCGAGACTGACGTGCTCCGCAGAGGTGGTACTCATAACTAAAGAAATGAAGGTACTTCATCATGCATTGAACCTCAGCAATGTAAGTGACGTTGGAAAGATGTGTCGTTGAAGAAGGCTGCTTCTCCGCAAGGTGGACATCGGTGACTACAGCACTGATAGATCGAAAGTCAAAATCATCACACTGCCGTCCTCCTGACCGAGAGCAACCGTACCGCCCCGGGCATCGCTTTCTCCGTCACGGGCGCGGTACTCGACCGGAATCCAAAACAGATCTTCTTCAGCAAACCGCACCCACCCGAGACCCGAGAACTCGTCTGACAAGATGACCTCTTTGTCGGACAATGACGGGTCCATTTGGTCTAGCGTTGTCCACGTGGCGGTAGCGATGTGAAGACGACGCCGATCAGTGATCAGGTAGTCTCCGTCTGTGGAGAATTTGAGACGGCAACAACCGTCATCCAACCGCGTCGTTAGCATCATTTGTTTTGACTCCAAGTCCCATAGACTGATGTCAAAGCCACTAGCAGAAGCCAGCATCTCGTTGTTATTGGAAAAGGCCAAAGCGAACAGATCCTGGATCTCACTATACTGCGAGCGTTTCCTGGTCTCGAGGTTCCAGACAGTGACGCCCTTCTCGTGTCCGAGAGCGACGAACCGAGAGTCGGGCGAGATGATCAAGCACTGCGTCTCATCGAAACTTTCTTGCCTGTCAAAAATCTGCGTGACAAGACCGTGAGTGTCGAGGATGATCAAATGCCCATTGTTCCAATCGGCCACTAGATCTCCTCTCGGTGCAACAGCCACTCGTCTTTCATGCGGCGCTTGCGATTGCCCGACCTTCTTGCTTATTGGGATCGTCTCTATGTGGACCGTGTAGTTACTGATCGTGTTGAAAGCAACTCTGTGCTTGGCGTTTGCGAGCGAAAAGTTGAGCCAGAAGCCATCATAATCCAAGAGGTGAGTGGACTCGCCCGGGTTTCCAAGCTCGAAAGTCATCAGACTCATGAGTGGATCTCCGGGCTCGCGTTCCTTACGTATCATCTCGCAGACTAGGGTTGTCCCACAGAAAACCATACCCCCGAGACCCTCGTATTGACCATGTCTGCTGGTAACGGCTCGCGTCTTGAGATTTAGAGTGCTGATCGACGACACTCCATCGTCGCGTTCGTCCAGGACCGGAGAACAACAGAGTAGGGATGCGTCTTGAGAGATGCAGACATTGATTGGATATTGTCTTTCCTGGTACGGGAATTGGGATGTCCATGCTCGAATGAGGATGTCAGAGCCCTTCACGGACCGCCAGGCTTGGACATGGGTCGGGTTCGCGACCGCCAAAGCAATGGCATCATCATCCTTACCATCATCATCCACGAAGGCGACGGCCAAATGTTGCTTGGTAACGAAGGAACCCAAACATTGCATTGCCCGCACAAGGGCCCCTTTCCTCGTGTACACGATGACTGCAACTTTGGTATGGAGATCCATCCGAAAGGTTGTGTAGTAAGCCACAGCGATTTTTGAACTGTCTGGCGAGAAACTAATGGCGTAGGGACTGTATTCGTGGTTATCATGAGAAAAGGTCAGCAAGCAAGTGGCGTCAGTCGTGTCCCAGACTCGAGACGTCCCATCTAGTGAGCAGGTGCCGAGTAGTTCGTCATTGGGAGAGAATGTTATGGCCGTCATTTGGCCGGTGTGACCCTCCAATGTGAGCCGTTCGCTGTGCCAGGGTTTCTCGATTTTCGGCGGGTTTGGCAGCCACAAAGGCATGCGAGGCTTGAAGAGGGTCTTTATGGTACTGAAGTCTGAGGCGAACACCAGTGCAGAGGCGTATAGCTGGAGCGGTGCAAGGTCGGCGATGTGCTGATTAGTACGCGCGAACTGATAGGCGGCCGCAAGAACTTCCGAGATTCTCGAGACTCCGTCTTCCTGTGCATTTGTCAGTGCTCCTCACTTTTGATCGATGGTTTTGCCAACCTACCTTGCGGAACGTAAAGAGCCTCCGAAGAGTTCGCGGTATCTCAGACGCTTTGCCCAACCAAGCCATCGCCTCAAACCAGTGCAAGAACCAGCCGGACAGGAAAGGAAGGGTGTCGTGTTGGTCGTCGATCAACACATTGCCGAGCGCGAGATGATGCACCCAGTAGCGGCAGGCATACGACAGCATCGGAGAGATGTGCGACTCGACGACACGCGACTCGGCATCGAGGCGTCGTGATCCTGGTTTGCGTACCTGGCAGATGTCTTGCTGAAGGCCGCCTGGTCGTTGCATCATGACGGCCAAACATCTTCCAGCGATGAACTCGTGCGTTGCCCGCTCATTTATCTGAAATTTGTGCCCGGTCTTGGGGTGGGTGAGGAACTCGATGAAGGATAAGTGGATTGGCCGGACTGGGCGGTCTAGATTGCTTGTGACGTCAAGGACCGAGTGCAAGCCATTCAGTGTTGCCTCCACTTGATCAACTGTCAATCCTAGCAACGCGGCGATGGTCCTTATCGATTGAGCTTGCATCGAACAGCTGATGAATCCGACAATCTTTTGAAAGTTGTCCATGGCGTCCAAATCCCAGTCCACATCGGCGCCGTCAGCAGATGCAGGGATCATAGCTTGCAGTACGAGTAGATACGTCGAGCTGAGCTGGACTGGATTCCGGTCGTCGAGTACTTTCTTGAGTTGGGCTTGTGGCGTGAACCTCGTGTCTGCGACAAAAGAACAGACCGTGGAGGCGAAAATGAATAGCGGCACTGAGCGTTTGGTAAGGTTCTCAACAACGTCGTCGCCAGGCCAGCCGTCATGCAGGACCTCGCGGTGCCGCCGCTGGGACAAGGTATGGCGAAGCTCCTGAAATTCTGCCTCGATGAAGATTCGGATGTCCCGCTCAATCTCGGTGCGTGGAAGTTCGTGCAATACGATGTCGTCGTGTGCTTCACTGCCCAACGCAGCAAAACCGACTTCGACCTGGAACTCCAGCCTGCTGGTTACGATTAGGCGCAAACGTAAACCATGGACGCCTTTCAGTTGCGCAAGGCATTCCAAGATTTGTTTTGTATCACCCTTGCGGTCGCCCTCGTCGTCGCACTCGTCTAGCGCATCGATGAGGATTACCAGGTCCAGATCGCTTGCTTGACGTGTTTGGCGGGTTGCTCGAAGCGGGCTTAAGATAAGATCTCGAAATTGGGTGTGGATCCCTTTCCTGTACACGCCAAGTTCGTTATCAAGAAGCTGTGCTATGGCGCCATCCATGCCGGGAACCTTTTGTGCTAGTTGTATAGCAACAGTGGTGAAGAAAAGATCCGCACTACCACGCTCAGCGTGTCCGCGTTTGAAGAAGAAGCTTGCACCGAGGATCTGGTGGTCGTTGAAAAGGGTTGCAATTGTTCGCGCCACTGTTGACTTGCCGGTGCCTGCTACTCCCTGTAGCCAGAAGAATTGCGCGCTTGCAGAATCTTGCACCCATCTCTCGATGTCAGACAGCAGCTCTACGCGGGTACTTTTCAAGCATCTAGGCATACGTTCTTCGTCGGTTGAGTCGAAGGCGGCAGTTGAGGCCCTGGGCAGTTTCGCCAAGCTGATGGAAAGCTCTATGCGAGCGGTCTGATGTTTGATGGCATCAATGTCTCCCAGCAGCAGGTCTAGAATCCCTTTGCACTCCTGCGTAACGGCTCTGCCGTGCGCATCAAGGCTCCTGTCGCAATTGCTCGCTGCAGTCTCCACCTGGTGTCTGACCGCAAGGCAAGTTGACCCGAACTGTTGAAGCTCTCCGCCACCCAGTAAAGCAGCCCAGAAGCGAGAGGGAGAACTCTTGTCGAGCAAGCCAAGTGATGTTGCGAGAAACCCGAGGATAGTTGCGTACGTCTCGACGAGAGCGATTTCCAAAGCCGTTGCTGAGTTGCTAGGTGGCAGCGTGTGAAAGAATGCGAGATAGACGTCCAATGTCCTTTGCATTGACAGCGCAGTGGCAATGCCGCTCAGCACAGCATCCATTTGCTGCCTTTCGCTTGCAGCTACCTGGAGGATGAAGGAAACACCTGCCCACGGAAGCCCAACATGAATTGGATCCGCACTTGCGATAATATCACCCACCCGCTTGAACCTTTCAAGCAGTTCAACAACCTTCTCTGCCTTTTCTCTCGTCGAAATGGTCCGAGAGCCGATCTTGAGAGTCCATTGCTTGTTAATGCAGAGCTGTTTCTTGTTTTCGGCGGCCTGGAGCGCCGCGGTGAGAGTGGAGTCGATGTCATTGGAACTTTGCGCATAGCTCACTTTCAGCGTGCTTCGTTGCTCCTCGGTGAGTCGCTCGAGCACGTTCTCCAGGAAAGTGACATCTTTTGTAGATGATGCGCCAGCTATTGCTTGGCCAGTAAGGCTGTTGGTACTGACCGAAGACTGGGTCGGTACGTTGGTTACTGTTGTGAGAGGTGGTTGAGTCACAGGAGGTTGGGACACTAATTGCTGAGATGGTGGCTGAGACGATGTGGACTGAGGCGATGGCTGTGACGGTGAGAAACGCAACGGAAGCTTTTCAAGCTTCTTCAGAATCTTGTCACGCTTTCTTCGTCCAGACGTACCGCTCATTTTACATGGCCTAAGAGCCGAATTGGGCGGAAGAGACTGCTCTTCGTGTATTGTTGCTGCAAGATCTGATTACGTCTGACTGGTGCTCTAGTGGTTGCCTTCTCGGTGAAGATTGCGCAGTTCGTTGGTGAGAGCGTCCGCAACTCGAACCCAAGCACCTGGGAGTTTTTCGATGAGAGCAGAACGGTGTCGCAAAACGGCTGAATACATCGATGCTGCGAAGAGAGGAGAACCGAAGAAATAAGCGGTGCCGTAGCCTCGCAGCTCAGCGGGGTCGCCTAAAGTGCGTCGCGGCTGAGATGCAGCCACCTGCGTGCCGAGAGGCAACTGTGTCTGGGTCGTCAGCTGAACGTCGTACTGCGTCAGTGTTTGGGCAGTCTTCCGCGGGCCATGTACTTCTACCTCTCGCATAAGTAGGCTGTGCAGTCTGTAATATCGCTTCATTGGTGTTTAGGTGCGTGGGGCGATTCGGTACATAGATCCTCGATGATCCTCCCAACCCCAAGAACGCCTTCATCCGAGCCGTATTGACCAATGATCTGCATTCCAACAGTCTTGACGTCGCCCGCATCCATGTTCTTCCGAACCGAATCTTGGATTGGAACAGGCACACTCAGCGCTGGCAGCCCAGCCAAGCTCGCAGGCACTGTGAACACATCAAGCATATAGCCTTCCACAGTCGTCTGTTGTTCCAGGTCAGCAAGAGTCGGAGGAAGACTCGGAGCCGTCGGTGCGAGAAGGAAGTCTACGCCCTCATTCGCGTGACTCTCAGGTGTATCATGGAGCGGATTTTTTGCGGCAAAGACACGGTCGAAGTCTTGCTGTACCAGCCTGCGAACTTTTTGCGCTTGAATAAAGTAGTTGTCGATAGCTTCCGAGCTGAGGGCGTAGGCTCCCAGTAAGATCCTGCGGCGAACCTCTTCACCAAAGCCTTCGCCTCGCGTGCGGGCGTAAAGTGGGAAGTCCTCCTTTGGTACAGCATCCGAGCCGGGAGTGCGTTGACCATAGCGAACGCCGTCGTATTTGGCCAAATTCGAGCTGGCTTCGGCGGGTGCTAGAACGTAGTAAGCGCTCAGCGCTTGTCGAGTGGTAGGCAGAGACACGGGCACAAGAGTATGGCCGGCCCGTTGCAGCCGCGAGAGAGTCAGGTTCCATGCCTCTCGTACAGGTGCTGTGAGCTCCTCGATGTTGTACTCTTGAGGTATTCCAATTTTTAGACCGGTGCTTTTCGGCGATGTCTGCGAAGCAATGCGTTGCCTCGCTTGATCTGCCAGGCTCGTCGGGTCATTGCTGTCGTACGTGTTGAGAGCGTTGAAGACCTTTCCAGTATCTTCAACATTCCCAGCCAGTACACCAACCGTATCCAACGAGTTCGCATACTGGATCACGCCCCATCTCGACAGCAGCCCATAGCTGGGCTTGAAACCCACCACGCCGCAGTACGCAGCTGGCAGTCTCACACTCCCTCCAGTGTCTGTTCCCAGCGCCACCCAAGCTTCTCCCGTAGCAACAGCCACTGCACTTCCACCACTGCTGCCTCCTGGGGAGAGAGGCAGACCGCCGCGGCTGAACGGGCTTTGTACTGGAGTCGGGAAACTGGTCTGCGAGTGAGACCCCATTCCAAACTCGTCGAGACTCGATTTCGATTCGACGCTTGCGCCCGCATCCTGGAGGAGTTTCACCACAGTCGCGTCGAATGGTGAGGTGAAGCCGGAGAGGACCCTCGAAGCGGCGGTGGTGGGACGGGATGCAGTCACGATGTTGTCTTTTACTGCGATGGGTTTGCCAGCGAGAGAGCCTGTATGACCGGTCAGTGTTTGCTTCGTAGCTGTTCGCACGTAGTCTCTCCATACTCGACTGGGCTCCATTGGCGTCTTCGGCCTCGTGAGTTGATGCATTGAGCCCACTGGGCTGCCTCTGCGCGCTCACATGGTGTTGATATCGCCGTGCGCTCAAGAAGAGAGCGTTCCGCGACCTATGTACACTTGGGCGCATCACATGCTCTTGCTGGTGTGGTGGATGACGGAAGGAGGAGCTTCAATGTCGCAATATGATGGATGGTCTTGGCGGGCGACGCCGATCGGACTTCGTTCGATTTCCTAACACCGTTTCACGAGATCACCATCCTCTTTTGTTCTACCATCTGTTCGCTTGACGTCCATAGATATCGTCGAGAAGATCTATGTGCTTGAACAAGGTCTCATATGTGTACGGACAAGACGATTTGTGCGCGTATTTCATTACGATCCACCTTCTCCCTAGACGAAAACCACGGCCGGATCGTGCATGGAAGATCACGTGTTGACATATCGCCAAGATTGAATCATTATCGACATATGTATTATTCTCGAAATCACTAGAGGTCCGCACAAGAAACCGGCTCCAGCACACTCCTCCTCACGTTCTCCTTGACTCCCTCCCCGTCCACCTCCAGCACAAACCTCACCTTCCTCAGATCCTGCGCCTCCGGCTTCAGCGCCTCCTGGTAAGCATGGATGTTGCCATAACTAGGGCTGGCATAGCTGGTATCGACATCAATGTAGAACTCGGTCACATTCGTTGCCAGGCTCGGCTCAACCATCACCGCCGCAGCCGTCTCGTCCCAGAGCGGGAATTGAGTCGGGTAAGAGCTGTTCAAGATGCTCGTGTAAGCATTGTCAGTCTGCTCCGCGAGTTCGGCGAAGAAGGACGAGTTGATGAGGACTTGGTTTGCAGAATTTCCGACAATTGTCACGTTCTTCCAAGGAGCAGAGAGGGCGATTTTGGAGCCTTCGGGGTCGATCATCAGGTTGATGTCGGATT
>Ga0265780_10005643_pt1 | contig 15789 bp, 15 predicted proteins | sample P1T30metagenome_FD_192432 | JGI IMG/M metagenome (GOLD analysis project Ga0265780, IMG submission 192432) | Plant litter microbial communities from East Loma Ridge, Irvine, California - P1 T30 | ecosystem: Environmental > Terrestrial > Plant litter > Unclassified | place: USA: California... | reverse complement strand
TACGACCGAAAGCACCACCTGTACAAGTGACGTCCCCGGCTCACCATGTAGAAGATGGCCCGGTCGACGCGGAAATCGAAGCGCAGCCTAAGAAGATGGGGCCTCTGGATCCGGAAATCGAGAAAAGGAAACAGGAGAAGGCGAAACTGGAGCGCGAATTGGCAGAGTTAGAAGCACATGTGACAAGATGCACCGAAGAAATCGTGAAAGAACAGCAAAGAGGTCCCACTGAAGCGCTGCGATCAGCAGATCGAACACACTTGGAGAGTTTCATCGCCCAAGTCAGTGGTGCGAATGTGGACGTTGAGGCTGCTCTTCCAGTTTCAAGTCTATTGTGCTCATTCTTGCCATTCTCGACCATGCCAATACCACAACCGCGGAGCAAGGTGCCAGAGCAACCTATACAATCGCATCGACCGGTGGAGCTGGCGGATCCTCTACCGTACCTCGAGATGTTTACATCCTTCAAGGTTACTACACAACTAAGCCTTCCACGCGGCAAGATCTTGCCGTCTTCGAAACGTGTACATCAGAAACACACCATCGATATCGTTGAACCTAAGAAGCTCCTCACAGCCCAAATCTCGGTTGTAATCGATACCCTAGCAAACGAGATCATTGACATGCACATAATTCGTCTTCAATCGTGGGCGGAGCGGGAACTCGGCACCTTCTTACGCAAGCGTGCGGAACAACGGGATCTGGGCAACGCATGCTGGGCCATCGATTCGTACTGGAACATTGCCCAAAAGCGTGCACAACACTGGCATCGAGCTGAGCAAACATTCTCGCATCTTCTCGCAGGCCACTCGAGTGAAGATACAGAAAACGCACGTCCCAAAGCTAAAGCTGATACGAGGATCTCGCGGCGAGATCTAAACCGCCACCTTGGCCGTGACAGCCTGATCCTCCAGGACAAGCACGTCCTGCTGAAGCTCAATTGGCGTATTGGATTTGACTGGACAGGTGAAGCAGAATCACAAGTCACTGTTGAGCCCGCGTTTCCCAGTGTGTGGACTGAGGCCGATGCTGCGAAGACGTTTAGTAAAGTACCCGAGACATTCGCGTCGTTGTTGCAGAGTAGAGGGGCGTTCGAGGCGACGCGGGTGATGGTTGCGTTGCTATTTGGGAAGTAGAGATTTATTGTTTTGTCTAGCATGTTTTTCTTGAGATACCAATGAATATTTGACAAGGTTGTAGAATGGCAGCCTACTGCTGCGGCAGCTGCGCCCCAAAAATCCTGCCCTGCTTGCTTGGCGACATTGTACTTTCCTCCTTCGCACCTTCGCTCTTGAAGCAACTCTCTCCTTTCTCTTGCTTGGTCGGTCATCTCCTCACGACTATTCTCCCATATTTATGTCAAGTCACAGATCCCCAGTGATGCGTCTTTGAAGTGCAAATAAGGCAGCTCCGACATCTACGCAGCTAGCTCACCATGGATTGCGCGCCGCATGGGTGTTGTAAGATCTGCCTCAACCTCAGTTTTGTTGCGTCAAGGTTAGATCGATCGGTTCATGAGAGACTTCTTCCTCTTCCTTTCCTTGATTGGGAACTATCGTCATTGCATGGTTGCCCGAGCTGCGAAGTGGTGGTAGATGCTATTAAGTACCACTGTCCCAAGACAGAAATGCAGGCCACAGTAACCTTGTTCCGGTCGCCGTTGTTCAAATCACTCATGATCATCTTGGGAGCCGGGCCGAACGATCCTCTAATACCTTCTGATAGCTGGATACAGCTTTCACTCTGCCCAAGTGAGTTCCATACCCACTAATATTATTTGTGAGTCGTTAACGGCTTCAGACCAATCGAGTCCCTGGTCAGACCTGGAGATAGCGCACCCCATCTCTGGCGACACTGGATCACAGGAGGCTGTGTCACGCGTACGCACATGGCTGAATCGATGCTCTGGTGAGCACAGCATGTGCGCCAATACCACAGCGAGAGCATTGCCGACCAGAGTGATCCGAATCGACGGGCCGAAGGACGTCAAATTATACATACCAGACCAACAGGAAGCGCGATACGTATGCTTGAGTCATTGCTGGGGCAATGGCTCTGTCATAAGGACCACAAAGCAGAATTTGTCTTCATTCCGATTGCGCATCCCGTGGCAAGAGCTCTCACGAACTTTTCGAGATGCTATCGATTTTGCCTACCGATTAGGTTTCATCTACATCTGGATCGACAGTTTTTGCATCGTTCAAGATTCAGCCGAGGACTGGCGTCACGAAGGGGGCAGAATGGACAGCATTTACGCAAATGCCAGCCTCACTCTAGCAGCTACCAAGTCTGCAGATTCTACCAAGGTTGCTTTAGCAGCCCGCGCTCGATACACAAGTCTCGCAAATTCTCTGTAGAGATGCCAGGTTCCCCGCCCTTCGAGATGCACAGTCGAATCCGATTAGAACACACAGACTTCTACTGGGGGACAGTGCCTCTCATGCAGAGAGGATGGACCTACCAGGAAAGGTTGTTATCCCCGCGGACTTTGCACTTTACCGATGATGAGCTTATACTGGAGTGCCTGAGTGGCATTACTTGCGAATGCTCTGATGACGTCAAAATGCCTCGCAGTCTGTCCAGATCGCAGAATTGGTGGCCCGAAACTGTCTGTACAAGAGGCCGACATTCGATGGCGATATGTCATCGAGTCGTATACTGAATTGGACCTTTCTTTCGAGGGCGACGTCTTCCCAGCCTTGCAGGGCCTGGCGAAGATGATGCCATCCGGTATGGGGTTCTACCTGGCGGGCCTTTGGAGCCGTACTGTACAGTACAATCTTACATGGCACGTGAGGACTGAAGACAAGCATGATCGGAGTATCAGGACCATGGAGTGGCGTGCACCAACGTGGTCCTGGGCTTCTACCACGGGGAGTATCGGCTGGATGCGGCACACATGGACTCAACAGCAGGACCAGAATGATCAACCCATGTCGTTCATAACGGTTGTGAATGCGGTAACTTCGCCGGTTGCAGAAGACGCCACTGGGCAGCTGACATCAGGAGAATTAATTCTTCGAGGACATTGCCTGCCTGGTAGGATGTATCACCCTATGTGGTGTCAAAGCTCGAGAACAATTTGCCTTCATATACGATGTTCTGAGAGAGAACTCTGTATGTCGTCTTATGACAAAGTCCCAGTCATCTGGAGCGATGCAGCCCATGCGGTAGAACAGTTTTCGACGGCGGATGGTCTACTAGCCACAGCAGACTTATCGACCGCACACTTCTTGCCACCTTCGAATCCCATGTCAGCGTTCGCTTACTTCTCGAGAAAACTCAATCCGCTATCATCAGATGGAAGAAGACTTCTGCTATGGGACTATCACGTCGATATGGAGGGGCCGCACCAGGTACGTTCCGGCAGCGAGATCTTGATCCTAAAGGTTGAAGGATTCATCACGCATGATGTTAGTGAGCTTGCTTGGATCGTCCTAAGGAGTGTTGATGACAGACTGAATACTTTTGAGAGACTTGGACTGCTCTATACCCGTGATCTGGTGGATGAGGCAGAATTAGAAAGAGCGGCCAATCTCACTCCGGAGAGGGAGATTAGAATTGTCTAGTAGAAATCGAACTGAGTGTAGGAAGTCCAAAGCAATCGGTTAGGCATATCTTTGAACTTTTAATCATCGGCATTCAAGAGAAGTGGTGGTTTCGAGAAGTCAGTCTTGATATACCCACCAGGCATTTCGTACTCTCACTCATGTCCTCTTAGTTAGAACGGCAGGCACACCTCAACGATGATGTATGCCACTGATTACCGATTTCCTTCACAGACTGGGCGCCAGTCATCGCTTACGAAAAAGCCATTTCATTTCGGCCTCAACACAACGCACACGAGAATATCTCTTGATACCAAGGTACATTTGACGACGACAAGAGACACTTCTAGAGCCATAGTGGCGCTCGCTTCCAGCCGTCGAAACAACCTCACCCCATTAACAGCCGCCCCACATCCCGCCCCTCTCGGCCCTACCCGTATACGAAAGTTCCCAAATGACCTCAGCGCCCATCCACATCGCAAATGAAACGTTCCGAGAAGGCCATGTTTATGCCTGACTTGTCAAACACGACAGAAAATGCGACGAGCCTGGCGTTTCACCACCCCTCGCGTCTTTCACCGCACCCTGGGTTGGCGTCTCGCTGACCCCTGGTAACCCCACAGGATCTTCCCGAACGCTTCATCAGCATTGTGATGTGTGGCGGGACGGGAGCCGTTTAGCCTGCGGATCAACTTGGTTCAGCCAGAGTATGAGCATGCGACTCCTGCATTATTGGCCGGGGAGTAAGCGCATTTTTCGCAGCTTACAGGTACGTGATCGGTACCTGCTCATGAGAAGGGGATGCAGCTCATGCTGTCCGCCCTGCTGTGCAACCATTGGCCCCGAGGGCATCTTGAGACGCGCCGTCGAGAAGAAAAGAAGCTGGAACCACGTTTCGAGACAGGAGTTTCTCTCCGCCATGATCCGTGAAGTTGGCCCCACGTCATTCCGCATGCTGGCCGAACATGGCAAACTTTATGCGGGCCTAATGGGAGGGTATGCTGGGTTGGTCGTCTGTCGTACCTGATCCACGCCCCACATTCCGCATCCAACCTCCCAACACCAATATCGACCGCGCCACAAACATGCAAGGCACACGCGGTCGGGCGCACAATGTGTAGCGACAGATTTCTTAGCAGTAACCAAAGGCCAGTTTCAGCACGCCAGCACAACAGCCATCTTTCACATTGAAGGGCCATGTATGGAGATGCGTGTAAGCAGACAGGCGCCCGGCTTTCGGTTCTGCACGCGGGTCAATTCGCAAAGTTTATAGCATGACGCGGATGAACCCTGGGAAGAGTGAGCATGAGCGCGAGCTTTTGGTAATCACCCTTTCCCACATTGCAACTCCGCGTGGCTGCAGTGTGTTACGGGCGACGCGGCACGGCATTTGGGGTGCTGGTGTTATAGTCTGCATGATCCACATCCGTGCGCGTTTCTATGTCCATTCTAGAATTCTGTTTGCCTTGCGCGTGAGCAAGTACGTCGTGGGAATATGGCTGAAGACGGGCTGGCTCGCCAGAATCTGGTCGTTGGGGTGTCGACTGCACTCACTGCGGTTTCAGGTACGAAGATTGCCTTGAGCATAAGTACACTGGCTAATGATATGCGTAGTTGTTATTGTCAGTCTGCGCGTGTATACCAGGGCGATCATTCTGCATAACATGGGCCACGACGACTACACCATGATCGTCGCGCTCCTCTTCACCCTCGCCTACCTCGCCACCATCTACATCCTGCGCGCAAACGGCATGGGCTTTCGCGGCCGAGAAGTGACCTTGCAACAAGCAACCACGACACTACAAGTCACGTACGCGATTGAGATTATATACTATCTCTGCGTAAACGCGATCAAAGTCTCGATTCTGTTTTTCTATTTGCGGATAGGTAAGCACAATTTGGTCCTGCTGGAGGGGGATTCGTCACTGACACATATCCACAGCAGCGGAAAAAACCTTCGAGCGCCTCTGCAAAGCCACAATCGCCCTGCTGCTCACCTTCTGCCTCGTATGCATCATCGTCATACTCGCGCAATGCCGGCCATTGCACAAGATGTGGGACTTGACCGGCGCGGTACCAGGTACTTGCATCAACACATCCGTGTTTATATACAGTACGCATCTCCCCTCCTACCACTTCCCCAAAGCCAGTAATATATAATAGAGGCTAATGGGAACAGTCACGTCTGCAACAAACATCCTCCTCGACATCTGGATCCTCATCCTGCCCATAAAACTGCTTCTGAGCATCCAGCGCCCCGGGCGCGAGAAATCCGCTCTCCTAGCCATCTTCGCGCTCGGCGCTTTCAGCTGTATAGCGAGTATCGTGCGCCTGTATTCCGTGCGCATATTCACGACCGTAAGCCCCCCCCTCCCTCCATACTTCAGCAGTACACTAACACCCCAATAGGCTACAGACCCCTTCTTCTCCTCTGTCCCCATAAACACCTGGTCACAGATCGAAATCAACGTTGGTATCTGGTGCGCCAGTATTCCTGCCCTCAAGGCGCTCTTCTCCAAAGCGCAGCGCGCGCGCACGCAGCACACTCTGTCGCACGGGTACCTGTATCACGGCAGCGAGAGGAGTGGGGGCAGCGAGAGTGTGCGCAAGGGCAGGGTCGTGAAGAGTGAGGAGTTTGTAATGGAGGAGATGGGTGGTAGGGGTGGGAAAGGGAGGAGGGGGTGATTTCTTTTCATGGGGGAGAAAAGTGGGGTTTCGGGTGGTGTGTTTTAATGGTATTATTTTTACTTACTGTGCACTGGCTTCTTGCTGCTTGTTGGGTTTTGATCGTTGTCTGATAGCCTTGCGGACGGATCAGGCCATATGTGACATTTTGCTCACAGTATACCACCTGCCTGCCACTCAACTTGGGCACGACAACGCAACCGCTAAGTGGTAATATCTTCTTATTTGTATTCTCAATACCTCACTACCTCACTACAGTTCCCTCGTTCCCTCGGACCCATCGTTTCAATGGCTTGGCGGCCTCGCCTAAGAAATACCATGGCAGTCTGTATCGCTAACAAGACAAAAAATTGATCCCATCCATACGCGCCCGATGAAAATAATTGCAGTGCCCTCCTGCAGCAGCTGTTAAAATGTGAAGAGATGGCCACCCGTCCGATAGGTGTCCGGTGCCGTTGCGCCGATGTGAATGCCCAGTGAAATGCAGATATACGCAAATAAAGAGAAGTCGGAAGAGTGATTCTTATGCGACATGGCTATTGAGTAGCGTGGTGATGATAGCTGTCTATCATGCTAACATCGCCAACCCGCTTCGAATCGAGATCAGAATGACCATTCTGGACCGTTTCGATTCTTGGTGCTGGTTCGATCTCGTCTCCATCATTAGGGGCCGGTGGCTGTGTTGGCTTCAGTGTCATGGTACTGTCTGCAAGCCCCGAATCATGGGGTTGTGTGTTCTGTGTGGTGGGTTCAGTCTTGGGGGGTTGGAAATCTAAGGGAGCTTTGGAGGACGTCTGATGCGCGCCTTCGACGTTCTCGATGAACCGTGGTCCACCATCTTTCTCGCCTTGTTCCTCAGGAGTGATCGATTCGGCTAAGCTCTTGAAGTTGAACATAGGTTCCGTACCAGGCGTGCCTTGTGGTGGCGTCTCAGTTTGACTCAGATTTACACCTGAGCCGCTTGGACTTGGATCAATTGATCCAGTCGCGAGATTGTCTTGACCTGGCTGGCGAAGAGAGTTCTCGTAGGATTCCTCAAACGAAGAGGCACTTGACGAAGCGTTCGATAGATCGCGTGGTGCCGAACGGTGAGTTGGTTGATCATCAAGGGCGTTGGATGGCCCCAGGTTGCTCGAGCTAGTGTCACGTTGGATCTGAGCTCGGCTGGTCTCTAGGTGCTTTTGTGGATCATCCCTGGCACTTGAGGTGTTGACAGTCGAAGTAGGCTCGCTCATGGGGTTGAAGCCCACATTTCCACCCGCGCGATCCACCTCTTTGCCCTTGCCAGCTGCAGAAGAGCTACCAGCGCCTGAATCATCAAGACCATCAACCTCGAGCGGGTGGAATCCGCTTCCTATACGGCTTTGGGCTTTTGCGACCTTCTTCAGCTCCTTTGCCTTCTTCTTGCCGTCCTTTTTGGCTTCCTTGGCCGCATCCTTCTCGTCTCTCCGTTTGCGCTCTTCCTCAGCAGCGAGACTTAATCGGATAGCCTCCATCATCATGAGGTCCTCCAAGTCGTCGAGCCTGTTTCCACGACGCGAACTTCCACGGCCGGGGAAGAGATCGTTCGATGTCTCGCCAGTTTGACCGGTGGAAGGATCGCGATCTCGTCGAGGCGTGCCTTGCCCGCTGCTTCCTGCACTGTCGCTGCCAAACATGGTCCGCCTTCTCCTACCAAGTGCGAATCGGCTCTCATTTTGCGAAATGTTACCCATCATATATGCTGCGTTGTGCAGTGCAGTTGCCGCTGCAGCCCGCCTCAAAGCATGCGCTCTTGCATCAGACAACTTCTTCGCCCAGTCAGGCCTGACCATGTCAGTAGTAATGACTGTCTTGTCATTTACCGCGAGCGAGGTGGCCCTCCGGCGTCCAGGAGATGTAACACCAGGCGAGTTCAGTGATGATGTAGAGGACATTGCTGAGGTGACGTTTCCCAGGGGCACCTGTCCCTGCTGATTGTAAACGAGGCCCCGTCTGAATGGAGGTGGTTCATAGGTGACACCAAATTCGGGCTGAACACAAAAGGGGCATGCCGCCGGCTCGGAAACAAGTTGACTCTCTTCTTGCGGTTCCGGAGCTGGAGTTTCTGCATCGCCATGGTGCTCGGGTGGATGGGGATCGGGCCTCTTTATCTGTACAAAGCACTCGGAACAGATCGGTTGATCGCAGCAGCGCGTCTTGTTAAGATGTGGCGGATAGAACATGAAGCAAATGGGGCATTCCTCGGCATTCTTGTACAAGAAGGCCTCGATACGCTGTCCATTGACATAGGGGTCCTTGGGCAGATTCAGCTCCTGAGGGGCCATGTCGGTCTGAGAAGCATTGCGCGAGCCAGTAGCGAGCGAGGCAAGCGTCTTTGCTCGTCCACGGAAGAAAGGCGAGGATGATGAGTTGGCAGCGATGGGAGACGTGGGCGAGGGAAGTGAGAAGGCAGGGTGTGAGGGTGATAGAGTGTTTGACTGATCCGAGTTCTGCGACATGCTACGCGATCCAATTGGTACAGTGAGGCTGTTGAGATTCGATTCTGAACTGCGCGGGTTCCATGCCGGGCTGAGGTGGTTGCTCGGTCGCGACGGCTCTTCTGGCGGGATGTCATCCGGAGCCGGGAGTGGTCGACCGTTGACGACTGCCGCGAGCTGGTGCTCGGTCCATGTGTCCTCGTGGTCATTGAGGCCCTTCCAGAAGGGAGCAAGGCGTCTTTCAATCTAGCTTGTGTGAGGAATGTCAGATAGTCAGCACGGCGCACGTACCTGGAGCTGCCGCACGACGGGCTTGCTGTAGTCCTCGGGCCCAGTATATACACCCAGCGTGACCAAGTACCCTCCGTCGACCCCCTCTTCGCGCAGACTCTTTTCGCGCTCTTGTGCCCGTATCACGCGCTCCTTCTCAAGTTTCCGCGCCTCGCGCTCCGCCTTGGTCTCTCTCCGCGGTTCGAGTGCAGGGTCACGTGGCTCCGAGCTGCCTCCGATGCCTAAGAAGGATGTGCTTCCCCTGTTGTTCCTCGAGCTGTAGACGCCGCTTGCTGATCGGTCTTGCGACGCGCCGGTGGCTCCGGGTGCTGAGGGCGAGGCGGGGCCCTGTGCGCTCGACCGCCGAGTATGGCCTCTTGAGGCGGGCTGCGCTTCCTTTCCCTGGCTGTTACCCATGGCGAAGATGGAAGAGGCGTGTAGAGGTACGAAGACAACAGCCAGCGGGACGCGCCGGTCTGGCTATGGCCGCTGTCGTCGATGCCCAACGGATGGTCGCGGTGTTTATACGTCCGTGCGTGCCGGGATGCGGTGGTTGTGGCGGGAGATTGGCGAGTGGATGGTGTGGTGAGTTGGGTGTTTGGGAGATAGCGGGTGTCAGTCACAAGGGCATGATGCGATTCAGCCCAGCGGAACCTGACCACCGATAGCAGCTCTATCGCTCGTTTCTCGTGCTCCGTGTGATCAACAGACACAAAGGCCCCCAATTTGCCGTCGTGGGGGTGGGTACGGTGACAGAGGAGAGGAAGGTGCGAGTGGAGACACAGCAAGGCGTGATGGCACAGGCTGGCAATGGGGTGGTGGTGTTGTGGCTGCGGAGGTGGATGATGTCGTTGGCTTGGCACACAGCTGTCGATCGCAAACGAATTGGCGGTTAGGCCCGAATAGAGGAAGGGGGCAGCTTATGGGAAGGTACCTGAGCTTACTGCTTAGCCTCAGCCACCACACGCTGCCTATCAGGAACAAGGAACCTGCGAATCCTCTCCTCCCACAATTCGCGCACTTCCCGGCCGTCATTTCATCATCATGTGCTTTGGACGAATTGCATATGCCATTCCCAGCTTAGCGCTGCTATAGCATCAAGGTTACACTCGACCCCACTTGAGCGCGGGGCTCCGGATCGGAGATGGATCATGTCGTACTTAACAGCCTGCTTGCTGCAACTAATATAAAACTAGCTACTGCTCCGCTAGATGGTTCCAAATGTCCATGATGACTTCCACTGGTACTTTTGCCCTTTGCCTGTGATTTGCTTCTTCAGCCGACCCCACTCTGGACTGTTCAACATTGTTAGCACATGCAACCGAAACCGACCATGCCGCAACACTTACTGGTTGATACCGTCGACGTAGTCTTGAGCCTCAATGGCGATGCAACCGTCCCTTGGGATGAACTTGTCCTGGCCCGCAACGCCCTGCGTCGACTTGAACTCCGTCTTCCCATCGTTCCAGTTACAAGTGTACAAGACAACGGCATCCTGGTCAGTCACTAGATCAGCCTTGATACCGCTCCACGCGCTGCTCAGTGTGAGTGCAGCCGCACTCTTGTTGCGCTTGTCGTTGAAGGCCCAGTTGCCGTTGTATCCATGGCAGCCACCACCACAGTTGTTCTCGAAATTTGCATTGCCAGACGCAAATCCGAGCTGACGGGGTGCCGACCAGAAGTCAGAAATGTCCCCAACAGTTGAGTTTGCGATTACACCTGTGGGAAGGGCATTCGCATCAATCTCCATTACGCGCCTAGCTTCAGGCATGTATACGGTGTGGTTCCAGACAGTGCGGTTGTCGGGCCGCGCAAAGGCATCGAGCTGGAAATACGTGTGCTGAGTCAACATGATGGGCGTCTTCTGGTCCTTGGAAACTGCGTCCATAGAGATGCTCCATTTGTTCTTGGAGACGGAGTAAGTGACGCTTGCCGCCACGTCGCCCATCATGCCCAATGATGAGTTTGAAGCATCATATATGGAGAAGGTGATGGACGACTTCGACACCTTGGTAACATTCCAGAACCGAAATGACCAATTGTTCGTTCCGCTGTGCAGGGTGTTGACATTGTTAGGGCCATCGTTTCCTTGCGTGTGGTAGGTTGTGTTGTCAATCGTGTATTGCGCTTTGCCAATGCGGTTCACGTATCGCCCAGGAATGGCGTTATACACAGGATGACCAGGATCAACAGCTGAGGACTGTCAGATAACATGCAGTCAGCTTGGGCCAGATGCTTACGATAGTATGACGTGTTGTCGTAGCCGAGCACGATGTCGCGCTGTACACCGTTCTTATCTGAGACATGTCAGCAATTGCGTGCAAAGCCAAGGTATGCGAAAGCTGCGCATACCCTTAACCCAAAGGTTGGTGAGTGTCGCGCCGTAAGGGATGAATTGAGCTTTGATGCCCGGAGCCTCAAGCGTGTATCGACCCTGTGCATCTGGTTTCGAAGCACCTGGCTGCGCAAGCGCGCACCCGACCGTTGAAGCTGCAAAAGCAGCTGTAATGAACCTCATCGTGGAAGTCGACCGGAAAGTAAAAGCGAAGACAAGACGACTATACTGCTACCAAACATCTTCGGCCCCTACATCTTTATACGAATTTATGCCCAGGAACTATCCATGCTTCGTTAGGAACATCCCTAATTTCGGTATGCACGTTGTATCCGATATTGCTGCCATGGATCTCACCCCGGGTTCTGCAAGGGCTTGGCCATCTATTGTAATCTGTGTGAGAATGATCCCGGAAAAACTAGAGTAGCTGTGTGGCTCAGCGCCTACTGCCATACTAGAAGAAGAATTGAGCGCGTTTATGGTCGAATTATCTTGCTCGGACCCTAGTCTTGGACGCGAACCCGAGCGTAGGTGTAAGTTGTAATGATGTTGGTGTGGGGAGTCGTTTACGTGTAGGGAACCCTGCGGGGCTAGCCCGGGGCGTACCTTCTACTTTTGTGTACCTGCACTGTTGCGGTTTCGAGAGGACACATGGTGCAAGGCCTCGCTGTCTTGTAAACTTCAGTGAGCCTGATGAAGATGCTCCAACAACTATGATTGTCTCGCTGTCCTTGAAGGAGCTGTGTCCAGCGTCGGAATCCAACCTGAATCGTGTCTGCTCGACGCTGTACTTGGAAACTTGTCTCATTCGCCGGGTGCGCAGTAGTGTTTTACTGGCCATTTGCACCTGCCACCATTGATTGCAGGAGGTGATTGATCCAGCGCACGTGATCAATTTTCCAAACCTAACTTGAGCCCTGGAGGCTACAATAATCCGTGTAGTACATCATCGTCCGCCCTGAAGTCTGCTTAACACGTTCATCTTACACCCACATCAGAGTACCACCCTGTCGATGTAGATTGCACACGAGATTCATCGCGTAAACATCAAGTCACGCGGCCCGAAGCTAGTGCATTGCTTATGACCGTTAAGTCCACAATCTGACGTCGTCAACCTTCTGCATGTTCGACATTTTAACATCACGACAACAATGGCCGACCAAATGCAGATCAATGCCCAACGCGCCAAGCAGCTTACTGAGAACCTTACCAGTATCACATCTCGGATAAAAGCCGCCAATAAGAGCAATCGAAATGTGCGTATCCCCCCACTACACTCTCTTCAACTGCACACGCGACTAACAGACGTCCAGGTCCGCCTCATAGCCGTCTCCAAGCTCAAGCCCGCAAACGACATCCTCGCACTCCACCAGCCCCCAAATCCCATACACACCCATTTCGGCGAAAACTACGTCCAAGAACTCCTCGAGAAATCCAAGCTCCTCCCACGCTCAATACGATGGCACATGATCGGCGGCCTCCAATCCAACAAATGCAAGCAACTCGCCGAGCAAATACCCAACCTCTGGTGCGTCAGCAGCGTGGATAGCGAGAAGAAGGCGAACGAGCTAGAGAAGGGGCGGAAAGCGCTGATCGAGAAGGAAAGCGATGTCGAGAAACTGCGCATCATGGTGCAAGTCAACACATCTGGCGAAGAAGCCAAATCCGGCGTCGAGCCCGCAGACACCATTTCGCTGTGCAAACACGTGATTGAGAAGTGCCCGCATCTAGAGCTCATCGGGCTCATGACCATCGGCGCGATTGCAAGGAGTAAGGAAACCACGCCCGAGACGGAAAATGAGGATTTCGTGGCCCTGAAAGATACGAGAGATAAGGTGGCGGAGGAGCTGGGCTGGGGGCAGGATAAGCTGGAGCTGAGTATGGGCATGAGTGCGGACTTCGAGGGCGCGATTAATATGGGGAGTGATGAGGTTAGGGTGGGGAGTCAGATTTTTGGGGAGAGGCCGGCGAGGAAGGATGCGGTTGTTAAGGAGGAGGTGGCGGAGGGGAAGAGCTAGATTGGTGGGAGTGAGGGTGCGGTTTGGCTGTGGAGGAAATGATGTGTACAGGCATATGAACAGCTTGTATGCGATTTTGCTTTTCCGTTCGCTCGTCCACTCTCACTTCACCTGTTTACATTTCAAGTCGCGTTTTTTTGTTCGCGTAGCGCGCACGTGGTCGAACGCGTCTACTTCAACGCGGCAATTCTTCTCTTCCACTACACCCCGCTCAACTCCTTTGCCTCGAACAGTACAGGCCCGTCTATCTGCTCATGGAGGAGTAAGTGGTTCTTGGTAATCACAACACATCCGCTAATCATAGGTAGCTCAAAGATTCAGGCCGCTGGGTCAACTACCAACGATCGACCGCGCGCCGCTGGTCTGTCGAAAGGCACCAAGACGCAAGTGCAAATCCCATAATTGACAGCTCGAATTCTGACTTCGCTACAGTCCGCAGCGATGCTCAGGTGCTCCGGCATCCACAATGCCTGGAACCCAACCTGCCGGCCCGGTCAGCGCATCCAGCATGTCGCAACCTACGTCTCAGTTGGACAACTTCTTCCAATTCAACCCCCCGGTGGCAGCTTCGCCGGTAGCAAGCCGTATCAACCCATTCGCAGGTCTTGCCGCTCCGCGAACCCCGATCGTAGAGCCATCTGCTCGTCCAACGCTAGCCTCTACCTTATGCAATGCGAAGCCTGTTGAGGTTGCTGCCAATGCTACATCGATTGTATCGCAGCTTGCGTCGCCCGCACCGTCAGCTAGCCTCGGTACTATTAGCATGGCGCCCTTCGGTACCTCCTCAGTAATTGGCACGCCCCCGGCAGTAACCTCGAACAAATCGAATCAAGCTCCGAGTTCTGCTCCTACACAGCAGTCATTGGTAGGCCCCGATCGGCGCGGTACAGCCTCAGTGGCTTTCAAGCCCTATGAAGAGGTGGGACACGACGAGCAAGGACACATGATGAAATGTCAACACCAGTCAGTAGTATTTCAGGAACCATGCCGGAAGTTCAGTCCAGAGGAATTGCGACTTGCTGATTACAGTAATGGACTCAATCCAAAATATGAAAAGACCCCTGCAAACATGGTGCGGTCCTCAAAGGGATCGGGAACGGTATCGCTGCCCACCATCAATCCCTTCATGACGGCAGATAGGCGCCTCCACCTCAAACTGTAAGTTTAGAATCCTGTACAAGGACATTAACCTGACATACATAGGATGCAAGGGCCGGGGATCGACGTCATCGTTGGTCCAGAGCTTGACGGTGTGTCTGGGACAAGCACACCTTGTGTATGGTCGCTTCCGAAAACTCTACTATTGCATCACACAACAAGTTTGAAGAATTTCTGTAATGCGCATATACTCGCTGTTCCGGAGCCCTGCATAATGCTACCAAAGGAAGAACCCGTCACCTTCAACTTGTTCGTCGAGTGGATGTATTACGGTACCTACACCCTGGACGCCGCGATGTTCACATCGATGAGCCCAGGTGTCAGCATCGATGCTCAAGCCTGGGTTTTGAGTGACACCCTTGGAGCGACCGAGTTCAAGAACTACGTTATGAATCGCCTGTACGATCAGTACGCTCGAACTTTCGCACCCAGACCTATCACAACCGCAGATATCGAGTACATCTTTACGCAGAGTGCGGCCGATTCGAAGCTTCGCAGTCTTTACCTCGACCTCCTGGTATTGCACTTCAAGGACACTCGACGCGTAGCAGGCGACATTGCCGAATGGGACCATGTCATGCAAACACATCCGCGCGTTCGTATGTGTCTGTTGACTAGCATGCGATCTGGCAAGTCTGAGACGAAAATGCACCCTAAGGAAGCATACATGGAGAAGCGAGAGGCGGTTGCTGTAAAGAGTATCGGCGCTGCAACATCCGCGCAAGTGGTTCCGGCGAAGAGAGATCAGGATGGCGTTGCTGTCAAGAAGGATACTACAGATGCTTAAGCATGTGAAGAGTTACCGGGGCATGCTCATCATGTTACTTGTAACTTCTGCATATTATCGGGCTGTCGACTGGAAGGCTGAGTGCGCGCTGCACAGCAAGATGCTTACGTTGTTCCATGCAAGAAAACGCCAAAGCAAGAGTCTACTCAAGCCCAAGTGTTAGACTTCCAGTGTTTACACTAGTAGGCAATGCGGGGCTGGTTGTTACTACCCCACTCATGCGAAATCAAGATAGACCATGTATCTAGCTCTGAAGGCTGAGGCAGCCATCGCTCCCGTTATGCTTCGGTCAATCTAGCCCTTCACCATCATATGATTTTGCTTGATGTTGCAATGATTCTACGTCAAGCGACCAAATCTTTTGCCTAATTGGAGACCGACCTCATCAACGCCCTTCACCGGATGTGGACCTCTTCTGCCTGAACACAATCACTCAACGCTATAGTGTACGCCGTTCTAAGTCCCTCAATTCCGTTGACTGAGGTCGAGGCGAAGAAAGGCCAGGAGTAAAGTGAAAAGTTCCCGGTCT
>Ga0265780_10005642_pt1 | contig 15789 bp, 20 predicted proteins | sample P1T30metagenome_FD_192432 | JGI IMG/M metagenome (GOLD analysis project Ga0265780, IMG submission 192432) | Plant litter microbial communities from East Loma Ridge, Irvine, California - P1 T30 | ecosystem: Environmental > Terrestrial > Plant litter > Unclassified | place: USA: California... | reverse complement strand
CTCAAGACTGCCTTCCCGAGGATCATTATCCCAGGCTAAACCTAGAATGTTGTGCCCTCTGGCGGCTGTGGCAGCTTCTTGTTCTGGGGAAGGGCCATGTATCTGATATCTGGTTAGCATTATGCCCTCTCCAGTCTTAGCCTTGCTCGCTAACCTTCGAAGCTCTATGAGTATAGTCTCCATGGTAAAGTCCCTTTTCCACTGTGCTAGACAGGGCAGCTTTGACGCATCAACCTAGCGTCGTCAGTATGCACTATCATATGCCCATGCTATGCGATATATGTACCTTTCCGTTCTGGGGGTTGACGCAGGGCAGGTTGATCTTAGATGTGAACTTGATCTCGGGAGGCGTGTCAGGATAGTCTGGTCCGCAGTGAATTGAAACGCTGTAGATGCGGTTCTCGTGGACGCTCTGCAGTACTGGTCAGCATGTAGTTTGGAACAGGCAGGTACGATTGCATACGTGTGGAGGACCGAGGATGGTGCCATTCCAGTCTGACATCAACAGGTCGTCTCCGTTGTCAAGACCATATGAACAAGCCTCTGTTTACTCTCAGCGACGAGCTCTCCCGGCCATGCGACACGTCTACCATACCGGCACCGAGACCCTTCTCGCCTTTCTCCAGCTCCTCCAGCAGGCGGAAGTTGCGCGGAACCTTAGCACCCATGGTCGATGTGTGGGTGTGAGAGGGATGAATAGATGTGTGGCGCGTGAGGAAGTGGGATGCACCCCGCTATCAGACTGCGGGAGGTGGTTCCTGTGGTTGAGTGCGAACAAGGGTTGTGGGAGATTCTGGGTGTGGACGTGCAAGTTTGTACCCGGCTAGCTCTAGTCAGGCGCAATTGGACGGCGGTTGGGTGTCAAGGTGGGTGATGTTTGTCTAAAGATGCCCTGTCGGGTCGACTAGCGTCATGACGAGGCAGGAGCGATGATGGAGCGACCAGGGTCGCACCTTGCACCTGCATGGGCGAATCGCTTGGCCGCCTCGGATCAGCTAAACGCGACATTATACGTTGCCTTTCGTTCACAGCCGATCAGACAACGACGACAAGAAGATACTAAATTTCAAAAGTCACTCCTTTGCCTGCATAGACCGCCCCGATGCTTCGGCTCGTTCCCAGATAATGACGGCACAAATCTTGGCGGCTGAATTAGGCAACCTCATCCAGGACGCAAAGCGCAAGAACACTGAGCTTCGGAATGCTGCAGAGATAGCCTTGAAGGACTTGAAGTCGCTCTCTAATACCTCCGAGGCCCAACTCTCAGCCGGTGAGCGAGCTTGCTGTCCCTGTGTAGCTCCTGTTGACTGTAGCCAAGATCTTTCCCGACGGCCCCATTTCATCTCGCCCTTCTTGATTGCTTGTGGGACTCACAATGCCAAATTCGCATCCACGGGCGTCTCCTGTCTCCAGAGACTTAGTGTTGCGCGTGCTTTGCCCCGAGAACGACTGTCAGAGGTTCTCGACGCATTCCATGATTCCATTTCATCAAGTAGACACCGCCCGCTGCGGCAACCTCGTGCATTTGGCTGATGCTGCTAGACCATGATATTCAGTTGAAGATACTGCAAGCCCTACCTTCTCTACTCCAAAACTACTCTGCCGAAATACGCGGCGAACCACTTTCTGCCGTTCTGCAGATATGCTCCGGTCTTCAGAATGCAAAAAACTTCGCTGTCAGTAACACAGCGGCTGCGACATTGCAGCAACTTGTCATCGTTGTCTTCGACAGAGTTACATCCGAAGATGGTACTGTACACCTCATGTATTACGTTTGTCTTGAGACTGACTGAATCACAAAGAGAAAGCATTGGAGATTCCCACTGTGACCGAGGTGAAAGGCGACAATGATCCAATATCCGTTAGACCAGCAGCAGATGATGCTTATAAGGTCCGTAGTTTGATTACGTGGCTTCGACTCTGTTAACACCTCTAGATGTTCACCGACCTCATCTCACTCGTCGTAGGGGAAAAGCCGGTCCATATGCAGTTTTCTCCACTGCCACCATCTTCAACGCTAGAACTAATCGAAGCGATACTGTCGAACCACAACGAGATCATGACGACACATCCAGAACAGATCTACATTATGCGAACCCAACTGATGCCATTGATTATCCGCTCCTTGTCAGATCGCCTATCGTTTGCGGTAACTGTACGCATCATCAGAATACTCCACCTGATCATTCGATACCACCTCAATACTCTCCCTTCGGAATGCGAGATTGCGCTTGGTCTTCTGAATCACATGCTCGATCCTGAGGCCTCGCAGGTGTGGAAACGGGCGCTTTGTCTGGAAGTATTTCGCAGTATTTACGCCGATTCTCGACTTCTTTTGGCCATCTATGCGTTGTTTGATGCGAAAAGCGAGAAGAAAAACATCTTTGGGGATAATTTAGCAGCCTTCGTCCGCCTTGCTACTGAGAAACCTACTATCATTGGCCTTGGCCAACAGTCGACAGCTGCCACTGGTTTTGAAGAAGGTAAAACCACTGTATCAGATCACGCAGTTGCCGAGGCGGGGGCTCTAGCTGGTGTTATAGGCGGCGCGGTAAGCGACAACGGTAACAATGCTCGTCAATCTGGCATCAGTACGCAGTGGAGTTCACTGAAAACTCCCTGCATTGAACACCTTGACAAAACTGACGCTCCTGCACTACCCGACACTTATATCTACAGTCTGGTGCTGACATGTATCACCAACATCTCTGAGAGCCTGGCGAAGTTTGTTCTTCCCTTGACCGTACATCATGAGAAGCGTAACCAGAGGAGAAAGACTGAGGATCTAAACGAGCCTGAAGCAGCTACTGTATCGTCAGATCAAGGCACTAGTCGGCTTTCGAGAACCCAGTCATTTCGCAAGAAGTCTATACCAGTCAACCCCCTTGATCTGATTGACCACCCAGCGCACGCCTATGTGCTAACATCAACAAGCTTGGTTACGGAATGTTGGCCTGCAGTTCTCGCAACCTGTTCGACATTCCTCAATGCTACTCTTGATACCGACTACTATCGTGCGTTAGTTCGAGCCATCCAGAAGTTCACCCAGGTCGCTGGACTCTTGAGACTCTCAACACCACGGGATGCATTCCTCACGACCATGGGCAAGGCAGCAGTTCCATCGAACTTACTGCTGGCGAATGTATCGCCTCTGGTATCAGGCGCAGGGGAAAAGCCCAGTGTCTTCTCGAATGCAAAAGGAATGCTCAGTGTGGACAGCTTTGTGAGCCAGGCATCTTCTATGTCAGCGGACAAGAACCGCCACCCTTCATACGATACGTCGATGCCTGTCTTAGGCCCTCGAAACTTGCTGTGCATACGAGCTCTTCTCAATTTAGCGATCGCCTTAGGACCAACGCTCCAATCGGCCTGGTCTATCGTCTTTGAGACGCTACAGGTAGCCGACTTGGTCATGGCGCTGTCAGGCCAGGCCAGTGGCCGCGCATCTGGGCCTGGAAGTCGTATGGATGCGGATGCCAACGCAGAAAGATTAGAGGCAGAAACTGCGGCTGTTCAAAGCGCAGCTCGTAGACTATTTGAGAGTACCGTTGACTTCCCCAACGAGTCGTTCTGCGAGGTATTACAGGCTCTGTGCTCACTTCTGAATGGTGCATCGTCATCGGAAAGCGGATCAAGGACGCCGACTACCTCCGGTCGTCCTCAAATACTGCAGCAGCGACGTCTTGGTAGCGTCTCGGGTATTTCAATGAACACCGAGTCAAATGCTCGCGATTCGGCATTCGCACTTAACAAGATTGGAGAGCTTGCTGCCTTGAATGAAGGCAGACTATCCCAATACGACCCCAGAGAAAGTGGCTGGGACATTCTAGTCAGAGAAGTTATACGCTTTTCTACGGATCATAAAAAAGGTACGCCTACGAGACTGCTCGCAGCTGATATCCTAGCAAGGACAGTCAAAGACATCGCAGAAATTTCAATGTCGGATGAGAATCGCGAAGAGATCCAGGCCCGGATATTGGCTGCATTGCAGAAACAAATTGCTGACGTGCATCACTATGATGGGTATGGCGAGGACACTATCAGTGAAACCGACATCAGGGTCCACCAGATAGCTCTTGAAGCTCTAAAGAGTGTAATTGAGCAATGTGGCGAGTCATTAGTCGCTGGTTGGACTTCCGTCATTGAGAGCCTGATAAGCGTTTTCGCACCTTCAAGACCCTTCGAACAGGAGAAATCAAGCGATATCACTCCCTCAGATGCAACCAAGCATTCGAATGCAAAGCAGGATGTCATATCAAGGTCTCTAGCTCGATCCGCATTTGCAACAACAAACCTTATCTGTTCGGATTTCATGACTGCTGTCCCAGATGCCTGCCTGTCGACACTTCTGGAACTGTTACGCAGATTTTGCTCTCAACGAGAAGACTTAAACATGTCGCTAACCGTAAGTCTTCCACCAAACTAGCGTTACACATCTTGACATCTTAATAGGCCATCACATTCTTTTGGAATGTATCGGACTACATACAATCGCGGACTGATCTCTCATCCCTCCCGCGAGTTCTCGATGGAGCTGTTGATCAAGAGGCTATCAAGCGTGCCGTGTTCACGCATTCACAAGAAGGGGAGACTTCAGCTTTATGGCTTCAGGTTTTGCTGAATCTATCTTCTATAACGATTGACGAACGTGTTGAGGTGCGCAACTCTGCGATCCAAACAATTCAGAGGATATTCGAAAACTGTTCTGATCAGTTGTCATCGAACGTATGGCTACTGTGTCTTCGTACTATCCTCTTTGGCATGATGGAAGCCAACTTGAACGTCCAGCGCGATATCCGAGGTCAACAACTACCACGCAAAGGTCTTCTCAAAGATTGGGGAGAGACCACAAAGGTCGTTCTTCAGACTGTAGGCGTCCTTAACACGACGTACATGGAAAAACTTGATGCATCTCAGCTCGGAGGCGCATGGTCTGAACTCCTTGACCTTCTGCAACGGTACTTCATCTACCGTTCGCACACTCTAGGGGCTTCAGTGTTTAACACTATAACGGGCGTTCTCTCTCATACAGACAATTCCCATGTATGGAGTACAGAACCGCTCCTCAAGACTGTCATAGTGTGGAAAAGCTACTTTACCTCTCCTGATGCATGGAAAGATGCAGATAAAGAAGATAACCAAGAGGCCTTTGTTGCATACGCGGAGGCATTTAAAGCTATCTACCGCCTGGCAGATCGACCGCTGGCACAGGATCTACCCTCGATGCTCGCAAATCTCGAAGCCTGCATTGTCAACTCAGATGAAGTGGCCTACTCTTCGGATGTGGATAGTATGACCACATTGCAGAATCGAGTAATGGAGTGCCTCTCGATGGTCAAGACTGAAGATACCGAGATCCCATCGTACTTGATACGCTTGCTAGGTCGATTCATAACACTGCCATATACTTCAGTTGACAACTCCCCAGATAAGCGTGGCCCAACGTTTGTCGCTCTCTCCAAAGCGTCAATGACACTTTTGCAGGAGATTACGGTGAAGCACGTCGACCATGAAGACATCTACACCAGCAATGCCATGACGTTTGCTTTGATGAGCCTTGCACGGCCAGTACAGGAGAAATATTCGTGGCAACGCGAAGGTAGAGCGCCTACTCTATGGCAAAAGGCTACGAGGACCGCTATAGCTATCCTCACGCCCACATTGCCCCATATCGGGTCAAACAAGGAAACCTGGACCACCATAGTGGAGATTGCTCAGTATATGACGCGGGCGCACCTCTCACGCGAGCTTCAGGCCTCTCTTGAGAAAGATGAGCAGTTCGACGTGGATTCATTTATGGAGCTTCGCAACCTTGTCACCCTCCCTCTCGGCTCTGCTTCACTTCCAGATAGCGTCCGACGCACCTACACCCATAACCTGTTCTCTACATCCCTGGCTCATAGCCCTCTACCAGATGAACTGCCTGATGTCAGCAGTTCTCCGCTCAATGGACTCTACAAGATCCGTTTAGGACAGACTGCTGAGCTGGAGTGTACGTTGCGACCAGCCATGGGCTTTGCCTGTCTTTCTGAGCTCTTTCACCTTGTTGCGGTACAAGACAGTAGTGCCGAACGCGTCAAGCTGGCTCAAGCAGCTGCCCCGTACCTCATCCTTCGATGTGCCTTACCGCTGAAAACATACATTGCGGATCATCCCTTACGTGGACGTATGCCAGCGCCAGAGTCACAAAGACGCGAGCTGCTATTCGTATTGAGCGAACTGGAGAAGTTGGAGAGTGAACCACAGGCTATACCCGATGCCCCAGGGGTGCGATCAAAATACAGGAGACATCTGCATAGACTATACCCGTTGATCGTCAAAGCAACAAAGGTAGCCAGACGCGACGCTGAGGTGTTGGAGCAATTGGCGAAGCTGACGGATTTGGTTGGGGACGAGTTTGGATTGGACGATGATTGAAGTTGGGAGTTATCCTGCCCTTGATCGGAGAGTTCCCATTTTCATTTGTGTGAAGCATATCACTGGAGTTTGTATAATCAGAAAAGGTACTCTAGAAAAGAGACGAATTAAATCAAAGGTGTTGATGTAGATTCGTTCGTTAGCTCTACGGAGAGATGAAAGGGGGGCACATGCACGATTCCAAATGCCGAATTGCCGAAGCGCACTGACCGCGACCCCAACTCCAAGTAGCTGACGGACGTCGCCATCGCCCACTTTTTCGTGGCGGAACGGTTGCGCGCTGCGGAATTAATCATGAGTTCAACACCCCCGACAGACACGATCAATGCGAACGACCATATGAGCCCGCAGAATGGGTCCAGTAATACTGCAAAGCGGAAGAGTGACGATGGCACGCCAGGACAACAGCGAAGCAAGAGAAACCGCTACATCTCCATTGCTTGGTAGGCCTCGCGAAAGCTATAGTCACGGCGCGACAGCTGATGGTGTGCTAGTAACGAGTGTAAGCGTCGCAAAATAAAATGCAATGGAAACACGCCATGCCAGCGCTGCGGGAACCTAAGCCTGAAGTGTGACTACCAGCCGAATTGCTGCAACAATTTCAAAGAAAGCGATGAGTGAGCAAAGAGTCCGGTCGCATGTAGGACCCGAGCAAGACTGAGCAGGTATAGATTCAAGCAGATGTCAGCGCATATAAGCTCTCTCCAGCAGCAAGTCGATGACCTTTTTCACAACCTCAACACGCTCAGAACCAACGTCGAAGTACAAAGCAATGGCTCCATGGGTACACCATTCAGCCAAGACTACCGGCAGACGCCCATGATACCCCCGCAGCCCGAACGCTCGCAATCCAGGCCGCTCAGTAAACATCCTCGCTTTCACGGGCCGACATCGAACGCGTTCAATGTTGGAGTTGCTAGGTCCAGCTTGAAGACAATGGGCATAAACGCAGGTGACGAAGGCGAAGACGAAGGCATGTTGACACAGGATGCAACGCCGAGGGGATCCCCTCTTATGGGAAACACTGCGTTGCCAACACGTCCTATGCATGCAGACAAAGACCCAATATGGTCTATCTGTAAGCACAAGGCGCTTCGGTTGGTGCATGTCTGGCATGATGAAATGGGCGTAATGTATCCCATCCTAGAGGTCGATAAGCTCTTGCGTTATACAGAGCTGCTATTCACATTTGTAGAGGCTGCAACCCGCTCGGGTCTCATGCAAGGTGCCCTTCCTGGGTCGGATGCTATGATGGATGAACAAATCAGCATACTAAAGCTGGTTCTCGCAATAACCCTGGTCTTGGAAGGCGGAGGGAAAGATCCTCTGGGCGAGAAGCTGTTCGCAAACGTACATAAAGTTGTTGATAGGCTTTTGTCTGAGCCGGTTAGCCTTCATGGCATCACATTGTTAGTGCTGACCGTGAGTGCCAACTTCTTTTAGTTTTTCGATTATGCTTACTGGGTGTAGGCCATGTACCACTTTACTCGAGATGACGAAGCATTGGCCTGGCGAATGAGTGGGCTGGCTGCGCGACACTGTCTGGAGCTAGGTCTCCATCGTCGTGATACCTACACGACTCTCTTTCCGGATCCAGAAGAGCGATCGGCAGCCATTCGCATATTCTGGACTATCTACGTGCTCGACCGCCGCTGGAGTTTTGGCACTGGGATGCCCTTCGCTTTGCAAGAGGCGGATATTGAAAGCAACCTTCCAAAGCCCGTAAGTCAGATCTACGATATGAGCTCGGGAAACTGACGTAAGCAGGATGTACCGATGCAAGAATCTACGCAGGCATACCTCAACGCCATGATCTCATATTCGGTCATCGGGTCGAAAGTATGGAAATCCGTTAGCGATGTCGGACACCAAGATAAGATTAATAAGGAGGACATCTCCTTTTTAGACTTCCAGGTCCTCAACTGGCATCGCAGTATTCCGGAGTCTCTGAAATTCGTCCACCCTGATAGTGGGCGACAAGTCGAGCCTCCAGCACGCTTAATCCACCGTCTTCAAGTTGTGCTGTACCTTCGAGCGAACCAGATGCGAATACTCATATACAGGCCAGTATTGCATACGGCAACCACCATCATAGAACACCTAGAATTTGCACACGTTGTGGTCAAGGTCGCCAAGGACACGATTCGGATACTGACGTACATCAACCAGACGTCGGACATCTATAGAAGTCAGCAGACCATGTTCAACTACTTCCTCATATCCGCACTAGCTGTTCTCTTCCTTGCTGTCGCTCACGCACCAGCCGAGTTTAGCCAACAGGCTCGCGATGAATTTTACATGGCTCTTGAGCTGGTCCGTGGTCTCTCTTCTAATTCGTACGTGTCGAAACGGCTATGGAAAACCATCAAGACGATAAAAGAGGTCGGACCACGTCTAGGTCTCTTCGTCCGTAGTGACGATACTAACGATGCACATTCCTCTGCTGCTGTCGCAATGGCAGGTCTTGCTGGCCACTCGATGGATGAGCTTGCGCTGTACTCGAGCGGACGGAATGCGGGCGGCCTGGATACGCCGAATGGGATGGCCAGTGACTTGACGACACTTTTCGAGGCTGCTGGAGGGATATTCAATCTGAATGGGTTTGGCGGTTCATCGTCGACAGAGCTGTCAAATGCTAACGGAGAGTTTGCGAACGGATTCAGGCAGGAGAATGATGAGTTGGCCCAGATTCTAAGAGACTTATTTTGAATCGGTCATTTAGTGTTGAATATTTAATCAAGTCCTTCGGGAATGATTCCAACTGTTATGCACTTGAATGTTAAGACACAAAAGAAAGCACATGTGATAAGTCACGTGGTGCGCCCAATCGCTAAGCTCGGCCAGGGCAACCTTGGATCCTCACCTGCCAAAACACAACTTCTCACATACACTTCTGGTTCCTAGGGACCAGCCCTACTGATAGCATAATACGAACAGGTCTGGAGATTACCCCCTGGCCCTCGCAACAATCTCTGCACTCGCGCTCGCGCGACCCCTCCCCCACCAGCTTCACTCGCACTACGACGGCCGCCGAGCCTTTCCCTGTCAGACACCCCAACGGAAACACACATGCGATAACAGAGCTGCTAGTGCAGCTTCACACCACACATCTATCCTACACCTGTGGCGATCATCTTGGAGACGTCCCGCTTCGCCCTTCGCCCTTACTACTACGGCAAACGTTATCGCTCCCCCACATCCGCATTTTCCAACCCCTCGTCCCCCCGATACCCACCCACGCATTGCGACCGCGCGTAGCAGCCTGAACCGTATCTAGATAGTTCAAAGATCATACGCACACCGCAGACAGTATGTCGTCTTCGTCGCAGGTTACCGAGTCGTGGATCGCGTCATTCTGCGGCCTGTTGGGCCACGAGTACTTCGCTGAGGTCTCCGAGGACTTCATTGAGGATGACTTCAATCTGACAGGCCTACAATCGCAAGTGCCCATGTATAAGGAGGCCTTGGAAATGATCCTAGACGTCGAACCGGAGGATGACGAAGACGAGGAAGAGGAAGAGGAGGACGAGGACGAGGAAGACGATATACTGGGCGACGAGAGGGCACCAGGCTACCGGAGGGCAGGCGACCGAAGACATCTTCGGATAGCGTCTGATCTCAGTGTGATAGAGAGCTCTGCAGAGCTGCTCTACGGACTCATACATCAGCGTTACATCACCTCACGACCAGGCATACAACAAATGGCTGAGAAGTACGAGCTTCAGCATTTTGGCACCTGTCCACGCGTAAATTGCAACTCGTGCAAAGTACTCCCCGTTGGTCTCAACGACAGTCCCGGCCACGAGACCGTAAAGCTCTTCTGCCCGTCCTGCTTAGATGTATACACGCCGCCCAACTCTCGCTTCCAGACCGTCGATGGGGCCTTCTTTGGCACCACATTTCCCTCGCTCTTCTTCATGACCTTCACTGATCTTGACATCGGTGGCGGTCTGCGCAATAATACATCAAACACCATCGATGCGTTACAGCAACTACAATCACAGAGCGCTGACGGCAAGGCGAGAAATACCACGCCTTCGAACGTCACGTCCATCAACGGCGTCGCGCCCCACAACCTCGCACCTGGCCTTGGTACAGGCAGCATATACGAGCCACGCATTTACGGTTTCCGCGTCAGCGAACGCGCACGATCGGGGCCTAGAATGAAGTGGTTACGAATGCGGCCTACAGATGTCACCGAACTCGACGAAATGAGGCGGTATTGGGAAGAACACGATGAGGACGCAGATCGACCAGATGACGATGATCTCAACATGGTCGACGTAGCAGAAGGCGGAAAGGGTGCGCCGGTAGATCGAAGGAAAAAGGCTATACGAACACGGCGACGGCCGACCAATGGATCAAATGCCGCTGGGGGCAGTCCGATGGACACAAACGGCGTAGGTGCAGCTGCGGGCTAGACTTTTTCTAGCCGAGACCACGCTTGTCGTCCAAGATGCTGTTTCGTGTGGGTACTGAAATACCACAAGGGTATATTGTCTGGGTGATGGCCGGACCCGAGGAGGATATGGCCACTCACCACTAGGGGCGGCTAGGCGTAGAGGTCAATAAAGTGGAGATCCAAATCGGATGATTCATGTGGGGGTACGTTGGGCTAGCCAGACGTTGATTCTTTCCTTTTCTGTTCAACTTGCTCGTTATACATTCAAAGGATACGAAGCATACAAGCTGGACACATTGGGTTCCATTGGGTTCAAATTTAGTCTTATTGCAAACATGATGCGCAAGTTAGAGAGAGAGAGTATGTGTGTGTGAGTATGTTTGCATGTGTTGTTTATTTATTACCCCAAGATTCTGCTCAACACCTAGACCTCTGGGCCTATTCTAATGTTAGGTGTCAGCCATGCTAGAAGTTCCTGACAAGCCAAACGCAGAGTGAAATCTGAAGATTGTTATTTGTGGTGATGCTAATGACGACAGTTGGTTAGATATAGGATAATAGTACAAGTTGACTTTGCTGACCCTTGTTCAAGACAAGATTCTCGAAAAATATTGACGAATGTCCCGCCTCCACCTTCATCTCCATCGTCGTGAGCTCACTCCTTTCCTACATAAGAAAAATACACTTTCACAGAGGATTCCATCCTGGTGTTGTACAGACCCCCAACCTCCCCCAAGAAAACACAATGGTATATAGCAATATAGGAGGATTTACACCCAGAAAGGGAATAGAAAGAAAGAAAAAATGAAGCAAGCAAACATGCATTTTTTTTACGCACGATGAGCCCATTCTGCAAGCTGGTGGTCAGAGCCAACAGAGTCTTGGTTCTTTTCGTGGTGGCTGGTTATGGCCATGCCTGCGCCGTTGGGCTCGAGCGAGTGCGTCGACAAGCCCTCGTCGACGTCGTCGTCGGGAACTTTTACTTCGCGCGTGAGCTCGACGTAGTCGTACTGCGAAAAGGGGTTCATGTTAGCCATTGATTCAATCTTCTCAACGTGGATAAGCGGAAGTGGGGAAGATGACTTACAGCGAACTCGCCAATCTCGACGTCATCGATGCCAGCGGCCTCTTCCTCCTCGCTGGCCCGGAGCCTAAAGGCAGGAATGAATTTGCCGATGAAGTCGAGAGCACCGAGGATGATGCAGGTGCCGACAAAGGAGTAGGCGCCGCCTGTGAAGGAGTCGGCAAGTTGGTAGCCGAGTTGGATCCAGTGGCGGTTGAGCCAGCCACCGGAGATGACGGTGTAGCCGTCGAGATGCGCTATGTAGTCACTAGAGGATAGTTAGCAATAGAACATTTTTAATTATACCATGGCATAGCGACTTACACGGCAAAGAAGGCGGTAAGGATGTTGCCAATGAAGCCACCAACACCGTGAACAGCAAAGATGTCGAGCGCATCGTCGCATCGGAGAAAGTACTTGAGCTTCGTAGCGTAGTTGCAAGCAACACCACCGCAAACACCGAAGACGACAGCAGCCCAGGCGGGGACGTATCCAGATCCGGGGGTGATGGCTACGAGACCAGCGATTACTCCAGAGCAGAAACCAACAGTAGACCACTTGCGTTCCAGACGGTAGTCAACCAAGCACCAGGTAATTCCACCAACGCAGGCAGCGAGGTTGGTGCATACAGCCGCCATGACAGCGCGAAGGTTAGCCGACAAGGCGGAGCCCGCGTTGAAGCCAAACCATCCAACCCAGAGAAAGACGGTGCCGATGACGATATGTGTAACGTTATGGGGGCGGTAGTTGAGCTCCTGAGTACCATGACCGCTTCGCTTCCCTAGCATGTACGAGTAGCCGAGGGCAGCACATCCGGATGCGATATGTACGGGGGTTCCACCAGCAAAGTCAAGGCCGCCCATCTTGAACACCCAACCAGATGGGTTCCAGGTCCAGCATGCGATGGGGTCGTAGATGACAGTCGTCCAGATAAACATGTAGATGACGCATGGGAGCATGCGCCCTCGCTCGGCAACGGCACCAACGGCGAGAGCAACACTGCATGTGCGGTCAGCTTTGGCATGTGTATGGCCTGAGGTGGGATTAAACGTACGTAATAGCAGCGAACATGCCCTGGTAGACACAGAACAGGAGATCGGGAATACGCGGGCTTCCGACCGAGGGCGCGCCCAGCACGTTCATCAAGCCAAAGTTATCCAGGGCGCCAATGTACTTTCCAGCCTTGTGCGAAAAGGCTAGAGAGTAACCCCACAAGAACCATTGAAAGGAAACGACGGCCGTGGCCATGACGGACAGCCATAGCAGCGATAGCGCAGACTTTCTTCGGGCCAATCCTGAGTAGAAGAAGCTGTAGTTCGATTAGACTTGTGTACATGACTTGTCAAGGCCGTAGCGTGTTTTGGAAGACTGACCCTACACCCGGGATCATGAGCAGGACGAGCGCGGTTGATGTAATCATCCAAGCGATGTCGCCGGGCTAGAAACCATGACATTAGCCCCGCGTACCACAAAGTTTTTTGCGACTCATGCACATGGCCAGTACTCACGTTGTAGAAAACATTGAGATTGTATAACCTCGAGTCGCCACCCGTAGAATATGTCGAATTGGCAAAGGCCTCCAGAGGGACAGTGGGGTCCATTCCCGACGTAACTGGATCCATGATGTCGTCTTCTACTCGGTCCGGTGCCGAAGTTGATTTCCTATAGATGCGATGGATATGGCGCGGGCGCAAACTTCAGATGAGAAGTCGCAGGGTACGTAGATGCAGTTCCAGAATCTAGCACAGTCGTCAAGACGGAAATGGAGAGGATGCAGTCGACGCGGGCGATGCAGATAAGGACTAGTAGACCGCTCCTACACCGGTTCAGGGTCGGTGGGAGAGGGATCTTCCACTGAGTCGACTCGCTTGGCGTCAAGCCCCAATAGGCTCGAAAAGCAAGTAAAGATGCCGCTGAAACCGCAAAAGACAGTTGTGGAAGCGAAGATGGGATTGCGATGTGCAAAGGAACGAAGTAACAAGTATATACCGTTCGGGAATCGGATTCGCACGAACTTCAGGCAATGGAGGGGGGGTCCCGTGGTGGCTATATGAACTAGTCGCCAGATTACCAAAGCTCCGTCTTGCTCACCAGCCCGTTCTGCTGCAGCATACGGCGGCGCTTTGACGATTCCCCAAGCAGCCAGGCATGAAGATGGCCAGCTCCCGATTACACGAACGCCACGGCAGTGGGGTGTCTCACCCAAGCGGACGCGATGGATGACCTCCGCCCTGTCAGCCAATATAGGTCCAGAGACGATCGCTAAGGAGAACGCCAAACTACAGGGTGTCGACGACGCGCCTGCACGGGGCGGAGACAGCGGGCCTTTTGGCGCCGAGCCTGTTGCGGCTGTCGAACCACAAGTGTGGGATGACCGTGGGACGGGTTTGCCGCAAGCCCTGCTTTCAAGTATACCGGTATACCATCTCTTGATCCGCCGCCAGACATGCTGGAATGCAAATTTCCCTCACATGCTCAAAACATCCTTCGCCTCTGTTCTCACCTCAGCTTGCCGTACATACGAACCAAAATGAAACGGCGGCCAGGGAGCCCTGGAGGTCGTGTCAGACGAATGCTAGAACGAAGGCCATCACGACCGCATTCGCTATCAGCGAAATGATTCCGAGAGCATGTGGCTCACAGCTTTGTGTGAGCAGGAGGGGAGCAAGGGTGATGATAACGTGAAGGCGGCTGATAGGCCACGCGTGTGGTTGAAGTTTGGAAACGAGTCCAGGCCAACCCTGGCCGATAATTGCGAGACTGGGGCGTAGTACGAATATGGCAAAGGCCGTCGTGGCCCACGCGACGATCAAAACCATGAAGAGTTACTGTACAAACATCACAGCTTGTACTGTTTGGGCCTGGCTGCGTATACGAGCTCTGCTCAAGCTGTGATGTTTCGCAACATGTTGAAACTTCGGACGCTGCTCGGCAAGGACATGTCAACGTCCCGTCCCTCGCATTGCGAGTCAACGCGGGCCGTTCACGCTCAACCCCACGCTTTCGCCCGGCCAGTCTATCCTTATCTTGCGACAACCTCCGCAGCTGTCTCCAGCAACGTCAAACGCAAGACGCAGGCTCGATGGGGATTCGATAAACTCCCCCCCCCCCTGGATGTCGTTTGCAACTGTTTCCGTCTGCGACCAGATTTAAGTAGGGTGCCTGGATGCAAATCAAACCACACTGCTGCTTCTCCGCTCGCCTACTGTACTCCACTCGTCTTCCTTGCATTGATCTCACTTTACTTTTGTCAACGCCCAGACCCGCTATCCCTGAGGCACAGCTGCGTGCTCGCATCCTCTGCCTGAACTCGCAGACCCTGTCGTCGGCCTATCTTTACCTTTGACAATTGCTTTCTCACACAACAACAACCCGATCAGATAACACAGTTGCATCATCAGACATGTGCCTACTCAGACGTGCTCGATATAATCATGGCGCGATAATCTTGGAATGTGGATACTAGCCAATCACATTTGAACCTGTCTACAGAGGTTGTGACATGGTGGCCAATCCCGAAAGCTCTCCCCCACAGCCACCACCCTGACGTAGATCAACTCCACTGATTCCATTGCCTAGTGAAACATCATCGCTGAGGTCATGTTGGGATCGCCAGTCCCGTGTTCAATGTATCGCTACTGAAATGCATGTATGGGCACGACTTTACCGCCGTAGACCTGGACGGATGCTGCTAGAGGCCTTCTTACCAGCCTTTCGTACCCGGATGAGCGGTTATCATCCAGTGGTGTTGGTGCTTCCATGAACCTGTCATCTTTGCCTCCATGCTCCCCATGACGTGGGCGGATATGTTGGAGTGGAGCTTGCTTGCTACGGCCCGAGGACTGTTAGCAGATATGCACGCGTGTCCTGAGAGGAAGGACATGGATGAATCACGCGATCTGGTCAT
>Ga0265780_10005641_pt1 | contig 15791 bp, 11 predicted proteins | sample P1T30metagenome_FD_192432 | JGI IMG/M metagenome (GOLD analysis project Ga0265780, IMG submission 192432) | Plant litter microbial communities from East Loma Ridge, Irvine, California - P1 T30 | ecosystem: Environmental > Terrestrial > Plant litter > Unclassified | place: USA: California... | reverse complement strand
TGGGTTTCCGTTTTCTTGTATCCAATTGGATACCATATCTTCTTTTTCGGTATTCATTCCTTGATGTATCCTATTTTAATGTGGCGACAAAGGTATTGATTAGAAATTTAGGTGCAAAAAAATTGCGCCAGGCTTTGGAGTGCCCGCATTCATTATTTTTCAGGATCAAAACCTTTTGAGCATACCGCTGTTTTATTTGCCGATACCTAACCAAATCGTAAACCCGTTTAGCTGATCAGTTTCAATTAAAAACGATTACGTTAATTTGAGTAGGGGCAATACAAAACCAATCATCTTGCAAACACAACAGATCCCTATGGAGAAGAAAAAATCTTTCTTTCCTAAACTGATGCTTATCCTTTCTCTGGCCGTATTGCTTGGCGTAGAAGGCTATTTTGGCTTTAGGCTGCATGAGCTATCCAATCAGCAGGAACAAATTAAAGAAGATTACGCAGACATCAATAACATTACCTTCGGATTATTCTCTGTACAGCAATGGAAAGACAATGTTGCCAGAATTGTTAACCACCAGGTTAGGGGGTTAAAGATGACCAAAAAACAGAAAAAGGTACTTCAGCAAGAGGTAGAAGGAGTAATTTTGGCGCTTATTGATAAAGCTGAGGCTTTAGTGAATAAACCGAAGAAAACCATTAGTGGTAAAATACAAAAATTTGCGATCAAGAATTTTGTCAATTCGGATAGCATCAGGGCACAAGTACCTGTTTTTGCAAGGAAGATTATTGCAGAGGTAGATGATCCAAAAAACAAGCGTCAGTTAAGTAAAATGGCTATTGGCGAATTTAATGCACTGGCCAAAGAAGAAATGAAAGATAGTGCATTTGTAGCCAAACAGGCGGAAGTAGAAACCATGTACAAAAAATACAAAGTATCTTCTACAGATGAACTTAACAAAAAAATGGTTGCCACCTTAAGCATCATTCGCGATAAAACCTACCAGTTTTCTTTTGTGATGCTGGGTTGTGTAGCAGTAGTGCTTGCCTTTTGGTGGGGATTGCGAAAGCGCCGTGATTTACATGTAACGCTTTTCGTAATGTCGCTGTTTTTTGCATTTATCCTTTTAGCGGTTGGTCTCACCGCATCAATGATTGAAGTAGATGCCCGCATTCGTTCGCTTGATTTTGTGTTACTGGGAGAGCATGTTGAATTTCAGGATCAGGTACTTTTTTTCCAAAGCAAAAGTATTATGGATGTGGTAATGGTGCTTATTGGTCAATCGGGCATAGATTCGGTAATGGTAGGTGTACTAATTCTTGTTTTTAGTATCCTTTTTCCGGTAGTTAAATTGAGTTCTACCGGCATTCATCTCCTTGGAAACAAGAAGCTGGCAGAAAACAAGATTATTAAATATTTTGCTTTCCAATCTGGTAAATGGAGTATGGCCGACGTAATTGTAATTGCAATTTTAATGGCCTACATAGGCTTAAATGGCTTATTAGAAGGTCAATTGCAAGCCTTAAATATCAAAAATGATTCACTTACCATTTTAACCACAAACAACACAGCGCTGCAACCAGGATTTATCATCTTCATAAGCTTTGTTTTATACGGTTTGATTTTATCAACAATTTTAAAGTTTATCACTCCTCATGATGCCCATTAACGGTTTATTTTAATTTTATGGCAACTACAACAAATCAAACTCAAAATATTTCTGCCAATGGGAACAAATTTGCACCTATTGCCCTAATTATTGGCTTAGGCATTCTGCTGGCGGGTACCATTTTTTTTGGCTACCGTTTTTATAAACTTGCAGTTGAACAGAAAAGTGTTAAAGAAGATTACAGTCTATCAAACAACATCACTTTTGGCATATTTTCGGTTGATAGATGGGGAGAAAAAATATCAGCTGTTGTAGATAAACGTGTAAAAGGGTTTAATTTAACAACCGACCAAAAAGTAGAAATGCGGAAACAGGTAGAAAAGGAGTTACATGGCCTCGTTAACCAGGCAGTTGCTGATATTACAAAACCGCAAAAGGGATTGGGTGGAAAGTTAAAAAAACTGGCCTTTAATACTTTTGTAGATGTAGATGAACTTCATGCACAAGTGCCGTCTTTTGCGAAAACCATTGTTGTCAAAATTACCAGCCCAGGTAGTTTGAAGAAAATTAAGGGTATTGCAGCCAGCAAAGTAGAAGAATTGGAAGCACAAACCTATGACCATTCTGACACGACTATTTCTGCCGTAGAACGCAATGTTTATAAAAAATATCATGTAGCGAATGCGAATGCTTTTGATCAGGTTGTTAACCGCAGACTGGCAGAAATTAAAAAATCAAGTGCGCAGAATGTGTATTCCGTTTTTGGCTGCGTAGCTGTAGCGATGATTTTATGGTTGTTTTTAAGAAAAAAAGTACAGCTTCATACGCCACTTTTTGTGATGTCGCTATTGTTTGCGCTCGTACTTTTGATTCTTGGCGTTACTGCGCCAATTATCGAAGTAGACGCCCGACTGCAAAGCATGGAGTTTGCGCTACTAGGCGATAAAATTGCTTTTACAAACCAGGTATTGTTCTTTCAGAGTAAAAGTATTCTAGGCATTATAGGCACATTAATTGAGCAGCCAAAACCAGATGCTGTACTTGTTGGAGTGTTATTGTTAATTTTTGTTGTAGTGTTGCCGCTGCTGCGCATTATTGCAAGAGGCTTACATGTTGCCTGTGCACATCTTTTCGGAAGTCGGAAAGTTTTGCGTTTTCTGGCGTTCGATTTAGGCAAATGGGATATGGCAGATGTAATGGTAGTGGGTGTGGCCATGACTTACATTGGCCTAAACGGAATTTTAAAAAGCCAGCTATCTGGTTTAAATATCGAAAACGAAACTTTAAAAACGGTAACCGCCAATAACTCTGCTTTACAACTGGGTTTCTTTGTCTTTGTAGCTTATGTAATTTTTGCAAAAAGCCTTTCGTATATTTTAAAAAGAATTGATGAACGAAACGGCGATTGCCAATAAGTCAAACAAAACCTTTTTCAATCCTCAATTTTGAAAAAGGTTTTGTAGTTTGCTTTTAGCTTCCAGATTTACTTCCGCCAGCTTTCACATCATCATTGCTAATGCTGCGCTGATTCTTTTTAATGGCATCTTTAAGTTTACCAAACTTCCAGTTTAAGCTTACGTTAAAAGATCTGTTGTAATTCTGGCCACGATAACGTTGTGAGAAATTAGGTCCTTCTGTTAACGTTTCGTAATAACGGTATTTCATAAATGGGTTGTTTACACCTGCAGATAGGGTGAGTTTGTCTTTAACTAGCTCTTTGCTTCCACTAAATGACATGTAATAATATTCACCAGATCGGCCTTGTAACAATACATCTGCAGAACTGTAATTAAAGCTGGCATTTGCCCGCCATTCTTTCTCAAATTTGTACCCTGTATTTAAGTAAATGCTTCCAGATAAACCATCGTTTTTAGTGGCCAAACCATTAATTGTGCCTTCCAACCAGGCATAACCGGCGTTTCCACTTAAAGTAAGATTCCATTTTTTGGTTAGCGGATAGTTAACATTCACATTAGCAGTTAGATTTTTGTTCCTCCCTACGTTAGCGAAAGTACTTCTGGTAATCTTATCAACATCATTATAAATGGCAATATTTTGAATGGTATTATTGGCAAAATTGTAACCTACACCAATATTTATAGAACCTGTTTTAAAACGACTATATGTTAATTCAAAATTGTTACTTAGAACCGCTTCTAAATCCGGATTTCCACTATATTCAAAATTAGGTACCGAACTATCTACAAATGGATTCAAATTGTCTATTCCCGGACGTTCGATTCGTTGGGTGAAACCAAAATTTAAGCTACTTTGATTTTTAAACTTTCGGTTTACAGAAAATGATGGAATAATATTAAAGTAATCTGTATTTACATTCGAAGAATTGCTGATAAAATCGGCTTTTACAAAAGTTTCTTCTATACGTACCCCAGCTTTAAATCCCCAATTGGTTAAATTATAAGCGTAAGAATTATAAGCCCCAATCACATCCTGGTTGTTATTAAAAATATTGGTTCTGGCCGGATCAATCTGGTAATCGCCTCCGCTAACCTGTCTTTTAAATTCAAAATTACTATTGTTATCTCTCAGAATTCCTTTTAAACCAGCTTCTATATTTAGCTTTTTTATAGGATGAACATAATCCAGCTGGATAGTTTGTTCTTTGGAACGACTTTCATTTTCCTGAATATAATTAGGGTCGTTAAAGTTCTGCCGATTGATGAAATTTAACTCATTTCTTTGAGGATTATTTCCGTTACTGTATTTATAAGAAAAGGTAAGCAAACGTTCTTTATTGCTTTTAAAACCGAGCTGATAATTTAAACTCATATCCAGTCCGCCCCAGTCAAATCGATTATTGCTAATCAAATCATAGGCTGTTAGTTGTGTAGGTGAGGTTAAACTAAATGACTGATTGTTTGACGATTTATTGTAACCGCCGTAGGGGTTAATTTCGGCTGTAATTAAATTCAAAGTATCTATTTCGAAACTCAGCTCTGCGCCACCGTATCGGTAATTGTTATTAAATTTTCGGTTTCCAATGTTTAGCAATTCTGATGGGCTGGCGCCGGAAGTTGTTCGTGAGTTGATATTCTGCGTAACAGGAGTACTGTAAAATCCGGTGCCACCATACGCGGTAATACCAAATTTCCCTTGCTTTACAGTAAAAAACCCACCTATACCAGGTCCGCCAGCAGGAAACTGATGTCTTAAATTTAAACTGCCATTGTAACCGTTATCAATTTTTTTGTTGGTGATGATGTTGATAATGCCCGACAAACCTTCACTATCATATTTCGCCGGAGGCGTAGTAATGACTTCTATTTTTTGGATGGAAGATGCAGGCATACTCCTCAATACATCTTTCGGACTCCGGGCCACCATGCTCGATGGCTTTCCGTTGATTAATATCTTATAATTCCCACTTCCTTTCAATTTAATGTTGTCGTCAGCATCCAAAGAAAGCAATGGCACCTTCCGCATCATATCAAGAGCAGTCAAAACTTTACTTTCCGGGTCGGCCTGAATATCATAACTAATCCGATCAATCTCTTGCTTAATTACGGGGCGGGTAACGCTCACCGAAACTTCATTTAAATTATTTACCTGCGAAGCCAAAGTAATCTGTCCGGCATTAAAATCTGGTTTCTCTGCATTGATTTCGAACAATAAAACCTTGGCGTTGTAGCCAACAGCAATGGCGGTTAAACTGTATTTGCCAGCGCCGATTTTATCAAATTTGAATGAGCCATTTTCTGCAGTAACTGCCGTTTTAATAGCCTGGCCATCTTTCTTAATGGCTAGTGTAATAAATTCAAGTGCTTTTCTGGAAGCAGAATCAATTACTTTTCCTTGAACAATACCACCTTTTTCTTGAGCAGAAACCTGGAATGCAACAGCAGTAAGCAAAACAGTAAATAGAAGTTGAAAGCGTTTAAAATAATTCATGAAGGATGAGGATTTCGTAGGAATGAATGGGAATCGAAAAAGTATTTAAAATTTAGTAAGCGTTAATAAAACAATAGACGTTGGATGTTAAGAAAGGTTGCATCAAAAAGGAAAATTTTTTATTTTATAACATAAGCATCTGTTTAAGTATGGTTAACTAAGGTTTTCTTAAATAAATCTTTCCATAAGAGGAGCTGAAATCGTAGCTGGCACCTTTCCCCGGACTTGCATTAATGGAGGTAAAAAAACGCTGTTCTTTAATTTCTTCAGGTTTGAAATCAAAATCAGAATAAATTTTACCAAAACGGTTTGTCATTTTCAATGTACCAATAATCTGCTCCTTTATTTTTGCATCAATGCCTCCATAAGTTGCATCGATCTTAATCGGGCCTTCAAAATCTACCACTTCTACAACCCCATATGTAGAGCTTAAGTTAGTTTTCGTATTAGCCGGAAGCTTGATCTCAATACTAATCTCGATATTTCGACTTTGATAATTCGCTGTCACCGTACTGCCCTTTTCCTTCAAAAAAGCGTTCATTTCTTCTTTGGTATTGAAAATACTTTTCACACCATTTGTAACAGCATAAAAACGTTGTGGAATTTTGGCCATTTCGAGTTTATTTTTAATGGAGATTTGATCTTTGGTTTCAGTTTCAATCAAGCTAAAAACGTCTTCAGCGGCAACACCATCAACTTTAACCGTAGCCACAACAGCAATTTCTTTTTTATCCCAATTACTTATTTTGATGATTTCCGGGAAATCGAAATCGAATTTTACCGTTTGTCCGGTAGTGATTGGATAAGATTTACTAATTTTTTCTTGAGCATAAGCAATACAAGATACCGTGGCCATTAAAAGCCAGCAAAAAAATGTTTTCATAAGATTGAGTTTATGGTTTCAATGGGCAGGTTGCCCATTGAAACAGTTAAGATTGAATTATTTTACGCGGAGATAAACATTATCGTAGTTAGACTTAAGGATGAAATTTGCACCACCACCATTTATTTTTCCTTTAATATCTTCTGAGCTTCTTCCTCCATAAACGGCTATTCCTCTCGCAATCTTTCCACTCTTCGTATCAGAAATAATGGTTCCACTCCCATTTTTTAAGCCTGTAACCAGAAGCGCATCATTGGTTGCCGATTTTATCGTGGCAATTAAATCTTCATCTTTCGGTTTGTCTTCGGCTACATTTTTCTCCAAGGCAATTTTAAGTCCGTCAGCTGCGTATAATTTGCCATAACTGGTAGAAAGATCTACATTTGCTTTTGCACTTACTGGTAACGAAACATCTACATGGCCGTAAACCGAAACAATGGAAACCGGGCCTTTAATCGGCTCTGCGAAACTCGCATCTATGCTTCCATATAATGATTTGATGTTCATCGGTCCAGTGTTATTTTCTAGTTTAATTTTATTATAACTGGTAGATATTTCGAGCTCATTCTTTAAGTTTTTTAAAATAATATCTTCCTGGTAAATACTGCTTTGATTGCTAAAAGTAACCTTAATGTTTTGTGGAACTTTAATGGATAAAGTACCATCAATTTTCTTGTTAACAACGTTTACATTCACTTCATTTCCTTTCTCCGAAATATCGAGACCTAAACCAGTATTATCTACGAAACCAGAACCACTAATTACGCGAAGGCCTTTTGCCCGTTCATCTACTTTCTCAATTTCACCAGCTGGTATAGAGAAGATGATTTCGTTGCCATTATAGCCTTCTACTATCGCACCTGCTACGTTTAAATTTAACTGGCCACTTGTTTTGCTTATTTTGTATTCTTTCTGTGCAGAAGCGGTAATTGCTAAAGTAAGCAGAGAAAAAAGAACGATAAATTGTTTTTTCATGATTTTATTTTTTAAATATTATAATTTGTCTTGATTGAGTAATACCTGGTAAGCTTCATCTCTTACTGCAGCAAAAGTCTCCGGATTATCGGCAAGGGCTTTGAGTTTATCATCAATCTTTATTCCTTTCATTTTACTTAAAAGACCGATCAGCCCGAGCTGAACAATTGGATCATCTTGTTTATTTAAAGAATTAACCAAAAGTGAAGATGTGTATCGGTCAGTGCTGTATTTTTGAAGCACACTCAAAGCTGCCAGCCGAACATTGGTATTTCCATCGTGATTGAGTGTTTTAGAAAGCCTGTTCAACAGATCATTATTCATATTTTTTGATTTTTCTATTTCCAAAATGGCGAGCAACCTAACACTTGCAGAGCTACTATCAGCCAACGATTGGTAATCGGCTTTGGCAGTTGCCTTAATTTTGCTACGCTTTTCCTGTGGTTGGTAGGCAATCACTTTTTGAATTTCTTGTTGTTGAGTTTCTACCTCCGGCTCTACTAATTCTGGTTTTTTGGTTGTTCCTTGTGGTTGAACTACTTTTGGTTTGGCCACGGTATAAACCTGATTTTTCTCCCGTTGCTGATTAAAAATAAGCCAACTTGCTGCGATAGCAATTAATACTGATGCAGCCATCCACCACTTTTTGTTCTGATAAAGTGAAATTGTTTTTGCCTTCGGTGCTTCCTGTGGTGCAACTTGCTGTTTAAACCGTTGCATATCAAATACGGGCGCTTCGAGATGATCGAATTCCGCTCTGTTCCGCTCCACAAAATCTTTCAATTGATCATTCATAATAAACCTTATCTTTTAATGATAGTAAAATCTTCTTTTTTGCCCTGTGATATTGTGTCCTTACATTTGTTGCCGTTAAATCTAACATCACGGCAATTTCCTCGTGACTAAGCTTTTCGAAAACATGCAGGTTAACGATTGTTTTATAACCAGCAGAAAGCGATTCGATGCTCTTTTTCATATCATCTACCTTACAATCTAAAACCGCTAAATCGTCTTCCACATCAGCTACATTTTCCAAATCCATTTCTTCCATATCAGAAAATAAAATTTTTCTTTTTCTGATGTGGGAAATAGAGCGGTTTATTGCTGCTCTTCTTACCCAGGCTTCAATATTGATAACCGTTTCTAATTTTGAAACTTCACTAAACACTGCACAAAATGTGTCTTGTAAAATATCTTCCGCTTCACCAGTGTGACTTACAATTCTGCTAATAGAGTTATAAACCTTCCTGGCATATCGATTGTACAGCCCCGTATAGCCACCCTCATTTCCGCTTAGGCATAGTCCAATCAGTTCTTTATCCGTTATGTAATCTGCAGATGGCAAGTTCGGCGCTTTTAAATGTTGTTATTAGGTATGTTCTATAGGGTAGTCGCAACTTATTCAAAAGTGTTACACTTTTTTAATATTTTTTTTTAATAAATATTAATCATGTAATTTTTCTTTAAAGAATCAGCTTTTTAGCCTGTTAATGATGACTAGAACAGCCATTGCACTAAATCTTAAAAAATAGGAGATGTAAAAGTAATTTAACATAGCCTTCACATCAGGCAGGTAGTTTTGCGGCATAATCAAAGCCCTTGGTGGCTAACGAATTCATTTATTGCCAAAAAACCAAACAATGAGAAAACCTTTACTGTTAACGCAGAAGATTGCGGTATATGCTACGTTGGCATGTCTGCTAACGAGTGCCATTACAGCGCCATCCCAGGCCAGCGAAAAAGTATCGGCTGTGCCCTTATCCAACAACAAACAAAACCCGGGTACTATTAGTGGAAAAGTTGTTGATGAAAAAGGCGAACCACTTCCTGGTGCCAGTATCGTAATTAAGGAATTGAACAAGGTAGTTCAAGCCAATACAGACGGAAGTTATAACATTAGCGTTCCGGCAGGAAATTATAGTGTTGCGGTAAGTTTTATCTCTTATGCTACTGCAACCCTAACCAAGGTTACTGTAAAAGCTGGCGAAACTACGCCATTAAATGTAACATTGAAAGGTGAAACAGGTTCCTTAAATGAGGTTCTTGTTGTGGGTTACGGAACACAAAAAAGAGAGAACGCTACAGGCGCTGTTGATCAGATTACCTCTAAAAGTTTAGAGAACAGGCCAATTTCCAATCTTACACAAGGTCTTCAGGGCTTACTTCCCAACCTTAATTTAAAGATGATGGATGGTAAGCCAACGCAATCTCCAAGTTACAATATCCGGGGCACAACTTCCATTGGCCAGGGCGGTAGCGCACTCATCCTCATCGATGGTTTTGAAGGCGATCCAAGTTTGTTAAACCCGAATGATGTGGAAAGTGTAACCATTTTGAAGGATGCAGCATCGGCAGCTATTTATGGCGCCAGAGGGGTTTTCGGCGTAGTACTCATCACCACAAAAAAGGCCGAAAAGGGACGTACAAATGTAAGTTATTCTACCAATTATGCCATTAAAAGTCCGCTGCAGGTACCCGATTTTGTAACTGACGGTTACACCTGGGCGAAAATGTTCGCAGAAGCATTTGTAAATGGCGATGGAGCATTTCCGCAGAATGCTAATAAAACACAAAAATTTTCGCAGGCTTATCTCGATGAATTTAAAAGACGTGTAGAATCTGGTCAGCCTTATAATCAGGTTGAGGTTAATCCAACTACCGGAGAGTACACTTATTACGGCAGCACCGATTACTATGCTGAACTTTACAAGAAAAATACAGCTGCTTTCGAAAACAATCTTTCAGTTAGTGGCGGTAGCGACAAGGCTTCGTTTTTAGTGTCTGGTCGTTTCTTAAGCCAAGATGGTCTTTTTCGCTACAACAGCGATGATTATGACATGAAAAACATCCGAGCCAGAGGTTCTGTACAAGTTTTCCCTTGGTTAAGCATCGAAAACAACGCAGATTACTCGATCATGAATTATCATAACCCAATTAATGTGGGCGAAGGCGGAGGAATATGGAGAAATATTGCCGATGAAGGTAAGCCAACCATGCCTTTGTTTAATCCAGACGGAACGCTAACTTTCGCCTCTGCTTACACCGTAGGTGATTTTTTCTATGGTAAAAACGGAATTGATACCAAGCGTGAGGTTTTTAGAAACATTACCGGTTTAAGAAGTAATTTTTTCAATAACAAATTCAGGGTTAACGTTGATTTTACTTTTAGAAATACCAATAACGATAAAGAGCAGAAACGAGTTCAGGTTCCTTACAGCAGTACTCGTGGTGTTACCTCATTTGTGGGCACTACAACTAACGATTTATTATTTGATTTGCGTGAAACCAATTATTTGGCTACAAACATTTATGCAGAGTACGAAAATCGTTTCGGAAGCGACCATTATTTGAAAGCTATGGTAGGTTACAACTACGAACAATCTACTTATAACAGGGTTGCTGTTCAGCGTAACGGAATCATTTTTGAAGATGCCACTGATCTTAATTTGGCGCTTGGCCAATCCATTACCACAGGTGGCGGCTATGAGCAATGGGCAATTTTAGGTGGTTTTTCCAGATTGAACTACGCTTTTAAAGATCGTTATCTGTTGGAGGTGAACGCCCGTTATGATGGCTCATCAAAGTTTCCAGCAGACCAACGCTACGGCTTCTTTCCATCAGTTTCTGCTGGTTGGAGAATCAATAAAGAGCCATTCTGGAAAGTGTCAGATCGATTTATCTCTGATTTAAAATTAAGAGCTTCTTACGGATCATTAGGGAACGGTAACATTGCCTCTTATGCTTTTCAGGAGCAATTCGACATTTCGCAGTCTGGCCAGATTTTAAATGGCTCGAGGCCGCAAACCACACGCAACCCAGCGGTTTTACCTGAAGGTTTAACCTGGGAAACATCTACAACCAGTAATTTCGGTTTAGATTTAACGATGCTTTCCGGCCGTTTAACTTTAAATGGTGATGCTTACATCCGCAAAACTACAGATATGTTTACAACAGGCCTTACGCCGCCAGCTGTTTTTGGTGCCGGTGTACCAAAAGGAAACTATGCCAACTTAACTACACGTGGCTGGGAAGTTTCAGTAAGTTGGAATGATCGGTTTGGCAATGAAAACAAACCATTCAAATATAATGTGAGGTTAACCCTATCAGATAATAAGACTAAAATCGATAAGTATAACAACCCCGATAAACTGCTGAGTGATTATTATGAAGGCCAAACTTTAGGAGACATTTGGGGATATGAAACGGAAGGTTTCTTTATTGATGAAGCAGACATTGCTTCGCATGCCAAGCAAGATCCGCAAATGCGTGCTTCCCCAACCGGGCGGTGGTTTCCGGGAGATATCAAATTGAGAGATTTAAACGGCGATGGTTTAATTAATGTTGGCGAAAACAAAGTAGGAAAATCTGGAGATAGAAGAATCATCGGTAATTCTGCTCCAAGATATATGTATGGTATTAATTTGGGTGCAGATTGGAACAACATCTTTTTCTCGGTTTTTTTCCAGGGAATTGGCAAACAACAATGGTATCCAAGTACAGAAACAGAAATGTTCTGGGGGCAATACAACAGGCCATACAACAATATTCCGACGTTTCACTTAGGTAACATGTGGACTCCCGAAAACACAAATGCATATTTTCCAAGAACAATGTCTAGAGCAGCATCAAGCAACACCAACCGTACGTTAGGTGTGGCGCAAACGCGTTACCTGCAAAATGTTGCTTATTTAAGAATGAAAAATATCCAGGTGGGTTATAACTTGCCAACCAAATGGGTTAACCGTATTGGCGCCCGTACGGCAAAGGTATTTTTCTCTGGCGAAAACTTATTTACCTATTCACCGATGTACAAAATTGTAAAAAACACAATTGATGTAGAAAATGCTGTACCGGCAGATCAGGATATCAACAACAATCCTACCAATGGCGATGGTTACAATTATCCACTAATGAAAAGCATTTCATTCGGTTTAAACATTGGATTTTAGAATCAATTAATAGAAAGATCAACGATGAAAAAACAATATATATGGGCTTTACTGGCTTGCCTGGGTTTGGCAGCTTGTAAGAAGTTAGATCAGAAACCTGAATCAACAGCTACAAAAGAAGCCGTTTTTGGCACTGAAAACGGACTGAAATTATATACAAATTCATTTTATAATATGGATTTTTTACCGAAGAACTCCACCAGTCAGGATGCAATGTCTGATTATTTAGCGGTAAGATCGGTTCAGGATTTTATTAGAGAAGGTGGTTTTGGAGCGAACAATAGTTCTGGGTGGAGCTGGGGCGATCTAAGAAACATCAACTACTTTATTGCCAATTGCAATAACCCCGCAGTACCTGCTGCACTACGCAATAATTATTTAGGTATTGCCCGTTATTTCAGGGCTTACTTTTATATGGAAAAAGTGAAACGTTTTGGCGATGTGCCATGGATAGGCAAACCTTTAGATATTGATGATCCTGCATTAAATGCTGGTCGCGATAAACGGGAGCTGGTGATGGATTCAGTATTGGCCGATATTAATTTTGCCTGTGCAAATATCCAGACCACTAATGATCCAAGTCGCACAACAGTTACTAAATGGGTGGCACATGCTTATAAATCCAGATTATGTTTATTTGAAGGAACCTTTAGAAAATATCACACGGAATTAAACCTGGCTTCAACCGCAAACAAATGGTTGGAAGAGGCAGCATCAGCAGCAAACGAAGTAATTAAAAATGGTGGGTATTCCATCAATAATAACGGTGGACCAGGAGTTTCCTATCGCCAGGTATTTACCAGCAATACGCCGGTAACCAATGAAGTATTGCAAGCTTCGGTTGCCGATATTAATTTAGGTGTATTAAATGAGGCCAACTGGTGGTGGACGAGCGGTACTTATGGTGCAAAAGCAAGTTTCACCCGTACATTCATCAACACTTACCTTAAATTAGATGGTACTCCATTTACTAATGATCCGGCTTATCGGACAATGGTTTTTAAAGATGAAGTAAAAAACCGCGATTTAAGATTGAAACAAACCATTAGATTAGGCGATTATAAAAGGATTAGCAGCGGCCAGCAAGTGCCTGCCCCGCCAGTTTTTTCTTACACATTTACAGGCTATCAACCTATAAAATGGACCCTAGATGATACCTATTTTGATGCAGGAGCACTGAATACCAATGCCATTTCTTTATTTCGCTATGCTGAAGTTTTGTTAAACTATGCAGAAGCGAAAGCTGAACTGGGTACATTAACTGATGCAGATTGGGCTTTAACTGTAGGTGCACTTCGTACCAGGGCAGGAATAACAGCAGGGCTATCTACCAAACCAACATTGGCCGATCCTTATTTAATAACGAATTATTTTCCGGGCATTACTGATGCAACAATTTTGGAAGTGAGAAGAGAACGCGGTATCGAATTGAGTTTAGAAGGCTTGCGTTTTCCTGATATTTTAAGGTGGAAACGAGGTGCGTTAATGGAACAGGAGTGGAATGGATTTTATGTACCTTCATTAAACACGCCTATGGATTTGAATGAAGATGGCATTCTGGATGTTGCATTTTATCAGGGCACCCGTCCAAATCCTGGTGCAGCCGGTGTAACTTATGTTGATGTTTCGAACACCATTGGCAATGCGACAAACTCTCAAAAGTTAAAAAACGGCACCTCGGGTGAGTTAACCTGGATGAATGAAATTCCGAGAAAATGGAATGAGCGGAACTATTATTATCCAATACCATTAAACGATCTTCAGCGTAACCCGAATTTGAAGCAAAATCCGGGGTGGCAATAAAATAAACAACAATTAAACAGAGATGAAAATAAAAAATATATTAACGGCGCTGATGGTATTGACATCAGTTGCTGTTCAGGCACAAAAAATTACAGTTGGAACATTCAACATCAGGTATGATAATCCGGCAGATAGTGGGAATTTGTGGAAAGACAGGGCTCCAGTGGTGGCAAATCTGATCCGTTTTCATCAATTTGATGTACTTGGTGTACAAGAAGCACTTAAAAATCAACTGACAGATATTTCTTCGGCCTTGCCAGAATATGCCCGTTATGGCAAAGGTCGGGATGATGGGAAAGATGGCGGTGAACATTCAGCCATTTATTACAAAAAAGATCGATTCAAATTGGTTAAGAGCGGCGACTTTTGGCTATCAGAAACACCAGATAAACCAGGTAAAGGATGGGATGCCACTTGTTGCAACAGAATCTGCTCGTGGGTATTGCTGGAAGACCAAAAAACTAATAAACAGTTTTATGCTTTTAATGTTCATTACGATCATCAGGCGATGGTTGCCCGCAGAGAAAGTAGCAAATTAATGCTGCAAAAAATTAAGGAAATTGCAGGTAACTCGCCAGTTTTGCTAACAGGAGATTTCAACGGTGGCAGAGAAAGTGAATGGTATCAAACCTTGACTAAATCGGGTACCATTAGCGATGTTTACGGTGCAGTAAAATTTCCCTATGCAAATAATGCTTCAGCTAATGGATTTAGAACACCCAGAGGCAAGGGTGTAATCGATCATATCTTTATGAGCAAGCAATTTGCCGCCAGCAGATGGGGAATTTTAACCGATACTTATTATGGTAAATTCCCTTCAGATCATTTTCCTGTTTTAGCAGAAGTAGAATTAAACCCTTAACTTAAACCAGTCTACCTATATAAATGCATCTTCCTTAATTGGAAGGTGCTTTTTTTATTTGATGCCAACGCTGATGTAACTAGCTATGACCAGTGCCGCTGAAGTTTTCGGTCGTTTCGCTGGCGGGCAAGTTTACATCGCTTGGTGTTGTTTCATTGTAAGATATAGAAACCGCGTCCAAATATTCTTTCAACTTCGCGAGGTTTTCATTCACAAGTAGCCGATCTTCCGGGCTATGTTCTGGTGCGCCATCCATTGATTTAATAACTTCGAGGGCATAATCCATAAAATCCTTTACGTTTTCTGAGAGCAGTGGTTTTGGTGTAATCATCGTGATATGCTTTATTTGTAAAAGGAACAACGAAAGGTTACGAAAGTTTTTCTGGAAGTGGATTGATTGCACCGGGAATGCTTCCTGCGAGCCATTTTTCTCCTACATGCTCTTAACCAATGTTCTGTTTTTTGGCTTCCGCCATTCCCATGGCGCAACAGGATGTGCATCGCTCCATAAACCTACCTTGCGTTTCCTTGCGTTAATTTCCAGTTGAGCGTAGAGTGGGTCTGATGAATACTTTTTGAAATGCCACGCCATGCCCTGTTTAATCATTTCCTGATTAACAATCTGTTTATTTTGATTTGCCACCACAGCGATTAACCTCTTATAGCGGTCGTATTTTTCGCCATACACCTTCACCTGTTGTCCGAAGCATAAATTTGACAAGGCCGTTTTGGCGTTATTTCCAAAGGGCTGCGAGCCGCGTTTCTCAGGACAATCGATATGCGCCAGTCGAATTTTTATGGGTGTGTTTTGATATAAAACTTCCATCGTATCGCCGTCCATAATGCGAA
>Ga0265780_10005640_pt1 | contig 15791 bp, 17 predicted proteins | sample P1T30metagenome_FD_192432 | JGI IMG/M metagenome (GOLD analysis project Ga0265780, IMG submission 192432) | Plant litter microbial communities from East Loma Ridge, Irvine, California - P1 T30 | ecosystem: Environmental > Terrestrial > Plant litter > Unclassified | place: USA: California... | reverse complement strand
TATCTCAAGGCACACCGGACGGCATCGAGCCTGCGGGTAAAAAAGGGGATCTCGGGCGGCTCATTGGTCGCACCAAGGGCGGCATGAACACGAAGCTCCACGCCGTCACCGACGCAAACGGTCGCCCGCTGAGCTTTTTCATGACCGCTGGCCAGGTCAGCGATTACACTGGCGCTGCAGCGATGCTCGACGATCTGCCCAAGGCGCAGTGGATGCTTGCCGACCGCGGTTACGATGCAGATTGGTACAGGGATGCTCTTCAGGCAAAGGGTATAATGCCCTGCATTCCGGGACGAAAATCCCGAAACGTGCCCATCAAATACGACAAGCGCCGCTACCAAAGCCGCAGCCGCATCGAGATCATGTTTGGTCGCCTGAAGGACTGGCGCCGTGTCGCCACCCGTTACGATCGATGCCCGACGGTCTTCTTCTCCGCCATCGCGCTCGCTGCCACCGTCATCTTCTGGCTCTGATCAACGAGTCCTGAGCCTGATCACCTCAGCCTGATTGACCGCGCAGACCGACGCGTCCGCGATCACGCCGGCAACCTTGCTGGCGCCGCGCTCACCTTTGAGCAGCGCGAGGATCGCCGAGGCATCGAGCACGACATGATTCATTCGCCGCTCTCCGCTCGCCGCGTCGCAAGAAAAGCGTCAACCGACGCATCCGGATGCTGGGCGTACCGTTTGGCAATTGCCTGTGCCTTTGCCACCGCTTGATCTACCGTACGCAGAATGACGCCATCAGACGTCTCCTCAACGAGCACCGCTCCACCGCCTTCAAGCCCTAGACGTTTGCGAATGCCAACAGGAAGGCTCATGCGTCCGTTGGGCGTTATATTCACTTGAAGGGTCATTAGGTCCTGGCCGGCAAGAGTGGTATCCTGAAGTCCTGATACCACAAGCTCTTTCAAAGGGGGAGAGACTCCGTCTGAACCCGCTCCGCGCTATTTGTCACAAAAGTTACTAGCGATAAGTGTAATTCCTGCTACTACCAAACTTTTGGTTGGGGTAGGGCGTCTGGATGCGCAATTTCATCCGAAATGAGACCCTTTCCACCGACGTGAGCCTGGTCTCATGTCGCGTGCGCCGGCGATCGCGCGGATGGACGTCGCAATCGCAAATCCGAAATGACCTCGCCGATGCGTAGCGCGGACGAACGTGGGGCAGGGGGCTTCGCCTCCAATGTCGGCACGTCCCTGGTCGTCGCGCCTGGCACAGAGCAAACGCTGCTTACCGGCATCACGGTGGACGACGAGGCGCGGGTGAAGGCCTATGTCGCGCGTGCTTCGGCCGCGTCGACCGTGCGCGCTTACCGATCGGACTGGCGGCTGTTCACCGAATGGTGTTCGGCGCGCGGCTACCAGCCGCTGCCCGCATCACCCGAGGTAACCAGCGCCCATCTCGCCGAGATCGCCGCGATCGGCACGACCTTTTCCGCGGGGCGACCGCTTGCCAAGGCGTCGGTCGAGCGCCGCCTCGCCGCGATCGTGTTCGTCCACCGCGCAGCCGGGCTCGAGCCGCCCACGATGCAGGCCGGCGCCGCCACCCTCGCCACCATGATGCGCGGGATCCGCAACGCCAAGCGCGCGAACAGGCCCGGCAACAAGCGGCCTGCCGATGCCGACGTGCTGCGCGACATCATTCGAGGGATCACCGGCGACACCATGCTCGACCTGCGCGATCGCGCGTTGCTCACCATGGGCATGATGGGTGCCTTTCGTCGCTCCGAGCTGGTGCGGATCACGGTCGAAGACGTCACACCACACCCGCGCGGGCTGTCGGTGTTGATCCCGTTCTCCAAAGGCGACCAGGCCGGGGCAGGGCAGTCGGTTGCGATCCTTGAGGGGCGGCGCATCGAGCCCGTGCGGCATTTCCGCGCCTGGATCGAAGCAGCCGGGATTACCGAGGGAGCGGTGTTTCGTCGGCTCACCCCGCATGGTCGAGTGACGACGACGGCCCTCAGTGAGCAATCTGTGGCGCTGGTGCTGAAGAAGCGTGCCGCAGCCGTCGGGTACGATCCGGCGCTGTTCGCCGGGCATTCATTACGCGCCGGCTTCCTGACCGAAGCAGGCCGTACCGGCGCCACGCTCTTCAAGATGAAGGAACACAGCCGGCACAAGTCGATTGAGATGCTCAGCACCTATGTTCGCGATGAAGAGGCGTTTCGCAATCACGCCGCAGAGGGCTTTGCATAACTAGTGCCGGAAAAGGATACGATGATGAGCGACGGACTGACACTGACGGCGACGGGCGCGGCGCACATCAGCGATAGCGATGTGGACGATTTGGTCCTGAGAATTCGGGCGATCGTTCAAGACATTGAAGACCTTTACCGTCCGACGCGGGCGATGATGACTTCAGACAAGGTGAGGACCGATCCCGTCCTGTTAGGTCTGTACGGGGCACGGGACGGTCTTATCGAGGCCGAGACCTCGATCCTCAAGATTGCCCTCCAGCCCGCAAGCGAGGAAAAACTGAAAGGCGTGCACCAAGCCAGTATCGGGATCGACGAGCTATTCGACCGAGCTAACAATAATCATCCATCCTAGACCTTGGCGGGACGGGCAGGGGGCAACCACCTGTCGATCCTCTGGGAGCGAAAGCTCTACATTCTAGGTGGATGCGGACAGTCCGCATTTACGGCAAAACTGGTGGAAAGCGGACCGGCCGTTTTCGGGCGTTGATTTCGGTAAACAGACGTTCGTTCATTTGATGGGGCGGGGGGCTAATCGGCCGTTGCTGGTGGGATTCCGGTCTGGCCGCTTCGGAGCGCCAAGCAACATAACCGGACGTTCGTTCAGGCTAAACCGATAGAGAGTTAGCCACAGAAGGCGCTCCCTGCACGGTTTCGAAGGCTTCTCTCGCTTCCAATTTCCGATCACAGCGACCGCCAGCGCTCGGCCAATGCCGGTTAGGGACCGCCTCTGTTTCCACGACCCGAGAATTCAAGCGATTGCCTTTGATCTGCAAAGCGCCTTTCTTATCGCGTAGGGTAAAAAACGAGGGGGCCGAAGCTGTTCAGCGATACGCGAAAATACATCCCGGCTGTTAGATCAAATCACTTGGGAGCGATTAACACGCAGGGGCGGAAAAGCCGCTGCGGTGGAACGTTGTCATGAGCGCCACCCCCGAAGAGGCAATTGCGAGTGCGATACAGGGGCTTTTTCGAGCTACGCCACTTCTCCTCATCGGATCGGGCTTTTCGTGCGGGTACGGTCTGCCCGGAATGGCCGAACTCGGCGGGCATCTGGCTTCAGCAGTCGATACGAGGATTTCCTCGGTGGAGGCACACGCCCTTTGGGATGGTGCTCTGCCGGCCATTAAGGTGAATCTTGAGGATGGCCTGAACACGATTCCGAGCGGCGCCCCCGGGAGACAGGAGGTTGTCGCGGCAATCCGTGAAGAGACAGCGCGCCTGATAATATCGAGAACCCACTCCGCTGAGTCTGAGATATTGGCAAGTAGAGATCCCCATCTGGCGGCCCCCGCTCACCTTCTTAGACGTCTTTATAATGGCGCTCCGCAGAACGCAGAATGTATTCCGGTTATTACAACAAATTACGATACTTTGATCGAGCTATTTAGTGACTTGGCGGAAGTCCCGATTGATACTGGATTTACCGGCTTAAGGCGGCGCAGGGCGCGTTCTAACCCAATATTTCAAACCCAATATCGTCGCTCTCTAGCTTCAAATAAGCAAAGAACCAGCTACGAGCACCGCCCGTGCGTTAATGTTCGTCTGATGAAGCCGCATGGGTCAATCACCTGGCAGTCCTGTGACGGCGAGCCGATCGAAGTTCTTAATGATGTCTCAGATGCACCCCGAGCGATCGTAGTGCCAGGGCCCAGCAAATACGAAGACGCTTTAATCAACAGTCTATTTGATGGGATGCGCGGCGAAATGAACGCAGCCGTTGGCCGCGCCGCTGCCCTGCTCTGCGTCGGTTTCGGCTTCAACGATGAGCATCTTCAAGGCGTAATCCGCAATAGGCTTGAGGCCGGAATGCCGGCCGCAATCATCACTCGCGATTTCACCCCAAATATACGGGAGGTGATTAAGCGGCATCGCCACGTGCTAGCAATCCAACGCAGCAGCGGAGGCGCAGAGGCCCACTTCGACGGTCGTACCGTAACCGTTGCCGAGCCGGTTTGGGAGCTCGACACGTTCCTCAAACAATATTTGGAGTAGGATTGATGTCGATTTTTGCCTTCGATGACCATCAGGCGATTGGGCAGGTGCGTAGCGTCGAGACGTCCCGGATTACAGTTAGAGTTACCGATGGGGAGCGCCTTCAGCGGGCACGAGTAGGCCGTTTGGTAGCCATACAATCAACAGGTGACTAGTGGCTAATTGGAATTATTGAGCGCGTGTGGCGGCACCCCGTCGATATGCCGTCGCTAGGTGACAACGAATTTGGCGATGACGAGCCCATTCTTCCGGAAGAGGAGAATGGTGTGGCAATCAGTTTGGTTGGCACCTACCGGGAGAGAGATGGAATTGCCCGCGATACGTTCACTCGCGCCATCTTTTCTCTTCCCGAGATCAATCGCCCTGTTTTTCCCATTGAGGAGAAATCCCTTGAAGAGTTTATGGGAATACTTTCAGCTTCATCGAAAAGTTCAGCCGCTGCTCCACTTAAGGTTGGAACATACACTCTGGATGGGAAAGCGACTGCCTATATTGATGGTGACAAGCTGTTTCAGAGGCATGCCGCGCTATTAGGAAGCACCGGGTCCGGAAAATCCTATACGGTTTCAGCAATATTGGAGCAAGCTTCACAACTTGATCACGCCAATGTTATTCTCTTGGATTTACATGGCGAATATTCTAGCCTGAAGTTTGCCTCGCATTATCGTATTGCTGGTATCGGCGACTTGGCTGTCGAAAAGCCGGGCGCAATTTTTCTACCGTTTTGGCTGCTCACCTACGATGAAATGCAATCGGTATTTGTAGATCGCTCTGGTGAAAATGCGCCAAATCAGGCGCTCGCTTTGATGGATTCCGTCAACGAGATGAAGAAAAAGTCAATCATGGCCCTAGGAAAGGCCGACCTTCTAGAGGGTTTTACAGTTGACATCCCCGTTCCGTATCTACTCTCAGATCTTGTCGCCGCTCTTGATGATAAAAACGATGAGACATTTGATACTGGAGAGACATACGCAAGTGGGCCTCGTAAGGGCCTTTCTAAGACAGAAAAGGGACCACTTAATGGAAAATTGTCGCGTTTCCTTATTAGGCTAAAAACAAAAATGGCAGATCGGCGCTATGGGTTTATGTACCAAGCGCCGCCGACGTACCAGAGCTACGATGCTCTCCATGTTCTTGCTTTAAAACTGCTTGGCACAGGTAAAGCGGCAGATGGAACGACGACGGGCATTAAGGTAATCGACTTTTCAGAAGTGCCATCTGACCTTTTGCCGGTCGTCATTGGTCTAGTCGGCAGGTTAGTCTATCAGATACAGTTTTGGAGCGCCCCTGGTGCCGACGGTGATTCTCGCCATCCCGTATCAATCGTCTGTGATGAGGCTCATCTGTACCTTCCTAACCAGTCGTCTGCTGCTGGCCCAATGGAACGCCGGGCACTTGAGACCTTTGAGAGAATTGCAAAGGAGGGCAGGAAATATGGGGTTGGCTTATTCGTTGTGAGCCAAAGGCCTTCCGACGTCAGTACCACTATCCTTAGCCAGTGCAGCAACATCATAAGCTTGCGGCTTGCCAATAAGACGGACCAGTCCGTCGTTAAGCAGCTTCTCCCAGAAAGCCTGGAGGGGTTGATGGAGGTTCTTCCGACGCTGGACATTGGAGAGGCCGTCGTCGTTGGCGATGCAACGCTGCTACCCACCCGAATCCGTATGGGTAGGCCAACCTACCCACCCCGTAGCGCGACGATCCCTTTCTGGCAGCGATGGTGTGAGCCGAAGGTCGCGGTCGACCTAGTTAAGGCCGTAGAAAATATGCGTTTTCAAACGAGGGGTTGAGCGACGCTGCTTCGGTCATTTGGATCGTGCTGCATGTGGTGGGGCTGGATCGCAACTGTGATGCGTGATCCAGCTCCTCATAAATTCCGTATCTGGACGAATAACCTGAGTGCTACGAATGTGATCGCCGAATGAGCTTTTCACTAAAGCGTGCCGATGTTGGCGGTTCGCTGCTCAGCGCCGGTTCGGTCGATAGTATTCCAGCCAAGAGGGTGCGTTTGCTACAGCTCACGGCAGAGAGCGGCACGGCGAGCGAACTACGCGCGATAGCTCTGACAGAGGATTGGTTTCCCCTTCCGATGTCTTGGCTTGGAGTGGCACAGAAGTAGGCGCCGAGTAAGGACGATTCGACCGCGCTCGAAAATGGGATACACCATCGCACCGTGGGTGCGCTGCGCAGAGGGAGGAAAAGTGCCCGACTTCAAGTTTATCCATGCAGCGGATCTGCATCTCGACAGTCCGCTCCTTGGGCTGGCTGGCAAGTCGGCGGACTTCGCTGCGCGGGTCGAGGCAGCATCCCGTGAGGCGTTCGACAACCTCGTCGAACTTGCGATCGACGAGGGCTGCCGCTTCGTGTTGCTGGCAGGGGACATCTTCGATGGCGACCTGCGCAACTTTCAGACCGGCCTCTACTTCGTGGATGGAATGCGGCGCCTCGGTGAGGCCGGTATCGACGTATTCATGATCCTCGGCAACCACGACTCGCAGAACAGGTTCGCCGACAAGCTTTCGATGACCCCAAACGTGCACGTCTTCCCAAAGACCGCCGCCACCTCGAGGTCGCTGGACGACGTCGAGGTCACGATACACGGGCGCAGCTACCCCCGTTGGGACGTGTCCGAGGACATCGCACGCGACTACCCACAAGCGACGGCGGGGACGCTGAACATTGGCGTGCTGCACACAGCCTGCGCCGGATCGGAAGGGGAGCATGCGCGCTACGCGCCGTGCACGCCCGAGCAGCTCGCTAACCACGGGTACGACTACTGGGCGCTCGGCCACGTGCACGAAAGCGCCATACTGTCCGAGCACCCGCACATCGTCTATCCTGGCAACCTGCAGGGAAGGCATGCGCGCGAGGCCGGACCCAAAGGAGCGATACTCGTCACCGTAAAGGACGGCAGGATCGAGGTCGTGGAGCACCGCGCGCTCGACGTAGTGCGCTGGCACTCGGCTTCATTCGACGCGACGTTGCATGAAGACCAGACCACTATGCTCGCCGCACTTCGAGGCGAGCTAGCTCAGGTCGGGCTAGCCGCGGAGGGCAGGCCGGTCGCCTTGCGGCTCACGCTCCATGGGGCAACGCCGCTCCATGCAGACATGACGCTGAACCGGGAGGCGCTGCGCGAGGACATCGAGACCCTGCTTGCCACCCTTTCCGGCGACCATTGGCTCGAGAAGCTCGTGATCGCGACGACCCCGCCACCGAACATGGGCACAGTCGACCCCAGCGTTGGGGGCCGGCTGGCATTAGAGATCGACAGACTGGCGGGCGATGCGGTCGAGCCAACCCTCGAGGCACGGCTCGCCGAGATCCGCGCGAAGCTGCCGGCGGGCGCGCATGCGGACGCGTTCATCGAGCAGATGCGCACCGACATCCCCGCCCGCGCCGCCGCGCTGGCGCGATCGCTGGTCAGCGAGGTGGGCCATGCGGCTGACTGAGCTCAGAATCGAGAATTATGGCGGCTACTCCGAGCGGTCCCTCATCATCCCCGAAAGCGCGGGACTCGCGGTGATCTATGGGCCCAATGAGGCCGGCAAAAGCACTTGCCTTGAGGCGATAAGCGACTTCCTCTTCTCGATCCCGCCCAACACTGCCCGCGGGAGCCTCTTCGGCTACGACGGCATGCGGATCAGCGCATCGATGCGCATGGCGGACGACCGGCTGATTTCGCTGAGGCGCCGCAAGGGCAAGGGCAGGACGCTCACGGACACCGACGGAACCGCTTTCGATGACACCGCGCTTGCGCCGGTGCTTGGGGCGATCACGCGCGTCCGGTTCGGGACCCTGTTCGGGCTGAACCACGACACACTGCGCGCCGGCGGCGAGCGGCTTCTACAGGCCGACGGCGACATAGGCCGGCTCATCGTAGAGGCGGGCGGCGGCCTACGGACACTCCTAGCACGGCTAGACGCGATCGACGAGGAGGCCGGCCGCCTCTTCGACACGCGCCGCTCTTCCACCCGGGCGTTCTACCAGCACCTCGACACCTTCGAGGACGCGGACCGGTCGGTGCGCGCCGGTCAGTTCACCCGAGAGTCCTACGAACAGGCCCGCAAGCACTCACTCACCGCCGCTGCCAGCCTGACCGGCCTGCGCGACGAGAGGCTGACGCTAGCGGCGCGCGTCGCGCGGATCGAGCGGACCATCCGCGTTGTGCCGCGTCTGCGCGAGCTTGACGACCTGACAACTTCCCTCGTCGCTTTCGCCGACGTGACCGACCTCCCCCTCGACTTCGCCACGCGGGTACTCGCGGCGGCCACCGCGCTCAGCGACGCGGAAGCCGAGCTCCAAGCGGCGACCGAGCGGCGCGACCGCCTCCAGGTGCGCATCGACGGGCTCACGGTGTCGTCGGAACTAGTCGCGGCAGAAATTCGGATTTGCGATGCCGCCGAGCTCTCGATCCACGTCTCCAAGGCCCGGGGAGACCGGGTGAACAGGCAGACCGAGATCGACCAGGGCGAGGCCCAGCTCGCGGGCTTGCGCCGGATGCTAGGGCTCCCAACCGATGCGGACCTCGCCGCTATCCTGCCAGCAAGGGACGCGACCGAAAAGGTCCGCGCGCTCCTAACGGCGGCGAACAAGCGCCGGCCGGCACACGCGGTCGCCCGTGAGCGCGCGGCAGAGATCGACGACACGATTGAGGCTGCTCATTCGCGCCTCACGGAGCTCGAGGGCGGCGGCTTCCACACCGCGCTTGAGACCACGTCCTCGCAGTTCAGCGCAATCGCGGCGCAGAAGGCGGGCATCGACGCGCGCCGTCGGAACCTCAATGACGAGTCCCGACGGATCACGGAAGCAATCAACGCCTTGGGGTTCGGCACGATTGAGGAACTGCAAGCATTGGCCTGCCCCACGCCGGAGGCCGTCCGCGCCGAGCAGGCCGCCCGCGACGGGCTCGAGACCCGGCGGATCGAACAGGAGAGAGTCAAGCGGCAGGCCTCGCGGGACGTCGCGATAGGCAGGGCCGACATCAACGCGCTGGAAGCGTCGGGGACCATAGCTACTGACAACGCCGTGCGCGAGGCGCGGGCGTCGCGAAGCCTCCAGTGGTCCCCCATCCGCGCGGCCTTCGTCGCGGGAACGGCGTCGGGGACCGAGCCTGCTAGGACTCAGTTGGCGGACGCCTATGAAGCGACCCTCGCTGGGGCCGACGGCCTGGCCGACCGACGGGCCGACGAGGCGGAGCGTGCCGCTTCGTTAATTCAGGCGGAGCGACGTGTCGCTGCCGCGACGCGCATCCTGAACGCGGCCGAGGACGAAATGGCCTCCCTTTCGCGCGACTTAGAGAGTCGGGTCGCGGCGTTTGGGGCGGCTTTCCCCGACGGCACAGCGCGCCATCCGATCCTGGCGTCGCTGCTAACGTTCACGGAACGGCGCATGCAGCTCTTCGAGCAGGCGGCGGTCGCCCAGTCGAAGGAAGCCGCCCTGGCGATTGACGGGGCAGTTCTCGAACCGACCATTGAGTTGGCGGGCGCAGCGGAACGCCGTCTCGGCATCGTGCCCGCAGCGGAGTTTGCGACGAGAATGCAGGCGCTGGTCGCGGCGCACGGTCGGCACGAGCTGCTCCATGCAGACCACCGGCGCCTATCGAAAGAAGTCGAGGCGCTAAGGTCCCAGGCCGCCACCGTCCGGGCTTCGCTCGACCGGATGGATGCCGAGGAGGCCGCGTTCAAGACCGAGTGGGCACCGGCGCTCTCTTTCATAGGCGCAACCGGGACACTGGGCCTGACGGAAGCGGACGAACTGCTCAGCGAATGGGCCAGCGCTCGCGGCGTCCTATCGGCGATCGCGCAGACGCGTCAGCGCGTCAGCCGCATGGAGGAGGACGAGGCAGGCCTCGCCGCCAGCGTGAATGCGCTCTTCAGCGAGCTAGGCATCGAGGCGAGTACGGACTGCGTCGCCGGCGCGCAGCTGCTGAAAGCTCGGTTGGACGCCAACGCGACGCTCAGAACGCAGCGCGATGGACTACTGCCGGACCTCGAGGAGGTGAAACTTGAGGTCCGGCAGGCGGCGTCCGCAGTCGAACGCGCGGTTGCCGAACGCACTGCTCTGGCCCGGCTCGCCGGTTGTCCAGAAACCGGAGAGGGATTGCCCGAGAAGGCCAGCCGCCACGATCAGTACCAAGCCTTAATCGCCGAAATTTCTCGGGCAGAGCGCAGCCTCGCCGACTTAGGGGGTGGCTTGAACGTCGATGCGCTCCGCTCGGAGCGTGGCAGTGCCGACCTTGACGACCTGCAGGCAACGCTGACCGAGGACCGCTCGCGTGCTGCCGCGCTGGAAACCGAGGTCGAGGAGGCGGTGCTCGCGGAAAAGGCGGCCCGTGACACGCTCGCCGGCTTTGTCGCCGAGAGCGGCGTCGCCAGCGCGGTGGTGAGGCGGGAGAGCGCCGCCGCCCAGATGCATCAGGCGCTTGAGCGCTATCTCGAGTTGAGAACCGCGCGGGACTTGGTCACGGCCGCGATGGCAACGATCCGCGCCGAGCAGCAGGATCCCCTGATTCGCCGCGCAAGCGAGTTCTTCGCGGTATCGACGCGCGGCGAGTTCCAGGGCGTGGAGACGGACATTGACGACAAAGGCAACCCCGTAGTCGTCGGCCGCAGGGCCGGCGGCGGCACCGCGTCGGTCGCGACAATGAGCGACGGCACTAGGGACCAGCTCTTCTTGGCGTTCCGCCTCGCCAGCCTCGAAAACTACGGCGCCACGACCGAACCGCTACCCTTTATCGCGGACGATGTCCTCGTTCACTTTGACGACGACCGCAGCGCTGCAACGCTCGAACTGCTCGCCGAGTTCGGGGTGCGCAACCAGGTGTTGCTGTTCACACACCACCGGAGCGTGCGGGATCTCGCCGCGCCGCTCGCGGCGCGGGGCCTGGCGAACGTCGTTACGTTCGAGAAGGCTTGAACTACACTGGAAAAGGGACAGGCCGACTAAAACGCGGCGTCCCCACCGCTGAGATCGGGTCGCGGATCAATCAAAGCCGAAATCGAAAACTGAATGAATGTCCGAACCCGGGGAGCCGCTCGGGCAGCCTGAATGTCTGCAGGTGGGTCTGCCCTCGACAGTTTGGCCGCGGTAGCTCACGACCAACATGCGCTGTTCAAAGACTTAGGCCAGAACGGCTGCTCTCGCCGAAACATGCCCTTCGTTCAGCCGCGCATGACACGTGGGCGCGCTACGCCGGGGCTATATCCTCTGAAACAGGCGTAGACCCTTCGCGAGTGGCGCACGAGACGTTGTTGCTCGGCCAGTATCGATTCGACCGCCGGATCCTACTGGTAATTGCGATCCTGATCGGGTTGACGCTCGCCGTCGTTCGCCACTTGTGAACGGCAGGAAGTGGGCGAATGCAGAAAGGCTGCTTGCTTGCCTGATAGCAGCTGATTGGCCTCGTGGCGGCGCACCTTTTTGGGAGTTAGGGGCTACTTGTGGTTAGTGTCAGCGTCGGTTTTTGGCACCAGCAGGGCAGTTGCGCCGTCAGCAAATTTGATCGTGAGGGCTTTTCCCCTCAAAGACCAATCGTGTGCGCCACTCATCCGCGTCCAGAACTGGCTTCCCGTCCTCATCGAAGATGCGTTTGCACAGCCTGCAGTCGTGATGATTGTCGCTCGCGTCTGATTGCGAGCGAATGCGCCTTTCGTGCCCGCAAGATCGGCAGACCATGTTAATTCATCGCCGCCAACATCGTTGCAAGCAGCGGTTCCAACAATCCTGTTATTTGCCAGTAGCCGGAGAGTGACAGCCTCCGGATTGGCGTGCTTGACGGACCGACCTTCGAATTGCCGCAAGCTCCATTCCTGCACGACTGAGTCAGAGTTCTGCACCGGCAAGTTTGCCAAGGCCACGCCCGCTGTGAGCAGCGTGCCAGATCCAATCATCCGGGCAGCGATCTTCATAGGCACATCCTACGTCTGCTTTTGGGCCTTTGATAGGCACGCTTGAACGGCGTTTATTGGGGGCTACTCGTTCTCCGCTACGTTCGATCTGTCGCAGGCCCAGCTGTCGGCGTACTTTGACGCCGATCCAACTATCAACATATACGACCTACCGGGGACGACGATCACGTATAGCATCGGATCCTTCACCCGTAGCTTCACGCCATCGCCGTTCAACTCGTCTCTGCAACTTTGGGACAACTATGCTCCATATGCAAGCTCGACGCCTACCGACGCGCAGAGCTACTTGGCGTTTGACTATCCCATTACAGACGGGAATGTACCGTTTGATATTGGATATGGCCCACAGTCTGTGTCTCTGACATTTGGCAACTTTGATTATACCGCCAATGCTCGGTCGAACGATCTTATATCACAGCTTGCGCCGTTCTCGTCGTACGCAAACAAGCTGTTCACGCTGGGCCAGCTCAATCAAGCCACTAACACCTTCGTGTATGTAAACGCCTCAATCGAGAACGAAGCATTGTCAGCCGTCCCTGAGCCTGCGTCGTGGGCAATGATGATCCTCGGTATGGGCGCGGTCGGCTACATGCTGCGTCATCGCCAGAAGATGACAACTCGAGTTTCCTACGTTGCCTGATCCATCGTCCAGATAGCATACAGAGGGGGCCGCTAGTCGAAGGACTAGCGGCTCTTTTTATGGCTGCTTTCCACCACATATCGCCGTTCAAACCATTCGCAGGCGCCAATCCTGTCCGAAAGCCGACCGGCAGCTACCAGGCGGGAAAGCTGCCAGTCTGCAAGTGCCCAGTTCAAGACATTCAGGCACACGGATGGGCGTAACATGGCAGTCCGCCTTCAGCGAGCTGACCGCTGCGGCGCGGCAGGCGTTGAACGATCGCTAGCTACTGGAGGCGGGCTGCAGTTCGGAGGTGACCTTAACTGCAGCCCTGGCCAAGTTGATCTTTGGGGGACCCTCGAGGTTATTAGCAGCTTAGACCTATCGCCTGAGGCGGCAACGCGATTCAGGGCGTCATAGATCAAGCGGTTGCCGGAACTACTGCAGCAGAGTTCCCCGTTTTCTCGAACCTCGAACAAACGCGGAGCATGAGGAACTACGTTCAGACTTCATGAATGAACGTCCGTATGTGGGAGACGGGGAAGGGCGTTTGAATGTCAAAGTTTGGGTCTCAATGGTGGCTACCCTACCGAAGCATAGGATCACCAAATCAGGACTAGAACTGACAACGCTACCAGCCCGAAGATTCCCATGACGATCGTTGGTATGCGCACGTAGCGAGACAGCCATATTATCAGTGCCACTCCACCAATGACGAATACGCCAACGATGAAAAAGAGAGCCTCGAATGCGCTTGCGAGGCCTTGCCCTGCCGCATCGCCGCTACTGTCCCGTCCACCGAAGTTGAACGCTGCGAAGAGGGCAATGCTGCCTATGGCGACTAAAAAAATGATCCATGTTCGACGATATGGTTTCCACCAAGGTCTACGAGAGTGCGTCGCTGCAGCATAGTTCGCCGGCGTCATCGAGGTCTCGGCAGCCTCGGCTTTGTCGTCGTTCATCCCACCATGTCGCCTTGAAAAGTTTCCGGGTCTCTACGCAACGTCGGTCAACTTATCAGCCTGATCGTTCATTAGTATCCGCCGCTGCCACAGTGGCGGCCATGGCATATGAAAGCGGCGTCGGACCGTACGCCATCGATCGTTCCTCAACATTTGGAGAGAGATATGAAACGGAGTTTGGGTGCCGTAGGCCGTCCGAATGACGATGCGACCCGTCCCTTCGATCAAGGCGTCAAGCGCCTGATCGACGTCGCCGGGTATGCCCTTGTCGGGTCGTCCGATCTCGGCGCTTTCAAGATCCCACCCCTCGCCCCAACAGTGGATTGCGCCCTTCTTCAACGCCAGCGTGAACGTTAGCGAGAGGCCTAGCTGCACCGGATAGGTGGCAACTACCTCGAACGGCAAGTCGTCATGCCAATAGATATCGAGACGATGACGGCGTGCAAGGTTCGTAAAGGCGGTCCTTGTCGCCAGCTGATAGCTTGCCCAAGTGCGCCTGCCGTCTGCAATTACGCGCTGCGGCGAGAGTGCGGGTGGGATCGGCGACGTAACCGGCCATGCCAAGATCTGCGCCTTGCCCTGAGCGAACTCTGTGTCTGTTATCATGCCGCGCTGACGCATGTCGTCTAGCGCTTCGATCTCGTCGGCAATCGAGCGCATCGCATAAGGCGGATGCCGGGGCGGAGCCACGGGCCGACGGGACGGCAGCCAAATGACGATCGCGACGGCGATCGGGCCGGCGACGATCCCGAACACCGCCCAGAAGACGATGGAGCGGTCTTTTGCCGCGGCAATGATGCTACTCAGCACCGTACCGCTCAACATGTAGATCGCGATCGCGTTTATCACGCCGTCGCCCTCAGCGCCTGTGCGCTTGGCGACAGGGGAACGCCTGACGGCAGCGACGCGATGACATGCGCCGCCAGCGCGACCGTTCCGACGTTGGCAGCGAAGGTAAATGCCGACCCGTGGAAGGTGAAGTCGAGGTTCACTGTTCGCCAAGTCTGGTGGACATCTACGCACGCGATATCGGCAAAGGAGCGATGCTGCGGACGGATGACGCGGAAGCGTAGTCCGTCAGGCTCGATGACCAGAAGCGGTGCGGCGTTGTTCATGGCGATGCTGTACCACCATGGCAGACCTCGAACCCCCGTGAAGGTGACCAAGACGGGGATCGTGGCCTCGCCAGCTTCATCGGTTACGATGTTCTTGACGGTCGACTGCTCCCGTCGATCTCGCAAGCGCCGGCGGAAGAACCAGCCTGTCGCCGAAATGAAGCCTAATATTAGGACGGGAGGTAGGATGATCCGGGCAATCACGATTGACAGCGGCTCTCGCGCCGGCCTGCGCTGACTGGCCGCATCCGATTCAGAAACCGCGCTTTCTCGACCGGCGCACGGTCCAAGATACCGCAATGCCACGGTCGAGCGATGCGTTGGCTGGGTTGTCGCCGTTCCATCGATCCGGCTCGATGTCGCGATCCGATAGCGTCGGTCCAGGTCGCCCGTCAGCTCGTGCCGGAGAACCAGCGATGGACCGGTTCTGGTGTTGGCACATCTTGCCTCGCTAGTAATGCCTGACGTCGTGTTTTGCAGAGGCTTCGCGACACAACCCGCAGGCCATGTTTGCATGATGGCAAGTTGCGCGCCGGCTAGACGGCATTCCCTGACGGGAGCGCCGAGCGGCGTCCCGTCCACAACGGCCAGCGCCTCCCAAACACCTGCCCTCTGCGCGTACCCGCGGCCGGATGCACCGGCAAGCAGCAGCGGCGGGATCAGCAGGCGACCTATTTGGCGTTTCATCCTGCTATGCCGCCTTTCAACTACAGCGTTGCCAAAGACGAGATCGAGCAGTGCTGTGGCGAATGCCTGGCCACCTGAATTCGCTTCGCCCTCATGCGATCAGCCTAAAACCCAACTTGAAACTCTACAAATTCCTACGTTCGAACTGAACAAACGGCGAGAACCGGAGAGCGAGCGGGGCGCCATGAACGACCCAGAATGGGTCCGTATCCTCTCCCTTTCCCGTTTCGGCGCCGGCTGATCGGGTACGGTCTTGTACCCGTTTGCTACCAAGCTCGGGGATCACCGCCAGTACGCTCTGCTACTG